>Ga0056128_1003083_pt1 | contig 20228 bp, 13 predicted proteins | sample WorMetLIZISLAND2_FD_71113 | JGI IMG/M metagenome (GOLD analysis project Ga0056128, IMG submission 71113) | Marine gutless worms symbiont microbial communities from Max Planck institute for Marine Microbiology, Germany - Olavius geniculatus... ... | reverse complement strand
TGGATACCTTCTGGTCAAGCTGTGCCATGTAGAGTTCGCTGCAGTACGTTGTCCATCGTTGTATTATGTCAGTTGTATTCACGAGCAGCTTTCCATTACTGTCTCTGATTGCTCTCTGATAATCTTTATTTCACCAAGCAAACATTGGTAGACAAAAAATTAAACAAAAAAAAAACAATATAGAGTTAGACTCGGAGAACTGTCATGTTGAGCAACCAAGTATAGAGACAGCAATATCAAACGGGGAAAAAGCTGAAAAATCTATATGCTTGCGTAGTACGAACTGAAAATATTCTTTTGAATTAAATCAAACGCTTCCGTTTCTTATCTTATGTTTCATAGCGCTACATAAATCTGCTTTTAACCTAACTTTCGTGGAACCCAACGTCTGAAAAATGTTGATAACACGACGCGCATGACGAAATATTCTTGTTGACGAATGCTTGCACTATAAAGGCGCATGAACTAAATTGACCAATGGATGAGCAGCAATAACAGTTCAGTTCAGTTCAGTTATGCTGCTCTGTACGCGCCTTAACGTTCGTCTTTGACCATCAATACATCTTCACCCCCAGACTGGTAAAATAACAGAAGTTCCCTCCACTGACCACTGGTTTCTAAAAGGTCGTACTTGTAAACCTGTCCGAACGCACACACGGACTCCATAACATAACGTCCCGGCCGACAACTAGCTGTCTGAGGCAAAGGCATAAAAAACGAAGAACACGCCATACGAATCTACCCGGTAAACAACAAAAGAAATTTCTGATTAAAGATTACAACATTCATGATCGATATATTCGTTTCAGACGTCAAATCAACCATTGGCTTCTATCCCTATACCTGGTGGGCGCAGCTTGCGCCCAGTGAAAAATAAGGGGGAAGTGTTGACAAGATTGTAGATCAAAACGTCCCCCCTATTTTTCACTGGGCAAACTACACCCTTAACAAAACTGTCTCCCTAGAAGGGAAAGAAGCCCAAAATGGAGAGGAAAACTTGAGTCAGAAATTGGGGGAAACCTGAACTGGGGGGCGAAGTTGCGCCCGATTTCGATTCCAGATTTGGGGGGTTAGAAGCCACTGACCAAGACAAGATATAGTAGAAGTGACGGATCGACCTTGGTCAACTCGTCGGTATTTCTTGGCCATGTCGTACATGAACTCGTGTGTATTCTCATAGTTCTCCGACAGACTGGCCTCCAGCAGCGTCTCAATCATATCTCGGTTGTTCGTTTCCATGGCGATCGTCAACGCCGTGCGCCCGTCGTCCAGCGGCTTATCCAGTTTGGCGCCGAACTACACGCACAGAAAATATTGCAATTCACGATTCATGCAGTAACAAGAAAAGCAGGAGATGTCAGCCCCGTACTTATGGGACACCGCGGTCGAAAAGTTAACATTAAATTTCTTTCTATCAGATACATAGACTTTTTAAAATGATTAGTCCAATTAAATTATTAGCCCAGTATTTGTTCCTTCTGTCTGTATGTTCGTCTGTTCCTCTGTCACAACCCGGTACCGATTCAAGCCCAGATGGTCCGTAGTTTGTTGTAGCCAAATTTCGTTCCGTGGGCTGTGGACACTTCCCTCGAACGAAGGCGACAAAAAGAGGTACCCTCTAAAATCGTTATTTTACCGCTGCTAACTCCTCTAGCGTTAGAACGGTTGCAGACAGACACAGACTTGTCGTTTGTCATAACAAGCACTGCTGTCCAGAGGTACCAACATCAAAGACCTTAAACAATCTTGAACTTCCAAAATAGGGATTTTGTGGATTTTTTCTGTTTTTTAGACTGCTATTTTAGTCATTAGTCAGGTTGGCGGCGTGGCGTTGTAATAACGCGTTGAGTCAAATCAACGAAGTTACCCTACGGCGGGCCCGGTTGGTACTTGGACGGGTAACTGTCCACGGTACAAAGCCAAGCCAACTAGGTCGACTCAGCCTTCTACCCTCCGTGGGAAATGAGTACTGGTGGTGGTTACGGCCATCGATAGGGAAGAAACGGTGAGTTCTGCGTAACAGAAGGCCCTGTGGCCAGGACTGCTGGCATACCGACTCAGTCGGTTAAAGGCGCTGGCTGTTAATTAGAGCCGGCCATCCGGCTGACTTGGGTTGTATGCTAGCTTAATTGGGTTTAACCCTCGCCGGCTCAAAGCGCCAAAGGGGATGAGCTTCCTCGCAAAGGACCTAGCTGTCTGTGCGAAATCTTTTTCTTCTTCTTCTTATTTTTCTAAAGTCATCTTTAATCGCCAGGTAATTTCTGTTACTACTGATTGATCTACAATGAAAACGGTTGCAGATAGACACAGATGATGACGATGAAGGACGAATTAACTTTAGCGTGGCGTTAAGTCCTAAGACTAAAAGGACACGTAACAATGAGCCTAAACAGTGAAGTCACGTAATAGTAGTCAGTGCAATGAGTAGTCAGTGCACAGAGTTGCTACTTGACATAACAACTAGTGCTGACATGTTTTTGAAGTACCATCACAGCTGACCTTGAACAACCCTGAAATAGGCTACCAAAATAACTTGGTTTTAGCGAATTTTTCGCGATTTCAAGCTGCGACGCATATTTCAAGAGTGAAAGGCGCCGAAGTTACCTTTAACCGATATTATTGCACGTCTTGTGAGCTTAGCTCAGATTTCTTGTATTTTTGTCACAAGCCAGACTGATACAGTTAAGCTATACGCCGTCGATTTTAGCGCAAGAATGAACGTTTTTTTCTACGACATAACGCGGGTTGCAACGGGGGTGTGCCGGTAAGCTGCAGAGCTTGGTAATTCCTGCTTTACCGTAACTTACCGACTGGTTTTAGCATGCATATATGCGAAACTATCAACCGTGCCTTTCAGTGACCGCATTCCCGCCCATAACAGCGAGCACTGAATCAATTTAGCCTATTTGAATTACTGGAAACTGATGAATTTTACATGAGCTTTGTTAACGCAGACCATAAGCTACAGTTTCCGGTAACTGCGTCCGCATAATACCCCGTTTACACGATGAGCTGGCTCTACGAGCGGACGACGTGCACTCGTCGTCAAGCCAGCTCGTCGTATAAACGAGCCACAAGGTCCATCAATGCTCGATGATTTACCAAAAAATGACTCACATAAAAAGACAAAACGAAAAAAGAAGACAGGAAACTTTGGCGTAAAGGTCTTAAATCAATAAACCCGTAGCCACTAGCCGCATACTGGTAGTGCAAAAGAGCGGAAGAAAGAAAACCCATACGGGCCGCTTACAGCGATGAGAACGTCGACAACGGTTCGTCGTCGGTTGATGACTGCCACTAGGACTGCAGTGGCGCCACCGTACGCTGGGTTCTTGAGCTCTACGTCAGCGCCCTGGTCCACGAGGAACTCCACCATCCGGGCACTGCCGATACGTGCCGCTTCAGCCAAAGGTGAACTGCCGCCCGGCCCTACCTTGTTCACGTCTGCACCTGTTGTTCAACAGTTACATGTGACAACATCATTATGCGGTCGTCCCATGCGCCGCACTGCGCGTCTTGGGCGTCCGTCTGTCCGTCAGTCTGTGCTGTGCCGTGCGGGTTTCTTCGTCAAAAACAAAAAAAGTAGAAAATCAAGTTGGCGCGAACGCGTCTACATTCAAAAGATAAATGATGATAATGATAATTATGAACATTCACCTGTCAAAAAGCAGGTATGCAAATTTTCAGTTCAAAAGCGCACGTAAAAAGAAAGGCTCACGAAAATGTCCAACGTACAATGTCACATCATTCTGTACTTACGGATAGCGTGCGAGTTATAAACATTTCGGTTTAATACCGCCTGGCTGACTGTCGTTCCGCTACTCTGTAGCTCTGCATACTGGCGCTATACAAATATGATTATTACTCTTACTATTACTAACACACTCGTAAATGGCAAACAAAATCAGTGCAAGACAGGACTTTTGTTTACCATGAGATGGAGACCCCGTGACACTGGTTAAAAGTCGCATATGCCTACGTGAGTTCGATTGAGATATTGGTGCATAAGCTTACAACAGACTTGGATAATTAGAAATAGCTGCTATGCGCCTCTTGTGTTTGTAGAAAGTAGGGGGTGAGAATCAGCTGCAGACCGTGTTTCTGTAGCAGTTGGATGATGTCGAGTACGTCGATGGTGGTCAGCTGTGCGGCGACTGTCAGCGGCGTCAGTCCTTCGTACCGGTAGCGCCAGACCTCCGCGTCCGCCTGCTGTCCCCCGTCACGTGCGTCGACCGTCGACTTCTCAAACGCACCGAACGGCAGGTTCACGTCCAGATCCACGTCGTAACGCAGCAACGACTTCACCAGCTGCCGGTCGACGCTGACCACCGCGTCGTACAGCTGCGACGAGGCGAACGTCTTCATCAGGTGATCGGCGTCGCCGCCCACTGAGACCAGCAGCGCCGTCGCCTCGACGTCTCCGAGGAGGATCGCCATGTCGAGCGGAGTCAGACCGAATGTCTTCTCAGTCGCGTCGACCCGACATCCGCCGTCGATCAGCCGCTGAAGCACCTGGCAACAGACACACAGACAGCTATTGCCAGACAGACAGAGCCTTGCTTAGCGGCATGCCAGAGGTTATTTCGTGCCGCGGTGGTGGTGTCAACAGGCAAATCTGTCGACGTTGACGCGTATGCGGCTGTCCGTCCAGTTACCAAAGCTTTTATTTGCAGACAGAAAATTGGGGCTAGTTTGCAGTCAGCGGAGGCGGCGCCCAACGTACCTGAACCGGTCAGGGATCCTTAAGTACCTACACACTAACTAGATGTCCGCCATTTTCTCGGTTTTTCTTGACGTTTGGCGATACTGAAGATTTGCTTTCAAACTGGAAACTGACACACCACTTACTCCTGCCCTGGGGAGCTCTCACGCCAATTTCGGTGATTTTACGCCTTTTTGTTTGCGAGTTCGGAGTCCATATGCAACAGACGGACAGACAAAACGCGTAATGCAGCCCAATGGACGTGCCTAACGACCGCGTTAACAGATAAAAAGAACTAATTATATGACAAGAAGTAAAATGTGTAGAAATACCTTAGAGAAGCGGTCTACGACGGAGTCGACCTGGCGCTCGAAGTCTGTCTCGGCTGTACGGGGGAACGGATCCTGTGAAGGTTTGATCCGCGGCACGGAATCTGCAAGCTTCTGCTGCGCTATCAGACGGCGCTTGCGACGCCGCTTACTGGCGCCGCATGACAACAGGTTGTCCAGAACTCCTGACTTTTGTACATCACGCTGCTCCTGCATCTTGTCCTGTTCATTCAACATATACATGGTTACCCATAAAGGCATGTTATGCATAGCTTCAAAACTTCATGCGGATGATAGTTTCATGAACACTAACTAACCTACCACTAATGGATCTAGCAACAGTTTTTACTGTTTTGGTTCCACAGAAATTCAGAATGTTGATCGACTGATTTACGAAACACTATACCGTTAATCGTTAACTTGCACACAGAGAAGTACATTTATTTTGCAGTACAGTAATCGATAAAACCCTACCAAGTGCTTACTATCTTACAAACGTCAGAATTCTAATAATTTATAATGGTATTTAACCACGTTGCGTAGCAGCGTGTATAAGTATACATTGGCAACACTGATGGCGATAAACTATTAACGTTGTGCTGGCATCAACCGTCTGGCAGTGCCTCCGTTGGCCTCTGTCGCCAACTGAACTTTCCGTTAGCGACTCAAAACTTATTTGTTCGCCAAATCCTTTTTCTGAATAATCCCTGGACTGGACACCATCTAAACTCTTTCTAGTGGACCAAGCGGTAGTTCGTATTACTTAGGCCACTTTAAAAATCCCGCTTTCATCGACTGACTGAGAACGCAGGTAGCCTATACGTACACGTCTGAGTTTCCAGACAGCTTCGACTCGGCGTTTGATCGCCATCTGGTCGTTCTCGGCGCTGTCGCCGGCCTCCAGTCTGCTGCCAATCGTCATCATCAGTCGACCGACCCTCTCCAGCTGATCCACGCTCTGACCACCACCGCCACCAGTGCCTCTCCCTCCACCAGTAGCAGTGAGGCAGTCGGCGTTCATCTCCACCCACTGCCTCAACGCCACGTCCAGGTCTCGTCTGTTCAACCCGTCAGCGATGTCACCGCCACACGACGCCGCCAGCGCCTTCACAGTCCACATCAGCAGCAATACTCATTGGGCGAAATTGTTCTTAGAGCGCGAACGCTTTCACCTATTCCTACACATATCTCCGTAACGTGGTCTGTATGTCTGTCATCTGTCGCATTCGTGCAGCCTTAGATGGATTAAGATGTTGTTTTGAAGCTACTCTGGTGGGAGTCCAACGACATCTGTTATGGGGTCTCTGACCCCACGGAAAAGGGAGATTTGGCGGTCGTATTGCAGCAAAAAAATGCAGTTGCAAATTGTGACCAAACCGTCACCGTCACCCTATGCGGCCACCTAGCGAATACAAAGAGGGAGTTGGGTAGACTGACCGCTACGATTTTGCCTTTTGCCAAATAATTTCGGTCGTCTTATAATCATTTCATACATCGTTTTAATGGCTCGAAGCCCTTTACAGCGCCGAACCAACAGCATCAACGCACTAATCACTACAGTTATTATTACACGTAATAACGAGCTGAAGTGGGATGTGCGTCATTTTCTGAAAAATTATTACGTCCGGTCACCCTTATCTTTTACCGTTAGAAGCGAAAATTTACACACTGGTTACTCTTGCCCTGCCAAACGTTCAAAGCAATTTTGTTTTTTTACTGAGCTTTTCTTGTTTTCGAATTAGCAGCCCGTACGGGACAGACAGACACATAGACGGACGGGCAAGGCGCGTAGTGCGGCCTATTATAGGATGGTCGCGTAAATTAGTGTAATAAGCGTAAATACTGCAAGATAAACTGTCGTAAGATTACGGCGGAACTAACTACCTTGAGCTGTGCTCGTTTGCCGACGATGGCCAGATGAAGCGCGGAGTGTCCGAAATCATTAGCGGACGCTGGGTCAGCGCCGGCGTCCAACACCAGCTTGACCAGTCGTTCATCGGCATAGCCAGCGACCAGCAACAGAGCGTTCATGCCGAGTACGTTTCGACGATTCACGTCAACGCCCGCTTGTAACAGCTGAGATATCACCTCACTCGACTTGCTTCCTATGCAGTGAATGATCAACGATATCGTGCTTCATTAAACTGAGCACAATGGATGGAGCAACAGCATTACGGATAGGTACGTGATAGGCTGCGTAACGGTATAGGACGTCGGACTTTCGGTTGTGGGTTCAACTTACAGTCGGGTCGCCACCAAGTAACAACTTTGGGCAAGTTCATCAAGCGATATAATTTGGTAGCGGCCAAGTGACGGTGACACTCTGCGGCTGGGAAGGTCTATCTCTGGCGTTGCATTGGCCGTAGTTGCGCCACATACGTACTTTGTATAAGTGCTATGTACGGGCTCACCCGCTCAGTGGCCTAAGACAAAAAGGTTAGCACCCCAGCTATGCCACCTATCCTCAGATGAGGTACAGTATACCCTCCACTTTTCTGAAGATTATATATGCATCTTTATTCACCATGAGAAGTAGCAAACAAATACAAAATAAAAGAGAAAAACGTAACTAATTACAGTTCATATAACAGTTCATATATAGACTGAAGGGCGTATATTGTACAACTGTATATATTTCCTTATCGCAAGCCCATCGCATAAAATTTTGAAATCACAGTGTTACCTGCCACCCGCCAGGCGAATGTACCACGCTTTAACCCCAGACAAGCAGGCCGGTACTCGATTTACCCACCGTGGAGGGATATAAGGCTGAGTTGACCTTGCCTACATTTAAATCGTTTAGTTGTCCGCTGATTGGGAGTTGAACTAACGCCCTCTCGATCGTCGGCATCGATCGTCCAGCGACCTAACCGTTATGCTTCTAAGCTACCTAAAACAGTTTAACATACGCTCATTACACTGCATACGTCTAGGCCCATATAGGCCTACACAGCAGTAGCGATTATCGAAGCTATCTTTTGCGAGAAGCTGACAAAGACATTTTGTTCAGCATTTCTCACTGCATTAAACTTTTCTAACGTAGCTAATGGGCTGCCAATAGAGGCCATGGTTTTATTACCACAAGCACATCAAAGTGATTAAATAGAATACAGTCATATGTCACGATGCGCTGTATAGGCCTATTTAATGGCCAGCCATTAGGCAGTGGTACATGTAGAAAAGTGCATTGTGGCGTACAGGGTTTTAAATCGAATGATAACTCAGAGAAAGCTACCACTGAGGCAACGGTGTAAGCCTATAACATTTTCTAGAACTAGGGCTATACATTTTGCCAAAATTAGAATTATTCCCCTGATATGGTAGCAAAAAAATGTAAAGTCTTTCCGAGCCTTACGGCCCATAGGGCGGCGCTGATCTCTGTTTCCTAAGGCCCTCAGCCAGACAGCAGTTTTTACACTGTGAGAACACGGATAAAAATCGCGCGGTGTGCCTGCTTACGTCTCAGCGGTGAAGCCCGTACCAAATTTATACTGCTTGGTGACAGAGGCACATGATTGTGTGTGTGAACAACTTGCCTAAGGTCGTTACCCGGCAGTGTCCTGGTGCGGAGTCGAACCTGCGCCTCTGAGTTACCTCAGGATTACAAGTCCGACACGTTACCGTTAGACCACTGAGCCACACGATATGGTATGGTACCGGTAGCCCAAATTTTGGACCCTGCCTCAACGGACAACTGCGGAGTCGGCGGCTACGCAAAAACGAACGTAAGAAAGTACGCAAAAACGCAGCTGACGCAACAGCTAACGCGGAAGCATAAAAGCGGCGGCGTCTGCTCCTGCGTTGCATGCGTTCCGATGGATGGAAACCAAGTTGTAGTACTGTATCGTTTAATCCAAGGTCATCTTCGGGTATCTAACAGTCACGCGTAAATTGACTCGAGCAGCCTACCAGCCAGTATGGCTGGGATTATGGCGGGACACGTTCACCTTTGTCAGGTGGCAAGTATAACAGCGTGTGTGATCCCATGTGACAGGTGACGCTCCGTAGCTCTGAGATGGGTCTCCATGCACGACTAGCTACATTGTACTATATATATTGTAATATTGTACTATTTAGCGATAACTGAACGCTGACCTCCGAAGGCGTAGCTGAGAGCCGTGCTGCCCTGCTTGTCGACCGCCTGAACTCTTGCTCCTCGCGACAACAACTCACGCACCACTTCAGCGTGTCCGTGGTACGATGACGTCATCAATGCGCTGGTCCTCAACTCCGTGAATCTGCCGTTCACCTTTGCGCCGTGTGTCAACAGCACCTGTACAAGCAAACCAATTCGCATCGGCGCGCCGACCGCTGACTCATGTTCAAACTCCACCGCACGATTAAACACATGACACTCTCCGTTATGAATATCACCATAGCCCTACTAATACGGAAAGAAAATAAGTAGGACAACTTTGGAAGTTTCGGTACAGGTTTCGACGACTTCCGTACATTTAATAACACGCAGTTAAGTAAATTTTAGGTGCCGATCTTGCACTAACTCCAAAGTTCGTCAACTCAGTGTGGTACAAATAGTGCAGGTTGTCCAAAAACGGATTTGAAAGTTTCCGAAAGCTGCACTTGACCGGCGGTTACAATTTCGCCAGAAAATTAAAAAAAACATCTGCAACTACATCAAAAACGAGAGTGACTATCACACTTCGGACCGTGAACTTGAACAATTTTTTGTGAAAGCAGTTTAACTATTCGTGACACGTGTACAAAAACACTGCTTCCAAAAGAAATGTCGGCGTCTAGTGCCCACATGCGTGCTGCCGTCCGTCCAGCAGGACCAATTTGCACTCGAAACCGGAGCCACCCTAGGAGCCGAATAATCCACTACACTTCAGTAAACAACTATAACGAGATACTCGATTGTTGACGTCCGGTGAGTGACCTTGAACATTTGCATACCGGCTACTACTGTCCAACGCTTTTTTCGAGTTAGAAGCCGTACAGGACGAACTGGCGAACAAAACTCGTATACTGGCGCCTATAGGACGCATGACAATGTATTCGCATACACGAAAAAAGCAAAGTATCAAAGCGAAAGAGCAAGACCTTGACGGAGCGCAGTTTGTTGAGAGCGCACGCCAGCGCCAGCGGCGTCATCCCCGCGTGCTGCTCGCTCACTTCTTCACTAAACTCTTCATTCGACACATTTCCTGCCGCCAGCGACCGCTCCAACTACAACAGAACTTTGCACTTTGATAAAAATTTACTTCGTAACGCAAAACCGTACGTTCTGTAGGCTTAAATAAAAACGTACAGTCAGTCGATTAAGTGCTAACATTTTAAAGAATATCTTTATGCCTATTTACAGAACATCAATACAAATGCCTATCAGCAGTGCATATAATCATTTCTTTTTCATCACAGAAAAACTACTTTCTTGATTTGTTGCACTTGCCGTCAAATAACTAACTCGTTTCTCGAGACACCATAAATGTAGACCATACCCGCAGAATTTTATGACAATTTATCTGAGTTTCAAAAAAGATAACAAAAATAAACTGAAAAACATGCATAATTTCCCTGGAGACAAAATTTTAATTGCTGTTAACAATGACTAGCATAACAGACCAAATCTGCGTCGTCGGCCAAGATGGCAGCGTGAACATTGCGCAGACGATCAACCGCCGAAACCGGCTTCGTCTTTGCATCTGGCATCACGCCATTTTGCACAAAATATTACACGACACATAAACAGTCAACTGCAAACAATAGCAGGTACATTCAATTCCTGTTGAAAGAAACGAAGTGAGGACAAGCAAAATAAACCTGAAGACGAAATGGCTATAAATAAAATCATGATATAAGCCGCTGCAAGGTGCTGACAATTTAACAAGTCTACTGCATAAATGTCTCACTATAGTCCTGATGTGCACATAAAACTGAATGTGAGCGCCCAGCCACCCACATATCTATTTTTTCAAGTAGGCCTACTGCAATTTGATTTTAAAAAGTATTTTCACACTTCATGAATTAGGCCTATAGTTGAAGTTGAAGGCCTGTTTTTATCACATCCTATAATATTCTTATTAATCCTATTGCTGCTGGGTATCAACAGAACGTTTCGCCATTGTGTCAGCTCGCTTCCAGCCTGCCCCTCCTCCCGCCTTAAGGCCTTACAGACCATATGCCACCTGGACGCTTCGCCACCTGGACAATTCGTCCTGTAGACGACTCGCCACCTGGACACTGTCATCACACTGGGAAACGTCCAGAGGCAAATCGTCCAGGTGGTGAATACGAAATGTTAAAGAATTGGGCACCAAACTGATTACAGTTATTTGAGGCAAGTCTGTTAGGCCCAAGGCTTGCAACAAATTATTAAATTACTGTAGCCGAGTAGCATGCTGTAACGTGGTGAAATATGTATAAGCGTCAACTGTTCTCAACATAGTCAACTCTTTTCAGCTGCGTTGGACAATCGAATGCTAACCGAGACGCCATGTGATAATCGCAATTGTGAGAATGAAATGTGGTTTTTATATTTTAGACACAGGATATTTATCCGACAGCCGTATCAATAGTCTAGTAGAAAGGCAATCGGAAAAATATCTGGTCCTACCCGGGTCGGCTATTTATCCGGCCACCGACTTGGACGGCCTTAGCCTGTACGTACGAGCACTCGCCGCAGTTCGGGTGCTCATAGGACCGTCGCAGAGACACGACGGCAGCCGGCCAACTGACGACCTCAACCCTAGCATGTAGGAACACACGGATCGCCAGTCGGCAAGTTTCGTACTAGCTGCAGCAGCGTCGAATTTATCATCAGTATTATACGCTTCAGTTTTGGTGTTCATCATAGTCACATAAATCTCTGAAATACGCTAATCCTAACCCTAAACTGTACACCATATTAACGCTAATTCTTATCACAACGCGTAAGGCTATTACGCCGAGCGACATTGGTGCAGGCTCCTAGCGAGTGCGATTGAGTTTTTCGTTTTCGTTCATTGCCGGAAATATAGCCTATGGCTGTTTTTACGGCTGTTGGACGAATTGTCACCGCGTATAGGCCTATCTTAATACGGGATACAAGCTCGTACCAAAATCTACTCAGTCAGAAGACAATCCGTGATTAAACCTTATCTTAATTCATGTGAAGTAGTCTTTAAGGTCTTGTTAAGGAAAGCAAACATTCTAGGTAGGCCCTCCCTAATCAGCAATTACATATCACATGTAGGAACATGGCGTTGGAAGTGTGAAGGGGCCATGGCGAGCGCGTGGAGCGCGAGCCTATAACGGGGGTCTGTTTTTTTTGGGGGGGAGCAAGAGCTATGGCCTGCTCTCCCGTGCCAAAAGTTGGGGGAGCAGCTGCTCCCTCTGCTCCCCCTGTTCCAACGCCCATGTGTAGGAAGGCGCCGAATTTTCGGCTGTCCTATCCAGCGCTAACAGAAATCAGGATGCTGTACAGGTGTAAAAACTCATTGTTTTACCTTTACGAGCTGCAGCCATCGTATAACGGATCGACTCACATCACGTAATAACCGTGTTAACTTGTGTGTACGGCAATCAGTGAGCAGGCTTCTCAGGTGTACGCAGCCAGCCGGCTAGACAGTCACGTGACCGCTCAACCTACGTACGTGGCCCAACCTACCTGTGCAGCCTATACACGTATGTTTACTTACTCACTGCACAGGTGCGCCCCATCGGCATCCATTCATGCCAAGCCGGCTTCCGGCTAACGGGTCAATAATTTGAGTGCAATTTGCAACCATGATCGAAGCCGACTCAATTCACACTCAAATGGAGTCCGACAGGCACTGGACACAGCCATATCATTTTAGCCGACCGTACTTACCTAACGGTCGAGCTTACGGTACGGTTGACGTCTGTCGTCCGTCTGTCACGAATGTATTGTGACTAAACGGTGCGAGATAGGGCCAAAGTTGCTATTGATCACTAATAAGAAACCACACACGCCCTTTCAAATGAGATGAAAATCATCGACCTTGAATGATCTTGAAGGTCACTGACAGCCAGTATGGTCGACTATATTAGCGACAGCTGGGCTTCTTGTCTTGCTTACGCCTGCCTCATGTCACGTATTATAGTACTTTGACGGTTAAATTTCCACTACAGAATTTATAACTGGGTACAAGCAGCACGTAACGACCATGTTTCTGATGACAAAATAATAATATTGTTATTTTTAAAACAGAATAAAATGTACATGTCACAGATGTAGGAGATAGACACCGTCATTCTGAATTTTCTACAAAAACAGAGCCATGTAATAACACATTGTTATTACTTTATTAAATTTTTTAACAAAATAATGCTTTCAACAAAAATGAACGTATCTTGTTCAGGTTGCAATTTCAACCATACACAAAAGTTGCACGAAAAATGTCAAGTTTTATACACGAGACATTTTTAGCCAACGTTTATCAACAGAAACGGACTTTTTACGCACGAAAGCAGCTACTGCTTTCAGCACGTCTTAGCCATCGCAATTCTGTCCGTCTGTCTGTCACACGGGTGGATCAGTCAAAAACGGTGCAAGATAGGATCACCAAATCTTTACCGTCGGCTGCTTGGAAGACTATAGTTTCAGGAACCGTAAAGCTTTTTCATAAATTCAAAGGGGATTATTCTGAACGAGGGTGCTAAACGAGAGGGGGTGGGCAAAATTTGCGATTTTTGGCCAATAAGTCGCTGTATCTCAGTAACGGTGTGAGATAGGGCGTAGGTTACTATTAATCACTAATAGGAAGTCGTACACTGGCTCTCGATTGGCGCCCAATTCAATGACCTTGAATGACCTTGATCGCAAAATAATGAGTTTTATGGATTTTTTGGTGATTTCGGGCTGCGAGACACATTGCAAGAGCGAATTGCGCCGAAACCAATTGAGATAAACATAGACTAGCTGCATATGAAATTTTCAGCATTGAACGTAGATTTCGATGGTCCAAGTCTCGATTTTCTAGGTTCAAGGAAACCTGCGCAGGAGGGCATCAAAGAGCGGTACCCCCGTAAAAGTCGCGACGAAATGGCTGGAGATAGACTGACAGTTTCCGAACAGGAACTGCCATAGGCTTTCGCGCGTCCCGTGAGCATTAGCTCAAATTTCTTGTACATTTTGCTGCCAACATGTGCTCCACAAAAAATGAATTTTAAATATCCGAATTTGTGAGAACAGCAGAAAAGGGCAACGAATCCAAAAGAACATCGCACTAACAAAGCTGAAGTACTGGCTACAAGGTCTAAATATGTCTGATGACTAAAGAAAGAATCCAAAGTCAGCAGACTCAGTACTCTTGAGCCAATTAGTGTTCACCAAAGAAATGATAATCAGGGACCAGGGTGACCAATTTTTGAAAAAGGATTTTGCATCACTATAAAACAAATGAAAAACATGACTTATCGGCACAACTTTTGCCAAATACAAGAGAAGTGGGGCCAAATAAAACATTTGGGGGAGCATTGTAAACTTGTAAGCTCCCTCAGTGGAGATCGTAATGCAATCCCAGCTGCAGACACATTTTTACGCGCGATAGCAGAATGCTTCGCGCGTCTTAGCCATCGTCTAGGCGTCCGTCCGTCTGTCTGTCACACTCGTGATCTGTATCAAAACAATGCAAGCTAGGATCATAAAATCTTCACTGTGGGCTGCCCCGAGGTCTCTAGTTTATCGCGACAAAATTTCGTGCCAGTGGGTGCGGGGTTCCCCTCGAACGAAAGCGTCAAAGATGGATACCCCCTAAAAGACGTTATTTTGCCGTTATTGGCTCATATAGTGTGAAAGTGGTTGCAGATAAGTACAGACATGCTAATTATCATAACAAGCCAGGGGAGTAGTAGGGATTTTAGCGGTTTTTTTTGCAATTTGTTCTGCGGCGTAGATTTCAAGAGTGAATTGCGTCGAAATGGATAAAGATAGATCAAGACAACCTGCGAATAGGAACTACTAAGACTGTTGCACGTCTCATGAGCTTTGCTTAAATTACTTGTTAGCATATTTTAGAGTCACAAAGTGACTCTAGCAGAAAAACAATTACACCTTCTGTCCCACATATTCAGTGAAACAACCATAAAATCTATGACATTATGCTTATTTTTTATGACTTTTCCATGACCTTTGTTGTTTTCCATGACTTTCCAGGTCCATTGGTCAACATGGACAATTCACACATTCATCTGAGAGTGCGTAGTGTGGTTCAAATAGCCACAAACGATATTACAATCTGCACTAATTTTGCAATAACGTCCAGTCATGTAACACAAAAACTGGACCAAACATAAAAATCCGCCACAAACAAATGTAGATAGTGTCCCCTTGTTTAAAAATCATTAGTCTGTTGCCAGCCACCACTGTAAACGCCGGAGACAGACTACCAAAATGAAAAAATTTCTAATTCTGGAAGCCTCATGGCCTTGATCCTGGTTACTGTGACATGACATACTGCCATGCAGCACTCAATGACCTCTACCTACATACAAACATTTCATCTACATAGAACAAGCCACAAAAATATACTGCAGATAGCTGTATTAGGTTGACTCAGTTGAGAGTGGACCTAAAAATTAAGGCTGCTGATGCCAACTTTATGATGTTGGCTGGGAAACTAAAAGTTGCTAGCCCAAAAATGCCTTCAATACACACTACATTTAAAATATGAAAATGAGGAACACATCTTGCATGTGGCTAACTGGCAGTAACTGCAACTGCAAGTATGATTATTCTGTTAACAGAATCGGTGCATTATTACATACATGTAGGTATCATTTCATCAAACAACATTAATCAGCCACAGAAAAAGTTTGAACCCTCTAAGTGAAGTAGACTGGTTTCCACTTAACAGAATAAATAAATATTATTTCTCATGTTAGCATATGACGAAGTGATGAACATAAATACTGCCAGCCTGGAAACAGTGCATAAAATGCACATGGAACATGGTTAATAAATGAACAGTCTCTGCAGAAAGTGACACAGTATATTGGCACATTTGCGGGCTGAGCAATCTCCGCTACTCTGGTCCAAACGACATCTGGCCTGGTCCACCCTTCTTCATATAGCGCCGATACATCTTGTACCGTGAGTTCTGAGCAAGTTCGGCTTTTCTCTCTTCCTCTTTCTCTGCCTTCCATGCCTACAGCAAATGCAAGCAATATCATCAACATGATTACTTTTTAGGCTAAATCGCTCTTACTGTCCAAGCAATTCCTACATACATTTCTCACTTCACATTTCTCCGTCCGTTTGCTATCTGTCACATTTGTGCACACTGCTTAAATCACTGGACGAATCTATACACATTTGGCATACACAATTGTGGGATCCACGACACACTGTGTTAGATAGGGGTTCCAGACCTTCCGGGGGAAGATGAGATTTGAATGTCAAATGCCCAGCCAAAATATTTAATTGCAAACTGTAGCCAAAGTTCTGCCGAACAGTCAGTCGTATGCTGTCACATGGCGAATACAGATGGAAGCGATGCCACATCACTCAAATGATAATCAACTTACACAAGTTTTTACCAGTTATAGCTGAAGAAATACTAATTCAAATATTTCAACAAAACGTGGCTGTTGGTTAAATTCTTTGCTAGTCGTGACGGAATGCTGACGTCATAATGTGTCATGGGTACAAGCTTGCTAGTTTCAACTGGTGTTGTCAGTTGCTACCCAGCTTCGATGGTAAACTTAATCTGGTTAGCTGATAAAAAATGTTCATCGTGTCAGCACTAACTAAGCAACATGGGGACATGAAATCAGGCATCTCGCGATCCAAAAACTCAACTTTCTCGCAAATTCAGTGTGCTAGTGCACTGTCTTGCTTGAACATGTGAAAGTCAAACTATCCCCACAGACATGTGAATGTGATCGCTTTGCACGTTTTTTTGGCAACCGCAACTGCAAAACTTCAAGAATTTTTCATCAGCAAACCAGATTATGTTCATCATCGAAGCAGGGTAGCCACAGACACTCCAGTTGATACAAGCAAACTTGTACTCATGACACATTATGATGTCAGTGTTACGTCATGACTAGCAAAGAAAATTTAATCAACAGTCACATTTCATTAAAAATATTTTTTCAGCTACAATTGGTAAAATTTCATGTAAATATGAGTAAAGGAGTCCTTATTTATACAAGAAATTTGAGCTAATGCTCACAAGAGGCGCGAAAACCTATAGCAGTTCCGGTTCAGTAGTTCAGCTAAAAATTGGGGTGTTCACGCTAAGTTAATAAACAAATATCAAATTCTCTATCTGGATCACATAACGATAGTTCCGTGCAGCCGACGGTGAAAATTTGGTAATCCTAGCTTGCACCGCTTCTGACTGATCCACCCGCGTGACGGACGGATGGACAGACAGACAGAATTGCGATGGCTAAGATGCAATGCTTTCGCGCGTAAAAATATAACCACTCAATCAATGCAATCAATCAGCGTTAGTTAGTGCTGGGCTATGTAAACCGATTCCCGAGGTGGCAGCACCATCGAACAAAATGTCACAAATTATGCTGTACGATATGCAAACCGTTTCACCAAATATTGTGCATCAGAAATGAATTAAATAATAAATTATTGCGCTAACAATACAACGAAATCGTAAAACGAAAATCTGTCGCTGTTTAAGTTAGATTTGCGGGAATTTGGGATAAAATACACCTTTATTACAGTCATGCCAAAGTGCACATAATGACAGTACCGTGGTGCCACCTTTCGAATGACACAGACTTGTGTCGCAGCCCGAAATCGCCAAAAAATCCATAAAACCCCCTATTTTGGTTTTCAAAGTCATTCAAGGTCATTGAATTCGGCGCCAATCGAGAGCCAGTCTACGACTTCCTATTTGTGATTAATAGTAACCTAGGCCTTATCTTGCACCGTTACTGAGATACAGCGAGTTACTGGCCAAAAATCGCACATTTTGCCCACCCCCTCTCGTTTAGGGCCCTCGTTAGGGGTGACCCCCTTCAAATTTATGGAAAAGCTTTACGGTTGCCGAATCTAGTCTTCCAGGCAGCCGACGGTGAAGATTTGGTGATCCTAGCTTGCAACGTTTTTGATTGATCCATCCGTGTGACGGACAGACAGACAAACGGACGAACAGAACTGCGATGGCTGAGACGCGCTGAAAGCAGTAGCTGCTTTCGTCCGTAAAAACTCCGGGTATGCAGACAATAAGATGCAATTAATTGCACATAATTTTACACATCCCGATCAGGCATTCTGGCATAAACATGTGGTCCAACAGTACAAAACTGCAAGCACAAAAGAAAATCTCTTGATACACAGAGCAATGCTAGCTGAAGCATAAGGAGAGAGGATGTTGAGCAAATCAACAAGAAAAAGAAAACCGCTACAAATGCTCTAAGTGACATCTTCAGCAAAACTTACAAAGCAATGAAGAGGAAAGCTGGAAAAATATGGTATGGAGGAAAAAGTGGCAGAAAAAATGTCGTCAACTTGTAACTTGTGATTGGTATAAGATACAAAGTAGACAACTGCTAGTGTGCAAAAATAACAAATAAGTCAGGATAACCGTCATTTACTGCACACACACACCAGCAGATCCATTCACTCCTAAAGAACTTAACACGTAATACTTACCAAAAATTTATCTGGCTTCCACAGCTCTAGTTCCATGAACTCTTCCCTTTCATGATCTTCTAAGGCCTAAAACATGACAGATCGACTTAAGACTGAATACCTCACAAGCATCAAAATGTCAACACAAAAATGCACAACAAGCTGTGAAGGATGATGAAATTTTTGGGTGTTCTAAAATAAACACCAGTCTGCAATTTGGTCCTACAAAAAGAAAAAAGCTGTGTAATGTGAAATGCCACAGTAACTACATTGCAATCATTCAACGGTTTTGTTTCCTTTAGTATTTCAACACCATTGGTTAGTAAAAGACAAAGCACCCTGCCTGTAAAACTAAATATCACACAGACATATCTGAAAAGCTTCCTTACAAAAACCAACATAACCTATCATTATCGTAACACATGTGCTATTCAATTTTGACTTAGTGCAGTTTTTCCAAGTGTATCATTCTACAAAAAAAACAGAAAGACAGAGTACCTAAAAACTTAAGACCAAAGTATTTGAAGCTGAAGCTACGGCACTACAGCACTATACAAATGTATTATTATGATTATTATTTGTACCAATAGCAATCCCTATGTTCAAAGTCACTCACCTGGGTTATCTAATTTCTACAAGATGAAGTGTACAATATCTGACCTAAGCCCATGCTCTAACCTCCGATTAAAAAAAAATGCGCAAATATGAAAAGTACAAACACAGACAGCTAGAAAATGACAATAACAGAATCTACTGACTTGGACATGCATACCTCCCACTGACGCTGACTCATGTTTAAATTCCGCCGCACAATGTAGCACCTAGCCTCGTCATCATAGTCTTGTCTCATGAGGGTGTACTTCCACACCCAGTGGCAGAACCACGCCACATAGCGAACGACGTGATATGGCAGTAGAACTAGCTGCAGCCATAGAATGTCTACTACACTTGGCTTCTGATAGCTGCCACTGCAACAACAGCAACAACAATAATTATAATTATGCACATCACTAGATGTCGACGTTGAATTTATGTAGCACGATATCACGAAGCATCACTGTTGCACTAGGAACGCTTAAATTTAACAAAAAGAACAATTCTGAACAATGCATAAAGTTTATGATCGTAAGCCAACCACTCCAAAACAAAAACCAAGTGTAATTCAATAGGCATTTTCTTAGCTTTGCACATATACTTGTTGCATATTAACAAAAAAGTGTAATCACAGGTTCACAGCATTTGCTATTTGTTTGCAAATCTATACACCTTGAACCTAGGAGGTCAAAACTCAGACAGTTAAATACAGGCTGTCCGGGTCTACCTGCAGTAATTGCGGTGCAAGTCATTGTCAAATATGCATCGCAATGTAAAATCATAAAAACACTAAAAACTTTTTAGATTTCAAAATTGTTCAAGGTCAATGAAGGTTAACCAAGCAACCCCATCTCTCAGCCATAGTCCAGTCAAGGCGCCTGTCCCTGTTCGGACACACTGCACGAATGCCTGATGAAACAGTTGCAAAACAGATCTTAACAGCTTCCCCCGCAGGAAACTGGAGGAGACCACTGGGACGTCCTCGTATTACATGGATGAAAACCATTCAGCAGGATCTGAAATCCAGCGACCTCAATATGGA
>Ga0056128_1003081_pt1 | contig 20232 bp, 9 predicted proteins | sample WorMetLIZISLAND2_FD_71113 | JGI IMG/M metagenome (GOLD analysis project Ga0056128, IMG submission 71113) | Marine gutless worms symbiont microbial communities from Max Planck institute for Marine Microbiology, Germany - Olavius geniculatus... ... | reverse complement strand
CTTGGTTTCAAGTTTCATTAAGATCGGTTGAAAAATGTGGGAGCTGTGGGGGGTCGAAATTTCGGCCTTCCCATTGACTTGGCACATCGCTTATACAACAGCTTGTTGCTACCGCACAAGGCGTGATAAATTTGCCAAAGCAACTTTTGCGTTACAGTGCCGCCAAGATTGAGGCAAAGCAGATTGAAGTGCTGCGGGCCCTGAAAAAAGGAGACGCCGCAGATGTTTTATTCTGCCTGTAACCACGTCCTATACTCAACATAAAAGATAAGCAGAGCCTGTAGCTGTTTACTCATCGCAAAGCGGCTACTGAGCGTCGACTGTCATATGGGATCACAACCTGCCATCCGACACAGGTGAACCCGTCTTGCCTTAAACTCAACCAGGCATGCCGATAGTGGGTTAAAAAAGTAGGTGGGGCAGGAAATTGCACCTTGTCCCTGACCCCTCTGCCACAACGACGCTATGTACACGGTGGGGCATATTTAACGGACTCATGTGTACATCGTGTTGCAGTTTGAGGTCATCCGAGTCACCGGACGAGACGTTACAACGCCTCGATGATCTGGTCAAGAGACAGAGACAGTTCGGCGACCTGCTGTTATCAGCAGACATCAAACAGGTTCCAATCTGTCCCGGAATGTCCTTCGGTTCCATCCATCTACCCAAGCACACCGCCTCCGATAACCAGTTCATCTCGGTAAATATAGTTGCTTTATACTGTCCGCGGTTAGCCGCAGCAGTCGCTTGCAGTAACAAAGTAGCCACGCATAGCAAACAACATTTCGTGAATTCAGGCCGACTGGTTCAAGCAGTATCACACACACAAGAAACACACAAAAACCCACGTGATCTTGACTTTTAACATATTATCTTGATATTCAATAGGCTCTTAGAGATAGTCAGGCTACACGTTCTTGCAGAATTTCATCAAGCTAAATACAGCGGTTCATAAACTGTCTTGTTTACAAAGATTTGATGATGCAGAAACAATACTGTCGCCTGACAAGTTCACATCAACACAGGGACGTATACACCACATAAATCTTGGAGCAAATGCTCTAAGAAAAAAATAGGGGAAAGGTTTTTTGGGAATTTAGGAAGGGAAGTTGAATATTATAATCCTTCATTTCTGTAAGACGCTGTTCTCGTGATTTTTCCGACATTTTGCAAGCAGAAGTGTTCTGTGACGCTTAGAATGCACCAAATTCGTTTTTCGCCGGGGCTCCGCCCTGATCCTCGCTGGGGGAGCTGACGACTCTTTCCCAGACTCCTAGTTGGCTGAGGAAAGGGATACACCCTCTCCAATTCCCACTTCCTCGACGCCTATGGCGTCTCGTTCTGGGCGCTTTCGGTCAGGGTGAATCTTGCCCCGAGGACTTAGGGGAGATAAACGCCCTTGCACCAACAACAACAGCAACGCCAGCTACTACTACTATTACTATTACTACTACTACTACTACTACTGGTCTGTCGTGGTTTAGTGTAAGGAGTTGGAGCGTTTGAACGAGCGTCTGGACGCGTTGGACGCTCGTCAAGGTCGTCAGTTGGAGGAACTTCGTCATGCCGTCGACACGTCGCTATCTCGCTCTCCGCCCCGTACACCCCTCCCTACAGTGCTGCCACACAGCGACGACGATCAACAACTAGACCTGGTAACGACCGATACCTTACTTTACCTTACCATATGGGTGGACAGGCTGTTACATCTGTCAAGCACTGAGGCCGTATCAGTTTGGCCTAATGCGCATCTCCAGAAAGTTACAGTAACCAAAGGTCTCGTAAACGGTTGTTGAATCTGCGTTGAAGCTGAAAATTAACCAGTATCTTAGATTAGTAAAGTGTGCTCATACAGAGCTAGTCTGCACTGTTGGCTGCTGTTCTCCGGATTTTAGAAATCTTTCGGGTCTTCGGCGCACTAAACCCCATTATAACGACAAGGTCGTAGACAACGGTGGGGACGACTGATACATTTTTAATCCATTTGTGCTCAGGTCAACTCAGCTTTCTACCCTCAGCGGGACAGAAAATAAGTAGTAGCTTACGGGCTACAGGATGAAGGCTTAGTATCTTCGATTCGGGTGGTGGTTTGTCTGCGAGCTGCAAACTGTGGGTCCAGTTGTTCGCTGACGCGGCATTGGATGGCCGCGTAGTGCGCTGCGGTATCATTAGCTCATGCCAATCAGCTGCCATTTCCGAGATTGTAAAGCATTTCTGGTTGCGACTCATCTAAGAAGCGCTAAAGCATGACTTTACTAAAAGCGTGACTTTAGCTGGAAGTGTAACGAAGTATGTGACGTGGTAGTCGTCGAAGTTGTTGCCGGTAGTGATGTGTCGTTAATTTGCGCAGCTCTATGAGCAGCAGCAGCAGCAGGCGGAGGACGATGAACGAGTAGAGTCAATGGTCATCTCACATTCTTACGACCAACCATCACCTTCTCGCTTTACCAGGTATGTCGATACGTTCAATTTCAAACTCTGCTTATTTCCTTTTGTTGTGGATTTGTTGTAGAACTCGCTGTTTGAGAATACCTCGAAGTACTGGAGTTCAGCCTTCAGACAGGGGCAAGCGCCGACTTTTTGTGCACCAGCCCTTTGTCTGGATGTGCAGAGTCGGGACATTGTTTCCGTGTCGTAGATTGTCGTCTTATGGCATGTTTTCATTGATGGATGTTCAGTTGTTTACCAACCGTTTATCAGTGTTGCTTCGCGGGACAAAGATGAATTGGTTAGATTTTTGGGTCAAAAGTTAAAAGAAAAAGATAAAGACTTCAGCAGCTAACCGTCCAGTTTCGTTCGTGTGCAAAGTAGTACGCCAGTGGTTGAAGCTTTTCGTCGCCTGCAATACTACTTGCTAAGTAATTTCAGTTACAAGAATAAGTTTTCTCTGAAATCATGCAAAAGTTAACCCCGCCGGTATAGCATTGTCGATGCAGGGAGGCATGGATCTGATACATGTAGCTACATTTGGCGCTTGACAAAATGTGCTTTGATTGACTAATTGATCGACTGATCGATTGAACAGAGTGTCGGACGGCTCAGCGCAGGCGTCCTCGGCGGTCGCCAGTCATCGAGTATCCAGTAGGACCGGGTCTGCAGCCCTCGGGTCCCGTGTCGGGTCCGGGTCCCGTGCAGGACCCGGGTCCCGTGCCGGGTCCGGGTCTCGTGCTGTGTCCGGGTCCTCAAGGGTTCTGAGCGGCGCCAGGTCGGGTTCCACAGGTAGACCAGAGATCCAGCTGCTTCAGTCTGGGATTTCATCAGGCACCGGCAAGCGACCACCACCAGACTCGTCCACGTCCATGCTGCCGCATAAGGGCACTACGCTCGACGTCGACATTCAGCCGTCCAGATCTGGGTCACAGGTCGTGTTCATATGTTTGAAAACATTTACGAAATTTTATTTCAGAACTTCAGTGTTTCTCCACGCGCAGGTTGTGAATCAAACAGCGTTCATCGTTAGTTAGTCCAGCCATCGTGACGAAATTACAATAGGCCTAATTATTCGCATAAGAACAGAACTTGTTTACATCGGCAGACGAACAACGACGCCACTTAATGAAAGTGATACGCGAGTAAACAAAAAATTGCAAATATTGCGTCTAACAAAAGAGGAAACACGAGTAAACCAAAAGGTGTCATTTTTGCCCACTCTGTGCTGCGTTGTAGGTGGTGAGCGAGCGTCGCTCGGCTGTGTTCAGTGGAGTCGGGAGTGACAAACAATTGACTGACGACCGACCAGTCACCCACAAACCACCGATTACCGTTCCTGCGTCTGGCAGCAACCAGACTGCACGCCGTACTTCACCCACGCGGCAATCGAAGCCTCCATGTCCACCGCGGCAGCAACCTCATGCCGCTGCTACGGACGCAGGTTAGATTCCCGGTCACTCACTTGGTAGTGGAACGGTTAGGACGTTGGGCGTGCAATCGCGAGGTAGATGGTTCGACTGCCGGTCGGGTCGCTGTCAAGTGGTTACTACTTGGCTGGGTGACTGTCTACGGACAGATAAACCAACACCAAGGTCAACTCAGCTTTCTAACGTTTTAAACTAGGTAAACTGAGTACCGGCCTGTCGGGCTGGGATTAAAGCGAAGCGTTCACCTGTGTCCGTGGTAGGTAACACAGTGCGATCCGATATGACAGGTGACGTTTCATGGCTGTGAGATGAGTTTTCTGTGAAAAGCTATGGGTCTACCCTACCATTGATCCATTTAACCAGTTGCATTGCTGGCATCCACTGAGCGTGTTCTTGGCTTCGGGCACAACAGTCTTGAACTTTCCTAAGCGTGCTTTTTTCATGCATCACCCCCTCAGTCTGGAGTAGTCTTTTTCAAACTGTTATCTGTGACTAAACTGTTGGGCTTACATGCTGTACATTTAAAATAGGCTCAGTACAGTAGAAACACTGGGCGAAAACGTTTGGGTTGACTTGACCGACACACTATCTCATAAATCAGTGCGACACCGCGTGGCTTCGTTTCGATAGCCGAGAGAGGGGGAAGGAAGGACAGTCAGTTTTCCCGGACCCCGTCGCCCCACTACGTTTGGGGAGCCCGCCATCGCTGAAAAATGTATTTGCTATAATTGAAAACAGAGCTGATTATTTGAATCGTCAGTTATTTTGTGACAATTTTTTTCTAAAAAATCTGACTGTTTCTTGGACGAATGAACCTGTTCAGTATTCTAGTCCGCTCCCCAGATCGACACCACCCATATGGGGCCCCGCGAGAATGTGGCTTTCGTCGGGCCTGCCAGCGATAGCACGGCTTTTCTGGAATATGGAGAAATCTGCTAGTCAGAACTTCAGCTATCGAGAATACAGCGTGTTGCAGGCGGAACAGAACGAGGCCGGTCACTGCAGACTGGCGGCGGCATGCTGAAATGTTCACACGTGTCGCTGCAAGGTTCTTCCGCGTTGATGGACGCTGACGCCGGTAGAGTGGCGTCTACGCCGTGCAGTCGTGTAGGTGACAGCATGAGTTCTCACCACGAGCCGAGCAGTCACTTCAACAACATACGCTCATTCAGCACCGGCGTCAATGCCTCCGCCGCCGCCAAGGTAGCGTGCTAGAGAGACAAGAAATACCTTGTCCGAAATGTCATTTTTCGTCCTTCCAAAATTATCAGTTTCAATGCGCATTAAAGTAAGTAAATAAGTTAAGTAAATTTGTATAGCGCGCAATGTCAGCGGAAAAACCCTCTCAGCGGGAAAATCCGCTGAATCTGAGGCGCTGGGTGTTAAAAATTATTGGAGATTTTTTCCCTCTTTTGGTTGCCGTCTCTTTCCCCCGCTCTTTCCTTTCCCTCAAATTTCATCGCTCTCTTTCCTCCGCCCCTCCCCTTCCACTCCACTTCCCTTCTTCCCATTCTCCTTAGAAGTATGACTCCTAAAATTTAGCTAGTGTTCTAGGGAACGTTGTAAGCGCCCGCAGCAGGACCCCTGTCCCAGCCTAAGTCGAATTTAGTGCATTTTAGCCTTAAATCTGTGTTAGCAACACGCACGGTACAGTACTGTAGTTCCCTGTTGCTCGATGCAATTCTGATGGAAGGTGGTTGGTCCCAGAAATATCACTGGCAATTTTGTTCGAAATTTTAGCCAAATTACTAATTTTCGTCCGAATTTAGTCCAACCGGCTAATGAGACGAATGTTGTTGTGTCGCTATAGGTATCGGACGCACGGGCACGCAAAGACCAGTACATACCCGCCAATACAAGTCAGACCAGCACAGCCGCCGGCAGGGACGCTAAAGGTCACTCCGCGTCACCGGACTTACCGGACTTCCTCAGCTCCAGATCCATGGCCACGCCGCCGCTGCTGGACACCACCGGACACTCGACCAGCGCACTCGAAGACATGCAGACACCCTTGCAGCGCGGCCGTACTTGTTCGCCGGTCCCCAACTGTCACTGCGACCAGGGCACGCCGATGCCCAGCGCTCACGACGTTCCCGGCGGTTTGGAGCGGAGTTTCTCGTCCCGGGGCGCCACCGCCGACCCGCTCAGTCACGCAGCAGAGTCACACGTGCACGCCGATCCACCCCACTCGCCGACACCACCTTAGACCAGCCGCCTGCTTCCTGCTTTCAGAAAGTAGTTGGGAAAAGAGTTCAAAGAGCAGTGGGGAGGGGACAAATACTTCATTTTTCCGACAGACAACTGCAAATTTCCAACAGAGGACATTATTTTTATTTTCATTTTGTTTTATTATGTAAACAGAACAATTACGTATCACTACGGGTGCTCAGAACTTCAGTTTTGCCTTATAAATTACCCCCAAACGGGAGATTTCCAGCTAGAAATATTGTATATGTGGAAGAAAATCTTTCCACAAGAACTCCCGTACCTACAGCGCCACTTGCTTTAATGCCCGGTTTCCATAGATGTTAAACAGCCCTGGCGTTTCCAGGTTTTCCAGATAAGTGGCCAACCTGCCAGTAAGGGCAGAAAACAACCAGACATCTGACTGAATGGCACGTCGTTATCATCCAGTATTGGATGATAACGACGTGCCATTCAATACCGCGGGCAGTCACAACCGCGACCTAACTGGCACAAGAACGTGGGCGCCCGCATGAAATTTTGCAGATAGGGAGTGAATAGAGGCCTATTTTCGAAGATTTTCCATCGCGACGGAGGGCAGAACCTTTTCATCTTCTTCCTCCCCAACATTTTAACGACTACTTTTTCCAACGCTTCTCTCCTGAGTACTTATCAGTTTATGCTTTGTCCGTGGTCAGCTGTCCTCCTTGCGCGGTTGCGCCTGGGAGGAGTATAAGCGGCAATTTAGAGAGCCTACACGCGCGAGCTATAAAAATATTTTTTACCTGACGTTATTGCTTTTCATGTGGAGATCAACTATGTAAATAAAAACATAATCAGTGAAAATAATATATTTTGATTAAAGTGGGACAGCGTAAAAGAGAAGTGCAATCAGGAATTTATAGGTTTCAAGCTTATGAATTTACAGATTGCACTTGTTTCTTTATTCTGTGAAAGATTCTTGGACGTTTACTTGTTTAAATTGGGTACTACTGTTATTTTAATGCTGGTAAAATAATCCGTGTTGCTGAATAACAATCAGTTGGCGTGCATTGTGCACGTGCAGAGTACCTGTGAATTATGGAAGACGACTGAGACGACAAACAGCTGTTGTTTATTTGCTTTTATAACTTTTACTGCGAATAAACTGAGACAACTTACGACAACAGTTTAAGTCCAGTTAGCTACCGCAGATAAAGAACTACAGTGTTGCCGTCTTATTCACCGCATAAGACCAAAATCAGCACCCATATACAAACAACAAAACCCAACTAGAAAAGAAGTGCTCGAAAAGCACAAACCTTCACCAGTCATTACACTGCTGCCATCTAGTGAATAATACTGAAGTACTGTTATCCTATCGAAAATGCATTACGGGGGAAAGACTATAAATTTGGGCAAAAAAGAAAGTCGTCATCGGACTCTGAGAACTAACTAAATTCCGGGCTCCAAACGACAGTGGACGATTTCGTCAAAAAATCGTCATTACTTTTTTGAGTATTTTCACGTAGAGATAAACAAACTGTAGCCGGTGAAAAAATTTCTTTCCTAAGTCCGAAGAAATCAATGCTGGTTTAATCGCTTCTCGTGAAATACGGCCAGATACCAGGCTTAACACACACGTGCCAACGACCCTGGCTTGGATGTCGACATGTGGAGGGCCCATACCTCGCAATGCAAAAAGGCGATAACAAGGCATATTTACAAATTACAACCATTCAGCAATGTACATTTTGCAAGAAAAATACTATCACAAAAGCATCACATGCACATGTTGTACGAGTGATAGACAGAGGTGGAAAAACGAGTATAAGATCAAAGAATATTTTCCGAAATTTCTAGTCGGTTCTGCGCAAGTCGCTAAAGTGGCGGTGAAAGAATTTTGGATTCAAGCACTCGCCACATCGGCATTGAGGTGTCTCAGAAATGGAACAAATAGTAAGGTACTTCTGTTTTCAGGTTGAGTCGGTGTTTGTTGAGTTGAAACAAAAGTGATCACAAAATTTCTTCTTCATGAAATCGAAATAAGGCCGTGTGTGGAGATGCTCTTCTTTTGTGCAGACTCCAGGGCGACTGCTATCATTGAAATTGGTCTGCACGCGTTACACAAAACAATACATTGCTAAACAAGATTATTCATTTTACTCTAGGCTATACAAATATATCCCTACAGTCTATTGCACAATACGAGACACCATGAAACATCAACGCACGCTGACAAATTACGAAGGGACGGCCAGGCTGAGTCAACCGTTTCACCTGGCGCTAACAAGGGCCAGGAAGACGAAACTCCAAGGCGGCACAAACGAAATTACAAAACGAAACGCTATAAAACTAGGCTAAGATAAAATAACAGAACAAGAACTTACCAGTATACAAAATAATAGGCCTAATAAACGTGATTGAACGGTACGGTGTAAAACAATTTCCGTGCTTCCGGTTTCGCCAGTGAAAAAGTAGAGACGGAGCGGAAATTTTTTTAATTTTTATATTATGACATTTTATGTTATATTATATAAAAACTTATTAACACAAACTGATACGCAAAATTGTATGATCAAGAACAAAAGTTAAGATACTCCAGCATTACAGACAAGACACACGCAGTTTTTTTACAATAAAACTTTGAAAACAAACTAAAAACTGCACTAATATTTTTGAGGATCCAATAAAAATTTCAAAAAAACGCAGGTTTTTTCTAAAAACGGACAACAACCTGAAGCACAGGAGTTTATTTAAGCCTAGGCCTACAATTAACAAAGACAAAAGTCAACAAATTCAGAATAATTACTAACTGCTTGCAAACACCCTTAAGACCGGATATATACAAACGAAACTGCAAAATTAACCACTACAAAATTCAACAGCACATGCAAAATATTAAACACTGCATATTGAACGTGATTTAACGGCATGTATACACTGGCAGATTGGAAATGTTCAACAAAAAACTATAATACTTAGCTTACTAATCTGCTGGAGACATTCTGCCACGAGACCTCAATAGGAGAGCAGAGCTTGTAAATACGTAACATCTTACGCCTATCAACTGCACTGCGTCACAACAGGCTATTACACACTTCACAAAAAAACTCACGATTAGGTATAATTAATCGTTAATTTCCACTGTTTTGGATCTTACTGAACTCAGCACAGCCCTACGCACGCTGCGTACACTCGTTTCACATTAACCGGTCCCGTTTTAAATTGGCATCAGCCCCAAGTAAGGGCGATTTTCAGTTAAAGTACGTTATTTAGATTTATTCAGCAAATATTCAAATTGCAATCTCTTTATTAAACAATTCCGAAAACGTTATTTTTGGGATTTGTTGACGGAGGTACAATTTACTGACCCAAAGTCCCGGATGTTTTTTGTTGCCAAACAAAGTGTTCCAAAATGGAAACAGTCGACAATTTAATAACTTACTTGGCCAAATGGCTGAATCTTCTGACAAAGATGGCGAATTCCCCGACGACATTTGCACGTGTTTCATGCTTCCATACAAGTGGTCAGCGTGCATATAAACTAGAGCCAGTAACAGCTAAAAAAAACTTTTAAACAGTCTATATAGTAACATTAATTTCAACTGAAACTTAACATTGGTTATTGTGCAAGAAAAAAACGCACAGTTTCGTCAACTTTATTCAGCTAACTGCTGTCACAAATGCACTTATAGGTGTATAGAGCCTAATCATTAGTGTGTACTCTGTTATCCACAACAATCACGTTTCCCCGAGAAAGTGAATAGCCCATCGCTCATCAAATGCTTGTCATTGTATTTACTTCATAATGCAATTCTTAGTGATGTGAACTTCGTCGAAAATTGAAAGATTAAAATTTTATTGATCGTTAAAAACACTTAACGATTAATCGCGGGCGATTAATCATTGAGGCGCGTACAGAGCGACGTAACTGAACTGAACTGAACTGATATGGTTCAGTTTCTGATGAACTGACCAATGGGCAAGCAGTAATGCATTACAGTAGGCACTATCTAACGGCGTCGGTGGCCTACATGACTACGCTCACGTTCGCATCAACCAATGGCCAATAGACTCGCTCTGTTATCCCATCGGCCAGTTCGTCAAAAACTAAACCGTGTCATTTCAGTTCAGTTAAGTCGCTCTGTGAGCGCCTTTAATTTTCGCAGCTGTAGTTCAAACAGATCAGATCAGTTGTTTGTACTCGTAGGCTATACGACGAGTTAGCATCTAGTCGTGATGCTTCCTGACATCATGGGTGCAGTGTTGGTGAAACTGAAACCGTCAAACTGCGACTGGTCGATGGTCGCCACTAGATGCTTGTTCATGATCGCTGTCAGTCTGGCCGGCTCCCGGGTGAACTCCTTGTCAAAGTTGCTCGTGTCCGCCGCTCCGGCCTTCTGCAACGGCAGATACGTAATAATGTTGCAATGATGAATTTTAGTGGGGTTAGTTCAACTTCATTGCGCGATCACTTACTCATTTGTGTGTTAATAGGTTATAACGGTCTGTCTAAACACCGTACAGATCAACTGCATTTCAGAAAAAAATGTTTTACCGCACATCAGTCACTGTCTACGGCACCACAGATCGCCGCAGATCAGTTTAGGTGACAAAAATGGTCTAAGCTACAGTGATTTGCTGTCATCTGTTGTGCCATAAACTTATCTGCGGTCAGTAACATAAGCAATTTCCGGGATATGGTCTGGTCTGCAGTTTCAACGCATAGGCCCAATCTGTTTTGTGCTAGATGTACAGGCGTCACCAAACGACAGAGCTACTGTCTTGCTGCTAACATGTGCATACATGATGCGACCACGATTTAAAAATAAACAGCAACGAACATACAGGTAGGCCCAGGTGACACAACAGAAGTTCGATTTTGGAAATGCTGTTTTCACGGATAGTTCTAGCTGCTGGTTTTCGGCGCCCTATGGTGGTGGGGTGCTTCTGGCAACGTTTAGGCCCATAAGCAAAGTAACAGATTGACGCAAACAATGATGGGTTCAAGGCGAGCATTTTCAAGTTCTTATTAATGTGCTAATTAAATGTGTAGTAGCAGCATCACATAATCGACTGATCAAATTTGCTCCAGCGGGTCAAGAAATGAACTGAGAACAGGTCACACAGAATGCTTACAATTTTCGGCTTGAATGGTGGCGGCAACTTGCGCTGTTCGACCAGAGTCCAGTCGATTGTTTTGAAATAGAGATGATCGCGGATCTCACCGGCAGGACACGTGGGCATTCCCAGGCGTTCCAACGGCTTCTTCTTTAGTAGCTGAGCGACAAACGCCAATTATTATAATATGATACAATGAAAATTCGAACGTGCAAGATATGGCCCTAAGAAAAAGTATTTATTGAACGCAGCCGTCAGTAAAATGTAGAACAAGTACAGTACAACATATATCGCAAAAACTATTCTAAGAGATATGCCATGTGCTCAGGACAACTTAGCCTCCTATCCTCAGCTGGATGTGAAATGAAATGAGTACTAGCTTACAGGCTATGGACTGATGGCGTAATGTGGCTGACTGGGGCAGTGGCATGTCTGCTAGCTGCAAACTGTCACTGTCACTGTATGTGTATGTACAATTGTTTGCTGACGCAGGCAATAGATGGCCGCATAGCTGTAACGTTCGATATAGCATCGTCACCATAGCCTGTATGGGACTGTAGTCACTCCGGGAAATCGACTTTTTTCTACGATCAGAAATTGGACTCTGGCCTTCGGATATATCCGGTCTGGTCGGCCCATCCTAGCTTAGCAGGCCCTAGCGACAACTGGGCTTCATGTAACAACAACATTTGTGCTATATTTCTAATGAGAGTCGTACCAGACTGATGCAGCTCTCGGCTTCTTCTGTAATGACTTTTCTTGGATACTTGGGTTCCTCGAAACAGATTCGTTCAAACATCTGGTCTTCGTCGAAGCCGTCGAAGGGTAGTTTGCCGACGATCATCTCATAGAGGACAACTCCGAGCGAAAACCAGTCCACAGAACTGTTGTATCGGTCTCCGTCTATGATCTCATTACATAACACACGTACATACATACGCGGTCTTCACGGCCATTTTCACGCTCGACAACACATGGTGCTTAACGCGTACTAGCTATCATAATTCTGTCTGTTTGTCCGTCCGTCCATCCGTCTTGGCGTTACGTCCCGGTACCGATCTCAGCCCAGACAAGATAAAGATTCTAGGTTTTCGCCGTATAATAACGTACAGCATCTAATTTTCTTGTGACAAGATTTTGTGCTGCTGTTTGTCCGTCTTGATATTACGTCTCGGACTCTCGGTACCTATCCAAGCCCAAGAACGATACACTACAAATTTTTAGCGAATGACAGCGTGGAGCAGTTAATTTTCTTGTTGCAATACTTTGAGCTGCTGGTTGAAAAGATTTCCAGTAGGATACCCCTACGAAATCGTTATTTTACCGTTATCGACTCGCCTACAGTGAGATTGATTGCAGATAGACATAGACTTACTGATTATCGTAACAAGCACTGCTGACGAGCTTTCCGAGATACCAACATTAATGACTTTAAACGACTTTGAACCCATAACAAAATAGAAGATTTTTAGTGTATTTTTTGCGAGTTTAAGCTGCCTTTAAATAGTACCAAACCAACGACTTTGGACGACCTTCTACAGCCATTTCGCAATTCGTTCCATAAATCTATACAACTTTTGGAGACAACCATGAAACTTGAATGAAGATAGGCCAGAACTCTCATCGTCACAAACCTATGGTGCAACACACTACAGTAAGAAAACTATGACCACAACCTCTCGTGCGAGACAGTGCAGTACCGTATACAAACACAAAATTGAATGCACACACATCTGGTGCAAGATAGTGCAATACAAATACGACTGCACATACTTCTGGTGCAAGATAATGCGGAGTCCCACAGAAAGTCGTAGCTTTGTTGTCACCAATGATATTCTCGCGGCACATGCCAAAGTCGGCCAGCTTCACGTGTCCTTCCTTGTCAAGCATAATATTGTCCGGCTTCAAATCCCTGCGAACATATGTCCAAATTCGCTGTTAGGCCTAAGTAAATATATAGAAACACTCAGAGGCGTCTACATCATATAAACTTTGGAGCAAATGCTCCAAGAAAAAATAGGGAAAAAGATTTTTTCGGGAAATTACTAAGTTGAGCATTATAATTCAGCATTTCTTACCATGTCTTGCAAGCAGAAGTGTTCTGCGACGCTTAGAATGCACCAAATTTGTTTTTCGCCGGGGCTGCGGCCCGGACCCCGCTGGGAGAGCTCGCGACGCTCTCCGAGAGACTCTGTAGTCGGCTGAAGATAGAGATATCCCTTTCTCATTCCCCAGCCCCACGAGCCTAGTTCTCGGCACCTCACCTTGAGTTAAGAGAGAAGTTTGCTCCTAGGACTTAGGGGGATAGACGCCCCCGAAAACACTCTTTATAAATCATAAGGCTCGGCTTATTCATATTCATAGAACTGAAGCTTGACCTTTTAACTTTTTAACGCCAAAACCTCAACACCTCATCTTCATCCCAAGATGCAATAGTAGGCTAACGAAAGTTAAAGTATTCATCAATCAATCACAATTACCTTAATAGCAAAAGTGATGTAAGTTAATCTTTGACCTTTGGACTCTAAAACCTGATCAATTCATTCCGACTCCAAGATGCTCAGCCGGGAACATACATACATGTAGTTTATCACAAAAACACATATATCAAGCAAATTGACATAAGCGCTCCACTGCACACATACACACGCACACATGGATGAACAACAATAAACGGCGGAGACATAAAATGTAAATAAACGACACAATCATTAGCAGTAATAGTATAGTAGACCTGTAAATGATGCCCCGATTGTGCAGAAACTGCAGTCCACAGATCAGCTCGGCGGCGTAGAACCTGGCTCGGTCGTTGGAGAATTTCTTGTCCTTCTGAATATGAAACATGAGATCGCCACCGTTCAGATATTCCATCACGAAGAACAAGTGAGTCTGAACACACACAGAAGCGATCAGAGATCTTAAACCTCCGTCCAGAACAGTGCTGCCACCTGTTCTAAAGGCACATACGTACACACATCTAATAGGTGTTCGTACGTGCTTCGCCCGACCTTGCTGGAAATAAGTTCATCCAAAAATGTGTCCAAAATTCCTAGATCCGAAATGATTCAGGAACCCTTAACCAGATCACCGTTAAATCTTAAGTAGTTGGTCCTACAGCATTCTGTAAAATGTCATCCAAATCCGTTCATGCCTTGCTAAGATACGCTCCAAAGTGTCAGTGTACGCCGGGTTAGTACTAGTAGCGCATTAAAAACTTTTTAACGTTAGCCTAAATGCGCTGTACAAATTTACGTTTTACTTACTTACTTTATTGACGTACTTAGCTCATATCGTAACGTAAAAGAATCCGGGATAATCTTAACAAATTCACAAAACAGTCTCGATCGCCACAAACACAACCCATCCACGAAATAAGAAAGCCCACCCAAATTTTCAGAGCAAGCAGCGACATTAATGAGTTACATTAATGTTAACATACCGGGGACTGAAAGCTGGAGTGCAGGTAGGTGAGATATGGGCACTGAGAGCCGAGTTCAAGGACTCGTCGTTCTAGCATCGTACACTCGACGTCGTTGTCCTCTAAGACGACGTCTTTCTTCAGAGCTTTCAGCGCAAAGTACGTCCCGCTTCCCTTCAACTCCGCCAGCAGCACCTTCACAGCATGAACTTTCATCACAGTAAATATGCACCTTGTTCAAACGGTTCAGATAGTTAAATGTCATAGTTCTTCATGGAAAACCTATCTCAGAGCCACGAAGCGTTATCTGCCTTATGGGATCACGCTGTTTTACTTGCCGCCCAACACAGGTGAACGCGACTTGGCGAGATACAGCAAAGGCGCGTATACACTTAATTCAGTTCAGTTGCGTCTAAAGCGCATCTTAAGACTTGACAGCGTACAGAGGTAGACTCCCAGGAATCGGATCCCTGGGAGTCTACTTCTGTACGCTCTCGAGTCGTAAGTCTGCCTGTGCAACCATCAAACGGCATCAACAGAGTGTCGCTGACGACCAGCGACCCTCATGCCAGAATCCATAGGATGCTCGCCGGCATTGTCAACCAGTTCCAGCGCTGGCAACGAGATTGGGTCAGGGACCAGTGCGTCACGGTGGCCCAGCTACGCACTGATCACTGATCACTGGTGCTGGCAGGATATCTGCACCGTATCGGACGCCGGGAACTCTGCCACCTGTCCACACTGCAACGGCGCTGACGAGACAGCAGAGCACCTGGTGCTACAGTGTCCAGCTCACGATCAGGCCCGGCGGAACATCTAGCCAGGAGGAAAGTTGAACACGGATCCTCGACGCCTCTAGGACTTCTTGGAGCGGATTGGGGCGGTAACCCCCAGCTGATCTGGAATGAGAGAGAGAGAGAGAGAGAGAGAGAGCGTACAGAGCGACTGACCTGAACTGAACTGAACTGCAATTTGTCAGTGCAGTTCAACTCAGTTTAGTTGCACTGCACGGACTGTAGAAAGGGAATGAACTGATTTAGTTTATTTCAGTTCAGTTCATTTCGTTCGCTCTGAACGCCTCTTAAGAGATCTAGGTCAAACTCGAACTCGTACCTTGCCGAAACTGCCCTTGCCGAGCACTTTGACGAAGTTGAAGTCGTCGATGTGGTACTTCCTGACAGTCGGCGTGCGTCGGCGTGGCGGCTTCACGGCCGGTCGCAGTATGCTACTGCTGCTGCTGGGCGGCTCGCTGTTGACACAGATGATGCTCGTCCCTGACCTCGAAGCACCGGTTGCCACAGCGTCTGCACTGGTACCAGGGTGTGCTGATGGCTGACGGCGCTCGACCACTTGGGGCTCGACGCTCGCTAGCTGGGAGTCAGGATTAAGCACCATCTTGCTCGTGGTACTGCTCAGGATCTCGTACACGTCCGAGTAAATGTCGTCGTCGCTGCTGCCCTCACTGTCTGTCTGAACGGTCGTCTGTTTACCACACGCACATCATCATCATCATCAACAGCGGCGTCGAAGGCGCAGAAAACTAAGAAAAAAATTTAACGAAAACACACAAAATATTATAAAATTCATGCAACAAGCAGTGACAGTAACTGCACAAAGATTGGTGTCCAGAATAAGCTGAACATGCTACGCTGGTTTTTTACTGGGAAGGCAACCAGATGTAGTCGACTATCGGAGTTTGTGGCACTGAAGTAAGCTGTGCACCAAATTTACAATAAATCGAAGAAAGTGGAGAATAACCACAGTAAAGTTATTAAAGCATACCTTGGTGCGCGGTGGCGTGATCTTTTTCTGCGGCTTTGCTAGCGAATTGGCCCTGACAGCTTCCAGCAACTCGTTGAGTATCTTCTGATTGACACCGCACAGGTTTGACATGTGCGGCATGCACTTCTTGTGACAACTCACGCTACATTCTGAGCGCACAAGCCACAAGCAGAGCATTGTAAGTTAAAAAGCTGGCAGTGGACCGGCCGAGAGTAGAACCAGCGACCTCGCGATCACCAGTCCGACGTGCTACCATTAGACTACCATACCACACAAGGTAAGCACAGCATAGCATAACATTTACACTGATCCTGCTACCAATAAGCGTACCTCTGTGAATAGTTTTTGACAGAAAAGAACTTATCTAAGAGATACGGAGCGTCATCTGACATATGGGATCACACGCCAGACACAGGTGAACGCGCTTCACTTTAACCGCAGCCAGACAGGCTGGTACTCGATTTACCAACCGCAGAGGGATGGAAGGCTGAGACAACCTGAGTGGCTGGTTATACACTGAGATGGTTAACGAAACACATTCAAATGGTAACCTGTAACCAATTATAGCGTATTTTCTGACACTTTCGCCTTTCATGTTACAACATTTAGTAATATAAAATATAACAGATAATGCTATGTTCGTATCATTACCAATAATGCTAATTTTGTATCACTTATTATTAGTAAAGTAAAACGGTATTCCTAAAACACATCACGTCATATAATCATTCAGAAAAGTAAATGGTACACGGGAAGAAATACCGCTGCATTGTAGCTCGGGGTGAAAGAGACCAAAGATGAGAGAGCCGCAATGATCACAGGATGTTGGCGAAATAAACTTCTGCTCGACAAACCGATGAGGAACGTCAATATTGAACCGTTCTGTCAACATCTGCACAAACACGATACAGAAGTCGAAGGTCAATGTCATAAGGTCATTTGACACAAACGAGTCAAATGTAGCTTCGAGTTTAAGAAACATTTTCTAATCACATAAAAGTTAGCATTACTTAACAAGAAATATTATTAGATTGTGACCAATCTAATTTACTACTCGCGCATATTATACTCTCCTGCATTCTTCTAAGTGCTTTTTCGTTCCTTTTAACTTGTACTAAAACCCGGCGTCAATTTGAGACTGGTCAAATATTATACTAATAGTGACTAGCATCGAGATTGTTATTCGAAATTATCTCCCCGTCTCTTTGGCACTGTTATCAAAATATGGCGCCTCAAAGATAATAGGGTCACGACCTTGCCCTTTTGGGGTCACGTAACGTCATCGGGCACGTGACCATTCGACTCGCTGTAGTCGACTTCCTATGGGTGGTCCATAGTGACCATGCGTCTATCTTGCACCGTTACGGAAATATAACCGTTTGAAATTCTTCCAGGAAGGCTCTTCCAGGAATGGAAGTCGGTCGATCGGTCGTCAATATTACACTGATTTCATATACTCCTCTTCGCTACGTCAGAAACGTAGCACGCAAAGAGTAAAAAACAAGAAATTTGAGGTAATGCTCAGGAGACGCGCGAAAGCCTATACCAGTTCTGGTTCAGTAGTTTAGCTGAAAATTGGGGTGTTCACGGTAAGTTAATATACAAATACCAAATTCTCTAATAAAACGATAGTAACGTGGCGCCACCGTGTGAATGATATAAACTTGTGTCGCAGCCCGAAATCGCCACAAAATCCATAAAACCCCCTATTTTGGCGCTGAAGGTCATTCAAGGTCATTGAATTCGGCGCCAATCGAGAACCAGCGTACGACTTCCTCTCTCTCTCTCCTTCAGGCTGGTTTAGATCCCTCGGTTGAGGGGTCAGCCACACGGGTTCTCCGTCTCCACTTGGCTCTATACTCCACGTCCATCAGGTCGACCCGCAAGTCCTTCATGTTGTACTTCACGACGTTGATCCACCTTCTTCTCTGTCTTCCACTACTCCGTTGTCCACGTAGTACGTACGTCTGCCTCCAAAATTCTCCTGACACAATCTTCCTTTTCTCGGCGTTGTACATGCCTAAACCATCTCAACCTGGCCTCCCATACCTTGTCCGTGATGCAGTGTACGGCTTCCTATTAGTGATTAATAGTAACCTAGGCCCTATCTTGCACCGTTACTGAGATACAGCGACTTATTGGCCAAAAATTGCAAATTTTGCCCAACCGCCTCTCATTTAACGCCCTCGTTCGAGGTGACCTCCTTTGAATTTATGGAAAAGCTTTACGGTTTTTGAAACTAGAGTCTTGAAGGCAGCCGGCGGTGAAAATTTGGTGATTCTAGCTTGCACCGTTTTTGACTGATCCACCCATGTGACAGACAGACGGACAGACGGACAGAATTGCGACGGCTGACGCGCTGTAAGCAGTAGCTGCTTTAGCGCGTAATAAAACAAAAAAGTAAATAGCCTATGCGGTATTATTACATTATTTATGCGGAAAATAGGCAAAATTAAACAGAATTTAAAAAATGAAATTAATAAACAAACAAGTAAAAACAACAAAGGCCTTTAATGAAGATCAATAACGTTTGGACATAAAATTTACTGTAACGGTTAACCTACATTATATTTCATTTCACTTTAGTTTAACTTTTCAGTAAATGCTTTTGCCTTTGCCTTTTTACTGACGAATTTCATTTTCAGAATAATTATACGCCTTTTGTTTAATAATCCTACAACCTGTGTTTCGCGACTGTCCTTCGGAGTACGTGGGCACTGTCCCAGTATCTTGTCATGACATCTCTTGTGTACGGCACAGTGACACACTACATACAAACAAACTCGCATTAATCAACCTTTGAAACCAAGTTAATAGCAAATAAATTACACGTTTAAGTAGCCTAGTGTCTTCGCTTTTTAGAGCTACAATATCGACGACCTTTTCCTAAAAACGTCCCCAAAAGGTTGGGAAAAATATATCGCCAGCGCCGTAACTCAATCACTTATTTATCACCATCGGTGAGCCCTATGAGGTGTGTTAATTTCTGTTTAAACAATAAACTGATTTGAAGTACCCAGAAAATTAAGGTTATGCTAGGACCATAAATAGTGAACTCTACAAACTGCTGAATCGCAACTTCTACACTCTACATAAGCTGGATATCGGTCTGTCACACCAAACAGCTTCAGAACACCTCATTAAATATGAAATAAGTACTTCATCAGAGCAGTGCATTGACGACAGACATAAAACAACCAAGTTAGTTATATATATAACTATGAAATCTCACAAAACGCAGTCAGAAAGCTCACCTTGGCATTTATATCCCTGCTTATTCAGACCCCTGCAAACAATGCAAGCACTCAGCATTAAACCATCCCACTGCACAGGTTAGTAAACGGTATAATTTACGCACAATTCGCTTATTTGTTACCCAGGTATATACCAAAAACATTATTATGTCAGCATCATACATACTGCTATCCAGATACCATAGCAAATTATGATGAATTTTATAGTATATTACACGCATTACAGCCTTCTAAGCCGGGGCGCGTTCACCTGTGTCAGGTGGCAAGTAACAACGTGATCCTATATGGCAGGTGACGCTCCGTAGATCGGTGATTGGTTTTCCATAAAGACGTTTTAAGAGATAGCTTATGTATATAGTATTACATGTAGGCCTACATGTATTATTACCAATGTATAAAAAAATATGATTACTCAGATATTACGGGCATCAATTGTGACTGAAATTCAATGTCATAACTGTGTTCCTGCTTTGAAACTAAATAGTTCGGTTACATAATAAAAACTAAGTCCGACTCATCATCATCATCGACAACCGTGGGCTCAATGCCCGTTGGTGTCTGACGCCATTCTTACTATCGCTGCCCACCGCTGCTTATCTAGGGCAGCGTGGCTTAACTCCTGCAGGGTTGTCCC
>Ga0056128_1003080_pt1 | contig 20235 bp, 15 predicted proteins | sample WorMetLIZISLAND2_FD_71113 | JGI IMG/M metagenome (GOLD analysis project Ga0056128, IMG submission 71113) | Marine gutless worms symbiont microbial communities from Max Planck institute for Marine Microbiology, Germany - Olavius geniculatus... ... | reverse complement strand
TGACTGACAATGTTTGTTGTTTAGTTAAAATAATACAGAAGAATGAAAGGATCATTGCTGCTGTACAATTTGAAATTAAACTGTTTGATTTTTTCTACTGCTCTAAATGGCTCACTGATTATATTTTACGGATATATACTGTAAACTATCGAAATGCATTGGACAGACTCCTTGTTCATATGAACATTATCTTGCTTTTGAATAATTCACTTGTGAGTTGACAGCTGCAAAACAAAGAATATTTAATTGCCTTATTCGGACACTGGCCATTTTCATATAAGCAATTTTTTTTCTGAACACTTCATTGAAAACTGCAAGAATCTCGTGACGTACGGTGTGGCGGTAGCACGTCGGACTGATAATCGCGATGTTACTGGTTCGACTCCCGGCCGGTTCACTGCCAGGTAACAACCCTGGGCAAGTTGTTCACACACATGTGCCTCTGTTCACCAAGCAGTATAATTTGGTACTGATGGTCAAATGGCGGTGACGCTGTGCAGCGGCTGGAAAGGTAACTGTAGGTCTGGCGTCGCACTGGCCATGCGTTACGGACTCAAGTGGTCTATCCGTCTACGGGCTCAACGGCCATAGAAAGGGATATTAGTCCCCCTCCCCTTTACCATCTTACGCCCCTTGTGGGGTACGGCACCATGTACTTTACTTCTGAATAGTGGGGAAGGTAAGGGAGGGGAAGAGAGGTAATCTCCAGACAAAAATTTACCACTACTTTGCCACTGCCTTTGATATCATATGATGTATCATGTGGCGGTTTGGCCTAGTTGGTAACGTCATTTGTCGCATTAATGAAGCTAATCAACGCCGGGCCCAGTTAGTACTTGGATGGGTGAGCGTCGGCATGTGGGTAAACCATCTTGGTACGTAACCAGCCACCCAGGTCAACTCAGCCTGGCCATTCCTCCGTGGGTAGGCGCAGTGAGTACCAGTGAAAGCTGATACGTAAAAAAACAGGCCCCCCGCGCGATGCACTAGCCCCGAATCTGTGGTCTTGCAGTGTCAACTGGTGTCTGGCTAAGGGCTAAGAAAACGGAGATCAGCGCCGCCATAGGGGTCTTATGGCTTGGAAAGGACTGCTTTTTACGCGCGAAAGCAGATACTGCTTTCAGTGCGTCTTAGCCATCGCAATTCTGTCTGTCCGTCCGTCTGTCCGTCCGTCACACGGGTGGATCAGTCAAAAACGGTGCAAGCTAGGATTATCACATCTCCATCGTCGGCTGCCTGGAGGACTCTAGTTTCAGGAACCATAAACCTTTTCCATGAATTCGAAATGGGTCACCCCGAACGAGGGCGCTAAATGAGAAAGGGGTGAGAAAAATTTGCGATTTTGAGCCAATAAGTCGCTGTATCTGAATAACAATGCGAGATAGGGCCTAAGTTACTATTAATCACTAATAGGAAGTCGTACATTGGCTCTCGATTGCCACCGAATTCAATGACCTTGGATGACCTTGAATACTAAAATAGGGGTTTTATGGATTTTTTTGGCGATTTCGGGCTGCAAGACACATTTTTCAAGGGTGAATTGCGCCAAAACCAATTGAGATAGACATGGACAAGCTGCATGTGAAATTTTTAGCATTAAACGTAGATTTCGACGGTCCAAGTCTCAATTTTCTAGGTTCAAAAGAATCTGCACGCGAGGGTATCAAAGAGCGGTACCCCCATAAAAGTCGCGACGAAATGGCTGGAGATAGACTGACAGTTTGCGAACAGAAACTGCTATAGGCTTTCGCGCGTCTCGAGAGCATTAGCTCATATTTCTTGTTTACGTATCATACAACATTTCTGCGTTTGTGTGTGGTTTTGCATACAGCGTCGGTGGTGCGTCCTAGTCAACTTGTGCGGTCTCACAGCGTCCTGACGGCTTCGATGGTCCAGCATGCCTCACGATATGGCGCCACCGGCAAGTACCCGGCCAACCAGTGGACGCCCCCGAGACCATCGGGCACCTTCGCTGCCCCCATACCGAGGTCCTCTCCAGGGGGGCGGACCCCCCGCCATCACAGCCCAACTCAGACCACCGAGCGGCTCCATTTCAACTATCAGCGCATCCATTGTGGCTGGCCCGCTGTGCGCTACTAACATACTCTTGGTGATCATTCATCTAGACTTTGTCTAGACTGTACTGTTTCTATGATTATCCTTCGCTAGCCTGCCTACTGGTTTTTTACAGGGTGGCCTGTGTGGGTCCTTGAAAGTCGCCTTCACTTCCCCGGAAAAAATCGTTTCATGTTTCCTGGGACCAGCCTGCCGGAAAGTCCTCGAAAACTACATGTGGGGGTCTCGGAAAGTTTCGCCATCAGGTCGCGGAAGGTCCTGTTTAAAAGAAGTCCAGTGATGAGTATCATTTTGGTTTTGTTCTGAATTGTTTTGACCTGGCCGCGATATGAATTTCATATGGTATTACTCTGAAAACGTTTAGCACGACGTGACAAACTCTAGGTTTCAAAAAGTTCGTTTTTTGAATGTTCTTGAAAAGGCATCGTGCAATTTTTTTCGACGAAGGCTACCCTGTAGTACTTAAAACTGCATCTGTCTATGTGTCTATTTCGATGTCTGGCTGTTTTTATGCCTGGTTGCCACTATCTGTGAACATTGTACAGAGACAAATAATTAATATTATTTATATATTCTGCCTGATCAGTTAAATAAATGCCCAGCCACCCACGCACAAAGGCCGTCCGTCTGCCACTATAACTAGAGTTATAACATCTTAACACCTATTGACACAATAATTTTGTCTAAGTTATTGATTATACATAATGTATGCATGCATAGCATGCATGAACTTTGTAAATACGTAAAGATATACATCCGCGCTATTATGATACCGTACAGATAATATGTGAGATGTACTACATAGTGTTCCGACGACGACTAAAATTATAATTATCAGTAAACATATTGTTTATGTTGCTAATAGGCTAATAGCAACAATTAGCTGATATCAGGAAACATTCATTCATTGATTCGTTGATTTGTTGATGAAATATGTATGATTTCTGTAAAAGTCATAAAGCCGGCCTGTGCATGCATTGGTCGTGTTGTTTTGCCCAGTATTTACTTACCCAGTGGTGTACTGGTGGTAAATTTTTGTTTGGGTGAAACATTTTCCCTTCCTTTTTTTCCTTTCCTTCCTTTAGAGGTAGCCCCTCTTTTAATCCAGCTAGCCTGTCTGGGGAGTGCTGTAAGCTACCCCAGTTTAGGTTTGAAACACCGAGGCAGATGCCCCAAAAACTGGTAGATTTTTGAGTAAACCCAGCTTTAAAAGCCCATTAATAACCCACTCCAAACTTAATCAAATATTACTTTTTTGTTTTAATAATAATGATTTTTTTTTCAAATTATAGGTAAGTATTTGAAACATTCAAGCCTAAGAATTTGCACATAGGCCTATTGGTATATTTTGTGCTGTGGGGGGGGGGCAAACAGAAATCCATATGAATCAATCAACTGAAAATCCGTAGAAATTCGAAATCCATCAATTTGGGCTTTTTATAAAAAACCTTAACCTAAAAAAAACAGAAAACTTATGTCCCCCAATAACCACCAGGTTGGGCTTTTAACAAACAGGTTTTTAGGCAACTTCGCCCAGTGGTTTTCCAACCGCAAACGTATTTTAAGGCATTTTGGCACTCTGGAAAGTACATCCGGTGCCACCACAGATTCGTATTATTTTATATTATATGAGGGGATGGCGTTTTTTTCCCCAAAATATTTGGGGGAACGGCGTTGCCCCACCTTCCGCCTTTACTACACCACTGGTTATCTCCACCGAAGCAAACCGAAATTCAGAGTTTATGTTTTTGGTAACATAGTGGCATTGGTTCAATGGTTAAACAAGAAAAGTCCAGCTAACGCAAAGGAGAACGCACGATAGCGGTGCATGTTTAAAGGCCCTGTGCGAACAGAATCTAAGCTCACCGATCACAGCAACGACGTTTTATTTACACTCGCCAGAGGGCGCGACCAGTCTCGCTTAGCCCTATTAGCTTAAAATCGCAAATTTTTCTTACCCACTCTCATTTAGCGCTTTCGCTTGGAGTGACCCCTGTGGAATTTATGGAAAAGCTTTACAGTTCCTGCAACTAAGAGTCTTCCGGGCGGCCGATGGTAAAAATTTGGTGAGCCTAGCTTGCACCGTTTTTTGACTGATCCACCCGTGTGACAGACGGATAGACAGACAGACCCGTCAGATGGTCGCGCGTAAAATTGCGCGGGGCATGTGGGAAGTTTCAATTTTTCTTCGACAGACCACAGATTTCCTGAAAGAGGAGATTGCGAGTCCTCGAAATTTCAATTTTTCTGTTAAATTTACCCAAAATGCTCTTTTGGCCTCAAATTTTGCATTTTTGGAAAAAAAAATTCAGATGAGAAGAAAATTTTTTGACAGTTTTCCAGCTGCCCAAAATTTCCCTCCCAGGAATAAGGGTTGTAGGGGATCCGACGTGGTAGCGGTCAGACAACTCTATTTGATTTTTTTATTTCCTTCACATGCTGCTTTAAGAGAAAGGTGGCCGTATAATACTGGAAGGAGGGGGAGGCATATACGGATTGCCCCTCACCTACTTCGATCCGCCAGTCGTGACTTATAGTAAGTAGCCTGCCTAGTTAAGTAGTTAACTGTTAGTAGTTTATTTTGTTTTGCATCCGGTGCAGTGACTGGGTGACCCCCCACAGGACGTGGGAGCCGTTAAGAACAAAACACGCGTGTAAGCTATCACTCTATGCGCCGTACGTAGTATAGGTCTACCGCTAGTACTAGTCTATTTCTAGGCGTCTCTCTGTAGTTGGCCTACATGCAGTGACAGCCTAATAGCCCGCAGGCAGGTAGGCCTACAGTTACACATACACACACGGTGACGCGTAAAAATGCTAGCAGCAAGTTGAACACAGCGCCAGGGATGTGCACGAGACCTTCTGAGCCGAGACGAGACCCGAGACCCGTGTCTTAAAGCCCGACTGACCGAGACGTTCAACATTTTGCCCGAGATGCGACCGAGACGAGACGTTGCAGCTTCCGAGTCGCTGGCCGAGACCTTGAAGCTGCCGAGACTCTCGAGAGTCTCGGGAGCTTCAGCGTCTCGCCGAGATGTTTTCCGTGACGTATGGGGAAGCACATTAACAATGAAAAAAAATTATACGGATTAATTAACTCGCACTATCGTAAGCGCTTTCCATTTGTGATATTGTGGGTTTTGCACTTTATTTTAACATTGTCGCTGAATAATTAACAGTTGCACCATAAAGAATTGCAACTGCAGTGCTGTAGACATGGGTCATTATGTTTATCACAATTTGCAAGCAACTGAAATTAGTAAACTACAGCTGATTATAGCCTTATACGTCGACTACATTTGGCGGATAGTATTTATTCTGACGTCATGCGCTTTATCTTCATTGCGACTAGGTAATTTTATGACGAAAAAAAGACACACACAAAAAACACTGTAATCGAACATTTCTAAGCCACAAATGTCATGCTGGTTAATATCGCTCTTAATGCAGCTACAGTAGGCCTATGCACGACGCGCGCCTGCACAAAACGTCTCGACGAGTCGCAATGGCCCGAGACCCGAGACGAGACCTACTGGGCCGAGACCGAGACATATTGCTCCGAGACGAGACCCGAGACGCATCGGTCTGAGACTGAGACGAGACCGAAACGTTGAAGATTTTGTCCGAGACGTTAGTACGTTTCGAGACCGTCTCGAGACCGAGACGTCTCGACCGAGACCACATCCCTGCACAGCGCTTTTGTGCGCAATGATATGATATTGAATTTGCACTTGAAAACTGACGAACATTGAGAGAAGTTGAAATAAAAAAGTACAGTTATGACACGAAACAAAACAAGAAGCCCAGCTGTCGCTAAGATAGCCGACCGTACTGGTTGTCAGTGACCTTTCAGGTCATCCAAGGTCGATTTGTTTTCATGTGATTTGAAAGCCAATATGCCACTTCCCGTTAGTGATCAATAGCAAGCTAGGTCTTATCTCTCACCGTTTCCGAGATATGGCCAGTTTTTCGTTGAAAAACGCACATTTTTTCTACCCACTCCATTTAACCCCAATTTTGAAAATGTTACCTTTGTGCTAGATCGCTGAAATTCTGCATACCTACGTTTAAGACGCATAGCTAAATATTCATCTAAAAATTTCCTCCCTAGGACCTACCTGTTATCCAGGGTATAGATCCGTTACAGACAGACGACAACCGTACCATAAGCTTGACCGTTACTTAAGTACGGTCGGCTAAAAATCAAGAAACTACTGGAATCCGAGCAAATAAAAAGGGAAGAAGGACGGGTGAAGATTACGGAAACTATTGTTGTGTGTGGGTCGGTACACTTGAGGTGGTATTGTGTGTCGGAGTTACGATCGTGAGTTCATGGGTTCCACTACCGGTCCGGTCGCTATCAAGTGGTTCGTACTTGGATCGGTGACTCTGCAGACAGGTAAACCATCTCGGTATATAACCAACACCAAGGTCAACTCAGCCTTCTGTCCCTCCGGGGTAGGTAGATCGATCCGAGTACCGGCCTGTCTGGCTGAGGTCAAGGCGGGCACGTTCACCTGTGTCAGGTGGCAGGTAACACTGTGTGATCCATCTGTTATGGCTGGTGACGCTCCGTGCGTAGCTGAGTGATGGGTTGGGTTTACTATTAAGAGCTGTACACCATGTTCACCTTCACGTTGCTTATACACTATGCCAACGATATGGCCGGGGATGTTTAACGAGACAACGTGTGTATAAAATGCGCGGAGTTGACCCACCGGAAACTGACGCCACAGCTTGCATAGGCCTATTGTGTGTCCCATGAATGAAACTTGAGCAACCGTTAATGACTTTACTACTACCGGTATACCGTACGTACGCACTACGCTAGCCTGCTGCTGCTGCTGATGATGATGATAGGTTAATGTAATCATTGTAGTAGTTGTTGTATTAGTTGTTATAGTAGTATTTTGAGCTGTTATTGTTGCAGAGATATAATTGACAATGCACACAGTGGGGACGTCATGATTCTATCCCAACTTCTGTTTGTACTAGTTTTTGTAGTTGTCATTGCAGTAGTTGTTGTATTTTGTAGTAGTATTTTGAGCTGCTGTCGTCGTTGCAGAGTTAATGGCTTTTGTTTGGGCTGATCATTAACAGAATGTGAAGTGACATTGTCGGTCAACGGAGATCAGAAATATCAGCATAACTAGTCGGTTTTAACGACGGCGCAATTCACCGAGGTCTGTCTTATTTCACGCATATCTGGACTTAATTACTTTTTAAAATTTTCTTTTCAATTTTTTTTCACTTTTAGTTATCGTTATTTCTTTTCCTTTTAGTTTTTTCCTATCTCAGGAGCTTTTATATTATAGGCGTCTTTTTCTGCATTTTTAACGTTTTAAATAGGCCTAAGAGTACTTTTCATTTCATTTGCATGTAAAACATTTTCAATTATTTTTAGCTTATGTGCTAGATTAAACTGGCAGGTTTCAGCGCAATTTTCTTTCGTATCGTAGCCTCGTAGGCCTGTCGTATAGCGCTTTTTACACTAGTCGCGACCATGCAAAAGCACTTTACAATTTCTGAAGCCCAATCAGCTACAGCAGGCCCTGTCACCTGTTAACTACTATTCATTTCCCGTCCCGCTAAGGGTAGGAGGCTGAGTTGACTATACTATTAGCTACGTGCTTGCCTGTTGTGTATGTCTGTGTAAAGATGAACGGCTGGGATAGAGCTGAACGGCTACAGCAGCTGCTGACTGACAACTGCTCCGTCATTATCACGTTTATCATAGTTATCAGTTTGACTTCTGACGTCACGACATCACCGAACGCAACTCCAACACGCGGTCGGTAAAGCCCAAATTTCATGATGCAAGGAAATTTCGGTGATATAATCGCGGACGGGACACAAACCGTGAAACGTGTATGTGACGGGTAAATTTTGGGCTATCAGACCATCTTGACATTTCGACATGTCGAGATGCTGCGACAAAGTCCGAGACAAATCCGTTTCTCTCGCTAAAATGGAATTTAGTCTGAGACAAAGCACGGGCAAAGTCCGCGGAAAAGTCCCCGGACTTTGTCGCAAAGTCGGCATAATGGAATTCGGGCTTGACTTTATCACTAGTTCTCATTCATTCAGTGGCATTTTTGCACATTCGAAGTTAGAACCCTCTTCAACACCCCCAGACATGTGTGACCACCCCCCCATCAGAATTGCACCCACGTACGATCCACATGGCGTTATGTCAATGCTGTATCATGCGTGCTGAGTGTTTCTCATAGTATTTTTTTTTGGAAAGTTGATTCTCACGAAAGTCATTGAAACTGTTGCCACCAGAAGTCAGATTTTAGGGTTTAAGTGCACCGAATATATCACCAGTAAGCTAAAACATTTAGCCTATAAGACCAATGACCAATGGGAACTACCGTACCGGTCGGCCTGATAATAATAGCCTAAATTGATAATAAGCGCTTATTGCACACATGGGCCTATAGCCTACCGTGTAAATTTAATGTATCTTAATTCGTCGCAAGAATTATTTAAAAACAAGAAACCCAGCTGTCGCTAGGGAAAGCAGCTTGCGTCCGAAGGCCAGCGTCTGACTTCCGGTCGCGGAGAAAAAGCGGAATTTACGTGCCATACGTTTCTTACACACTATGGTGACGCTGCTATATCGAACGCTTAGTATATAATTAACGCCAGGATACTGTACGGCATACGTGGGTGGTTGGCTGCAGGCAGCAACTTTTCGTTGAAATTTGCGGCCAAACCGCTGCAGATAGGGACATAGTTACTATTGACAGCCTATAGGAACTCGTCATCGCTCTGTCCAACGATACCATCGCCGACCACGTACGACGTACCATTTAGCCACAATACATGCATAACAGACAGACGGACAAATAGACGGTCGACGGCTTGTTATATAAGCAAGACCATACGGTCGGTTGGCAAAATTCTTGCTGACTGGAACTGTGCACGTTGTTCAGCGTGTTCCCGCGGTGTCGGTGACGTCACTGACGTCATCAAGATGGCGTCGTCCAACACGATGACTCACCTGCTACTCAACGCCACGTTTCCGTGTCGCGCCTACGTCCGGTCGTGGACCTACTTTCGGTCACGTGACCGGCCACGCGTCTTCGCGTCCGTCTGGCGCAAGGAACCGGCAGCCGAAAACTACTTCCGGTTGGTCGGGGTGAATGTACTTCCGGCGGGAGATGTGGGCTGGCACCAGGTGGTGATAATGAGGCGGAGTGAACGTATTGCCGTGCAGCCCGGAGACTTCATTGGCTTTCACTACTCCGGAGTCGACGTTTACAGGTATACAAAGGCGTGTATGTAACTGAACTCTTCAATGGATAAGTCATTAAAAACATGAAAAAATTGAAGTTAGTTGGGCTTACTTTTACGCGGCTAATTTAGCGCATGTGACAAAATTCGAATTGTTTTGCGCGATTTGTTAATTGGCGATTTCGAGTAGGCCTACTTGGCTGAGGCTGCGCTATGAACGATTTTGTTTTGACGTAATGTACAGATGCGCCTTTTCGCGAAATTTCGTAACGAGTTTTTTCGTTTTAACACGAAATGTAGAAGATTAGTGGGTAACGATCCACTGTTCTCATCAGTAACAGTTTCTGACTTTTGTGAGGTTTTTAGCCGACCGTAGGCCTACTTACGTAACGGTCGAGCTTATGGTACGAGTTGTCGTCTGTCGTCCGTAGATCTGTCGTGCGTCACGGATGTATTGTAGCTAAACGGTGCGAGATAGAGCCTAGATTGCTATTGATCACTAATAGGAAGTAGCACATATCTTTTCAAATGAGATAAAAATCATCGATCTTGGATGATTTTGAAGGTCACTGATAACCAGTACGGTCGGCTATATCCTAGCGACAGCTAGGCTTGTTGTTTGTTTAGGTTTTCCCAGCCCGGTGCCATAGCAACCGATACAATGACGTCATCATCACCGTCGTTATCGGGTTCAGAAAATAAACAACATCTCGAAAGCAACAGAGGTGGTTACTTCGTGACGTTGATGGCCGGTTACTACGCAGAGAACTTTCACGTCGACATGCCGCAGACTTTTCACACAACCGACAGACGAATTGCATTTTCTATACCTTCCATGTACGCCGAGCTTGACTACTGTAACGCCACTCCAGGTCAGGGAGTTAGACAGAATTATTTATTTTGGGGGCCTCAGATCCAAGTTGGGTGCAAGTTTGGGGGGTACGTACGGCACGGGGGTCTGGGAGCGGAGCCCCCTATGGGTCCAGGGGCAGAGCCCTGGTCAAGCCCCTCTGAAGCTGAAACACTTTTGGCTTTTGGGCGTTTACTCTATACTGCAAATTTGCTTACTTTTCTAAAATTTAAAAAGGTAAAAAATCAGATATTTCTGTTGTTTTTGCAAAAAATGAAGTTTAGTAAGCCTCAGTACGTCACAGTTTACTATAAATTAATGCAAAATAATAATAGTAATGCAGAAATAACATGTAGTTTTCACCAAATATATTTCAGGGCCGTAGCTACATTGAGGCACGAATTAAAGAGGCATATGCCTCCTCGTTCTCAGACCACTTCCAAAAATTTTATCACAAAACGAGTTTCAGCTACGTGAATTTTGAAAGCTTTTTAGCTTCTGGGGGCTTCGCCTCCCAGACCCTCCACTGGAAGTATAAATTTTTAGTTAGCAGTATACCCTTCAGAAGGAATTTCACGGCAGGCTTAGCATTTTTGCGGCGAAAGTCTCGGCTTAGTCGCGATTTTTGTGGCGCCGGCGACTTAGCAAAAAATTTTGGCGGCTGGCGGCCGGCTAAGTCGGAGGTTTAGGGCAGTTTCGGATCCAAGAAGGGGCTGCTGCTAATTAATAAGTTTATTACAATTATTCCAAATAGATGTTATATTTAAATGGCTAAAATGCACCATATTCGCTTTCTGCCGGGGCTCCGCCCCAGACCCGGCTGGGGCAGCTCACAGCGCTCTCCAGACCCCTAGTGGATTCAAGGGGTCCTACTTTTAAGGGAAGGCAAAGGAAAAAGGAAAAAAGAAGGAAAAGGGGGAAATGGAATGAGAAAGGGAAGAGGGGAGGAATAAGGGGGATATTTCGCCCCTCCCCTTATTGGTTGAAGCCTAGATCCGCCACGGGCTTCGGGTCTAGTTAGCAAACAAGTAGGCTACAGACAGCTAGATAGGCCTAAGCATAGCAGTTTTCGTCTGTCTCTGTAAATCTTTTAGCATAAGATTTAAGGTGCAATGTGTTACGCTTGCGTTTTGCGTTGTACTCGCTAATTGAATGAAAATCTTCATTCACCATCACTGGTAGCACAACAAAATAATTAAAGAAAAAAAATAAAAATAAACATATACAATAATATACGACAAAATCAGTCACATGACCATAGGCAACAGAATTTTAATTGTTGCAAACAGAATTACGATCGCCTGTCGCCAGATACAGATGAACATGGAAGCCTTCGGTGTTTGACTGTCAAGCATGTATATCACAAAACAAGAGTTTTAGCTAGGTGAATTTTGAAAGCTTTTCAGCTTTTTTGGGAAGGGGGGCTTCGTCCCGAAACCCTCCACCGGGGCCCCACTGCTGGACCCCGCTGGGGGACACTGACTCCTCGTTTTTCACATCCTGGGTAAGGTCCTGTATTTGGTTTTAATACAGCGCCCTGGTCACTTTTTTGGGTTTGTCTAGATTTTAATGGGAGTGTAAACCCCCATAGGTGGGCTAAATAATTTCCTGCTATTCATCTCTCTCTGTCGCTGTAAAAAAAGGGAAGAAAAAGTTCAGTACTTGCTATAGCACTTCTTATATGAGACGGACTCAAGACCAGAAGCGCTTTACAGTCTTGGAAGTGGCAGCTGACTGGCTTGAGCTAATGATACCGCAGCGCACTATGCGGCCATCCATTGACCGCGTGAACGAACAATTGGACCCGCGGTTTGCAGCTAGCAGACATACCACCGCCCCAATCAGCCACACTGGGCCTTCACCCCGTAGCCCGTAAGCTACTACTCATTTCCTGTCCCACGGAGGGTAGGAGACTGAGTTGGCCTGAGCACACAGTAGGTTAGTAACTTGCTCAAGGTTGCTTGCAAATGACGGCAGTGAGAATCGAACCGCAACCTGAAAGTTACGAGTCGACACTAACCACTATAGGGTGTTTACACGATGGAGCAAACGTCGAGCTAGCTACGTCGAGCAGCTAGCTCGACGTTCTGTGGTGATCAGCATGATTATTAGGAGGGCGGGCGGGTTGAAATTGGAAGGCCTATATAACACGTGATCAGCTGTGGGCTAAAAGCCTAAGCCTAGGCCTACATTTGAGCCAGGGGCGGGGTTCCAATAAGTCTGTTTGAGCCAGCTCGATGTTTGCTCAATCGTGTAAACACCCTTATAGACATTTGCACCTACACAGGCAGATGGGTGAGAACAACTTGCCCAAGGATGTTACTTAGTAGTGCATCGGCTGGGCATTGAACCGTGGACCTTTCGGTCTCGTATCCAACACCCTAACCGCTGAGCCACCAAGCCACTGTGTCTGCCAGTGGCTTATAACCCCAAATCTGGAATCGAAGTCAGGTGCAAGTCCCCCCTGACTTTCCAGCTCGAGTCTTCCTTCTTTCGGTCTCCTTGTCCTATGCCTTTCCCTCCGCGTTTCCTCTGCCCCTTCTCGCTGCTCATGCAGTGAAAAACAAGAAGGGGGTTGTTAATGGTGTAGATTGCCTAGTGAAAAATAGGAATAGGGGGAGTTGATGTACACCCTTAACAAAACTTTCACCTCTTTTTCACTTTGTTGCTGTCAGTTAGTTAATACTTGGATGAGTGACTGTAAAGCACCCCGGTATAAAACCAACACCAAGGTCAACTCAGCCTTCTATCCCTCTGGGGTAAGCAATCGAGTACCGTTCTGTGTGGCTGGGGTTATGGCGGGGCTCGTTCACCTTTTGTCGGATGGCAGGCAAGTAACACTGTGTGATCCCATATGACAAGCGTAGCTTTGCGATGAGATTCCTATGAAGAGCTATACCATTTAACCGTTTAGCCACCGACAGACACTTGCATACCGTTTAGACCAACCCTGTTGACGTCCGTCTGCCTGTCGAGGGCAGGTTAAAAAAACTTCCGATTTTCACCTTGTGATAGGCTGGTGCCTTTAGTTTTTTTGCGACAAAATTTCGTGAGTCTGAATGAGGGACTTCCCCTCAAACGGGGGCGTCAGTGTACCCCTAAAAAGTCGTTATTGTAACGCTATCGAATCGCTTAGGGTGAAAACGGTTGCAGATAGACACAGGCATGCGGCTTATCATAATAGGCACTGGTGACGAAGTTTTCAGATGTATCGACCTCGATGACCTTGAACAACCTTGAACTCTAAAATGGAGGGGGCTTTAGTGATTTTTTTGCGACATCCTGCTGCGACGCACATTCAAAGAACGAATTTTTGTCGAAATTATTGAAGATAGACCGAGACAACCTGCGTCGCGCGTCTCATGAGCATAAGCTCAGATTTCTTGTTTGTTGTAGATGAGGTGGGAGGAGGCGGTGCTGCTGAGTGTCGGGAGTTACCGGTCAGCATCGAGTGTCCCGTCGTCACTTCGGCCCATCAGTCCACGCTGAGTATTAAACGAGCCGTTTACAGGACCAGCTCGGCGAATGCAAGCAGAGACTATACAGAGACTGATATCAGCGGCCGGGTAATGGAGCTGTGTCCACGCCAGTCCACGGCATGTCGCTTTGACCTGGCCGCGCGTGACGTCACGGGAACGTGGACCAATCAGCGAGCTGGCGTCGGTCGTTACCATGACAACCACATTGACGTCAGCTACGCCTGCCAATCAGCTGCCGCCGCTATAATTCAGCCTACTGACTACAACTACAAACCGCAGAGGCCCCCAAGTAACATCGACAACTACTACTACTACTTGTACTAATACTACAATTTAATGCAGTTTAAACAATAAAGGCAAATCACTAACAAAATCAACGACGTTGAATGACTTTGAACCACTGGCAGAAACAAAATGGTTGTTAGGCTAAATGAACAAGCTAGCGCCATTTTGGCCACTGGTAGACGCAAACATCAGCGACCATTTGCCCCAGTTGTATATACTGTTTTTGATATGAAAAAAATCAACTGTCAGCCAAATAACTAATGTGGGTGTTTTTTTCCTATAAATATAGAATTGACGGAGAAACGCATCGACAATGATTAATTTGGCAAGTCCAAATAACCGTTTTTCGACAGACACTAAAAATTTCGGACAAAATTCATTCCGACAGACTGCTAGGCTACATACTTGCGACAGAAGAGATTACGCGTGGTCAGAATTTTAGTTTGCACCTAAATTTCCGGCAATGTTTTTTTTATTCTCATACTTTGATTTTCTGGAGAAAAAATGTCTCTAACAACAAGAAGGTTTTCCGACGGCCCAAAATTTGGACAGGAAGGTAGCTGGCCCTCTTACCCCCGTGCTACTGTACTATAGTGGCAAGGGGGTAGGAGGGCCAGCTACCCCGTGCCTGTAGCGAGTTGAAATAATTGCGTCTGTTAATGTGGTGCGCTGCAGTAGGCAAGAAGCTACAACGTGATGACGTTTCCGCACCGGAACTGATGACGTCACGCCGGACCACCCACGAACTCGATGACGTCACGTTGACGTCATCGACACTAACCACAACCACGGCAACGACAACGACAACAACAACAACAACAACTACTACTACTACTACAGAAGACGATATGCATATGATTAGGCGTGGCCTAGGGCCGGCCCCCAGCACTGCGCCGCCGCCGGCCGTGTGGAGAATAGCGCTGGCTCCGCCCATATGGGCCGAAGCTTCGCCCAACCGGGCAAAAGCTTCGCCCACACGGCAGGTAGCCCCGCCCACAAGGGCAGAAGCTCCGCCCATACTAGCAGAAGTTCCGCCCACACGTGCTTATGCTCCACCCATCAGCAGGGCAGTGGATACTAACCCGGCATACGTTAATAAATTAACTCTGACAGTAGCGCCGTCGGGTGCCGGTAACATATTTACTACTGCTACAACTACTACTACAACACTGGGCGCTAGTAGTAGTAGTAGTAGTAGCGCGACGACAAAATATCATATTCGTAGTAAAGAGACATCAGACAGGCGAAGGACTACAGTGAAAAGTTCTTATACGAGAACGTCATCAGATGATGTAGAATACACTGCTATGCTGGCCGTCGCTGACCTCATAGGTAAATCAACACTATCGCTATCATTAAATCGTTTAATGGTTATGGTATAGGCCTAGCTCTTCATAGGAAAACCATCTCGGAGTTACGGAGCGTCACCTGCCATACAGAATCACACTGTATTGCCTGCCATTCGACACAGGTGAACACGTCCCGCCATAATTTTAGCCAGACAGATCGTTAGTCAATTTACCTATGCCAGAGGGATGGAAGGCTGAGTTGACCCTGGTATATATACACGGATATGGTTTAGCTGTCCACAATACATACCATAATAACTGCTTGATAGTCACTTGACTGGGAGTTGAACCAACGACCTGTCGATCGCAAAGTCGAACGTCCCAACCGTTAGCACCAGCAAACCAACATTAACAACGATTAGACCTTCGCATATAGCCTACTGGGGTCTTGGTAGGCAGGTACGGGGAAAAATTCGTCCGATAATTTCCTTCCAAAATCACAAAATTTGTGGCCAAAATTCCCCATTCAGCGCCGTCATGTGGCTGATTGGGGTGGTGGTATGTCTGCTAGCTGCAAACCGCGGGTCCAATTGTTTGCTGACGCGGGCAACGGATGGCCGTATAGTGCGCTGTGGTATCATCAGCTCATGTGCCACTTGCCCGGAGATTGTAAAGCGCCTCTGGTTACACTTGACTCATGTAAAAAGCGTTATAGCAAGTAGGCCTACATTTTTTGGCCGACCGTACTAACGGCCTATATTACAAGCTGTCGTCCGTCTGTCTGTCTTTTGTAACGTATCACGGTATTGTATTGTGGCTAAACAGTACGTCTTGCGGGAAAGGTGTTTAAAGAAGCAAATATGGTTGCCCGACCGCTATTCTGTAGTATCTTAACAATGCGGTTTGGCCGCAATTTGCAACGAAAGTTTTCGCCTGCATAGGTTGCATGTTTGTCTAAGCATTTACTTGTTTACTAGCAATATTTGGGTTTTTGTTTTGTGCTGACTAGCTGTGCTATTTATAGTATTTGATCGATGACGTCATGACTGGTGGTGTGGTGCGTCTGTTGGCCGGCAGGGGTCGCTCTAGGTTGTGTCTGTTTGGTCACGTGCCTCACTGGCGCCGTCACAGCCTGCATACTGCGCATGCGCAGGTATTTCTCATCAGACACTCTGCTAGCTTCAGCAATGCTTTCAAGGTCGTTCAAGGTCAGCACCAAAAAACGAAGAGATTGGCTTATCTGTGATTCCTAATAACTGAACAGTTCTGCCGTCTGGCCTTTTAGCTGTTGCGCTGTTGGATATCCGCTGTGTCTTAAAAGAACGTCATCATTTTTATTTTGTGATATCTTCGTCAGATGTTATCCCATTGAAGGAAAAGGAGAATGAGAAGGAGGGGTAGGATAGAAAAAAGGGAGGGAAAATGGAAAGGAGAAAAGAAACGAAAAGGGAAAAGGGAGAGGGGTTGACCGTAATGAAAACTTTTAGCCTATTTCAGTGCCTAGATGGAAGTTTGTAGGCCTAAAATGCTGTTAGGCCTAGTCTTTAAATTTAAATGTTGGGGGTAGGGACTTCGAGAAAGTGCTGGAAAACGTTTGATTGTCCTGAAATATTTTTTGTGTCATTGAAAATGCGGTAGGGAATCATTTTCTGTCGCCAGTTGTGATTGGTGGATGCTGTTATGGTTGCTAGGCAACAGCTGAAGACGACGACGACGGCGATGCCGCAGCAATCTCGAGTGATCGAGCATCAGCTTAGAGACAATCCTATCTACGCCAGAACCACTAATACAATTCCTACGCTCACTAATAATACTACTACCCACAATACTACTACACCCGGCAGCCAGCAGCAGCAGCATAGCTACGAGAAGCTTGATCACGTGATCGTTAGCCCCGCCTCTAACCCTGCCCCCTATAACCTTCTGACCACGCCTCCCACTGCCGCCGTGACGTCACCGGATCTAGTGAACACGATGGGATATCTGGTGGCGGCCGGACCACCACGTGATCAACAGCAGACGCTAACCCATCATCCAATCTTCATCCTGGCTCCGCCTAACAGGTCACGTGAAAACACGGCGGTCGCCGGCGCCGAGTTGAATGTCGTCACCGATCAGCATGGCCGCCCGCCGTGCTGCTGTACTACTTCAGCTTCCGGTTTGCCGTCTACAGCGACCTCTGGCGGTGGTGGCGGCGGGGGGTACATGGAGTGCCCCGACGCGCGGAACAACTTGTCGTGCCATGTGATTGGCGGAGAGCCCGAGTCACGTGACGTGAGACGTCACGCGACTGCTGGCCTGGGGGCGGAGCCTGGGCGCCGCCATGACACCTGCTGCTGGCTGGCACGTGATCTGAACGCTGCGACCAATCAGAATAGATCAACGTGGAATGCTGGCAGAAATGTGGCTGCGGGGGGAGCTTACACGACCATGAACAGGCAGCTTAATGACTGGAACATTTCAGCGCTCTAGACTAACTAGTAGTAGGTATAGGCCCCACATCGATATAACCTTACTACAGCCTAATGCGCAGAAAGTTTGCCTGTTTGTCATACCCCTCTGGTGCCTTCTGTGTTGAACGGTGGTGGACCCCGACCGCGGCGTTCGAGTCCATGGGCCTTATGTACGTGCGCCTCCACCTTGACTCCACATCCATCGACGGGCAGCGTGAGGGCGGCGGGGTTGAGCTGCCGAGTAAGGGTGTGGACCCGCCCACAGTGGCTTCTATCCCCCAAATCTGGAATCAAAATCGGATGCAACTTCCCCCAATTTTGAGCTGAGGTCCCCCCAATTTCTGGCTTAAGTTTTACCCTCTATATTTTGGGCTTCTTCTCCCTTAAGGGAAAAAGTTTTGTTAAGGGTGTAGATTGAGAAATAGTGGGAAGTAAAATAGGGGGAAGTTTTGTTAAAGGGAAAAATGGAAAATGGGGGAAGTAAAAAATGAGGGGAGTTTTGTTAAGCGAGTAGATTGCCCAGTGAAAAATTAGTGGGCGAAGTAAAAAAATAGGGGGGAAGTTTTGTTAAAGGTGCAGATTGAAAAATATGGGGAAAGTTTTGATCTACAACCTGATCAAAATTCCCCCATTTTTCACTTGGCGCAAGCTGCGACCACCATGTATAGGGATAGAAGCCACTGCCGGCCCACTGAGTGGGAACTTTGTTAGTGTATTAAATAAATTTTTAGCCGACCGTAACCTACTAACGGTATTACCTTTATAGGGTCACATTCCATGCGTTCGCTATAATCCTAGGTTGGACTGTCTAGCGAAAAATGATTGCCTACGCCCCTGAGTTAGTGTTTCTCAAGTTTACCACTGACGTGGTTAGTAAAAATAACGTTGAAATTATGAATACATGTATATGATAATTAAAGGCTAACCGCTCACGTATTATAGACCACCTTACAAGTTACACCTAACAGTCAGTGTCATTACTTACTACATTGAACATCTTAATCTGTTATTACCAGTATAATGTACAATTTGTACTCCCATAAAATGACCCCCCAGTCATTATATGTATAGTTTACACTCTCCTCCTATAGTATTGACTATTTGTGTGATATTACGGCGACTAACAAGTTATTTTTGTAATTTAGAAATCGCTGTTGCCGCCTATTCAGTATATGTTCCTCTGAAAAGGTATAAATAATGATTGGGGGAGTGTAAGTTATACATATATTATTGACTGGGGATTCATTATTACACACGCACTGGTGTTCAATTATTGTTAGGTACCGGTAGCCTACAGCAAAGTGAGATGCACATTTTATTAGGCCTCTGTGCCTACTGAACTTCACAGAGACACGGACTCGTTAAGTCTTTTATTTAGCTCAGAACATCAGCACAGTTTCGTATGCAAACAACAAAATAGCAATTTACATGACCCCTAAACACTGATACTACCCAGAGGAGAAAAATATATGAACATGAAAACATAAAAACGAAAAAGAAAAATTAGAGGACAGTACAGTGGTGGAAAACGCGACATGCAAACACAAAATCGCAACAGATATATACAAACATACTGAGTGGACCGAAAAGTAACACCCTTTTACTATCTCAGTTTCCTGTCTTATTAGATGCATTTGCAATTTTCGTTCACACCACATACGTTTTATTAAATTGTCTATTTTTGTCTGCTGATGTTACCAAGTTCAGATTTTATTGCAAACAAACTGCAATTTCATCACAACGGTTGCATTAACTAAAAATGAATGCTGCTTAATTCACAATCTGAGTGTGCAGAAACACTGGGATTGTGAAAGGTACAAACGTTAAATGATGTCCAGCCAGTACAAATACCACGTGTTTCACGGTTTATGTGGCATTTTATTGACATTTTTTGAAAAGGGCATACACTTTTTGGCCCACCTGGTGCTGGTAGATACATCAGCAACGTCATCATTACTAGGCTGGAGTAGGATGCCTTAATTAAATGTGGAGCCTGTAGCAAAACAACGTGGAAACCATGCAACTGAAATAGTCAACTTCTTACTCAGCTTTGGTGGCGCCAGAGAGGGAAGAAGGGAGCAGCTGCCCCCCTGTGCCCTTGCCTTTGCTCCCCCGATCTGGCCCCAGGAAAAATTTTGATGGTGACAAAGTGCCCTCTGGTAACCATACACGTGCCAAGGTGTGACTTGTTAAACGTCATTTTTGCAAGACAATACAGATATCTGTGATTTTTCTGCGCTTCCAAATATTAACAAAAAATTTGAGCAAAGCTCACGAGACGCGCGAAAGCCTATAGCATTTCCAGTTCAGTAGTTATAGTTTCGAAAATTGCATATCACTTGGACTCGGCTCATCGGGACCCTAATACACATCGGCCATAGGCGCGTGTGGCGTTGGCGACGGTGGCGCCTCCTTGTGAATGATAAAAGACTTGCGCAGCCTCGTATCGCGAAAAAAATCCGTAAAAACCCCTATTTTGGCGTTCAAGGTCATCCAAGGTCACTGAATTCAGCGCCAATCGAAAGCCAGTATACGATTTCCTATTGGTGATTAATAGTAACCTA
>Ga0056128_1003078_pt1 | contig 20236 bp, 17 predicted proteins | sample WorMetLIZISLAND2_FD_71113 | JGI IMG/M metagenome (GOLD analysis project Ga0056128, IMG submission 71113) | Marine gutless worms symbiont microbial communities from Max Planck institute for Marine Microbiology, Germany - Olavius geniculatus... ... | reverse complement strand
TTGTAGATGGCACACACTGGACCGGCGAGCTGGTTGGAGAAGTCGCGCAGTAGCCAGTTCGGAAGTCCGTCGGGTCCCGGAGCCTTGTGCACGTTGACCCGGCTCAGCTTGCGTTCAACGGAATAATAAATAGCCTAGTAATAAAAAATTAACACTAATTAATTAATAAAATTGAAAAAGAGCGTACAATCTACAAAATAGTTGAATTTATTGTTTTTCTTGTAAATTTGTTTCAACTTTCGTACGTTTATTTTTAATGAACGTTTGCAAATTATTCTAGCACGTTAACAGATCATACAGATGTTAGAACCTGTTTTATGGTAATAAGTATAACAAAAACGTTTTAACGTGTGCATGCAGGGTCGCCCAGTACACGAGGTGAACAGTAGTACGGGTGATCTGGATGACTTTCTGCTGTCTCAAGCCATGTCAAACGTCAACGAGAACTTCTCGCGAACAGTCGTCGGAGCCTCATTCGACACTGTCGCTCTGACCCAGTCCCTTCCTAGCTTCAATCTCAGCCAGTTGCCGATAGACGGCAATCTGCCTAGAGTTGGATTGCCGGGCATGACTCACTGGCCCAGTTTGGATGGATTGCCGGCTGTGGGTGGACTACCGGACATAGGCGGATGGCCTTCGGCTAACATGAGCACATCGCCTGTAGATATAAGCCAGTTAGTGCTGGGTCTGTTGTCGCTGAACGGTACAAGGCAGAGTCCGCTGATTGTCGGTCATTTCTCGGTCGAGTCTTACCATGCGATCGCAGTCTGTCTGGCGCTGGTCGATCTGGCGAAGCTCAGCTTCATAGCGCCTGGCTCAGGTTATCACATTCAGACCATCAACCATCCACTGCCTCGTCAGCCAGAGACCGTCGTCATGGACAAGGTAAGCAATACCCATGCTATTCAGAACCACATGTCGACATATGGTGCAGCCGTCCGCTTGACTTTTAACATTTTGAGCTGAATACTGGCACGCCGCTTACTTTTGTCCTGCGAAACGCTCACATCACACACCGATGTTGGTTTTCCTGTGCATTTTTGTTTTCGAGTCAGAAGAGACAGACAGACAGACAAACGGACAAGACGCGTATTGCCGCCTATTAGGACGGTCGCAGTGTAATCCTTCTAGATACGAATGTTAAGCTTAGTCATAGTTTCTGTCATGACCTGCTGTCGAACGGACGAAGCGATGCGTTGTGTGGTCGCGTGACGTCACACGTTCCGTGCCCCAATGATGAATAAGTACAACTGAGTTATGCCTCGTGCGACGTACAATAAGAAACAGAATGGGTACACAATGTTTTTCTCGCAAACATGCGTTTTCTTCATATGTCCGATCAAAAATACGATGATTTTTCAAAAAAATGATTGAGTACCCCAGGAATTGCTTCCTTATTTTAAAAGCCGATGCAAAAGCTGCTGCTCATGTTTGGCCACGCTGAATATGTGGCAATGTGTGCAGTGTTTATGCATCCAATAAAACAAAGTAAATGACGATGACGATGCCACGTTTTTGATCGAAGGCTTTTGTATCACTGTCTTAGCTTTGTTTCTAGTTTTTTTTACGTTTTACTGTGTGTTATTGTATATTATGCTATAAGATATGTTGCCTGATTTAATGTAATATATAAATATATGGATAAATGAACGGATGTTTGTCATTGGGTTATCATCATGTCATGCACAGATGATAGGTTCGATGCTGTACGGGTTCGTGTTCTCGTATATGCTGTCGTTCGGCACGGCGTTTCTAATCAGTACGTTTGTCATGCTGCCGGTGAACGAGCGTTCTTCCGGCGCCAAACACTGCCAGTACGTCAGCGGCGTCAAGGCGTCCACCTACTGGCTGACATTGTTCGTCTGTGACATGATCAGCTACGTCATTTCGTCACTGTGCATCATCGGTGTCATACGCGTATTCAGCGTCGAGGCATTCATACACGGCTACAATCTCTGGTACTTAAATATCGCTCAACCGATGCGGTCGTCCGAATAGACCGTCTGTCTGTCTGTCGTCTTGTCTGTTCCTACGGGCTCCTTACTTGAAAGCAAGAAAGCATAGGAAAACAAAACTGGCGTGAACGTTTCCAGGGCGGGAGTAATCGGCGTGCTAATTTTTAGTTCAAAGGTCAAAGGTTATGATGATTAAAGTTGTGCAGCTACGAGCGGACGGCCTCACAATATGTCGTTTCTGGGCCGACATATTTTCAGGTGAAAAAATGCATAATAATGCACGGCTGCGAGTGCATGTTTATGTAGGTACGTGTAGCATAATGTGCGCATGTACTTACTTACTTGTACTTGCATGTTGATGAGCGGAGAAGCGGTTGTTTTAAATGCTCATTGATATCTTGTTGCCAAAGCTTGTCGAGTCTTTCTTGAAAGCGTTAGTGGACGGTGTTTCAATGACATACTGAGGATTTCAGCCCGTCACGACTCTTTGGTTGAAGAACATTCGACGGGTACGACTTATATTTTTTGCCTGAGACAATTCTAGACTGTGCCGTCTTAGGTCATGACCAGTTTCTGTGAATTGGAAAAACTTAGTTGGATTAATGTTCTTTTTCTTGTGTGTGTAATATAGTATTACTGGTATGCTTGTATAGGTATGCGTTTATGGTGTTGATTGCCTATGCCTGGGCTATGATGCCCATCATCTTTTTGCTGTCATTTGCCTTCAAAGAAGCCACGTCAGCCTACGTGTGGATCACCATCGCTAATATCTTGTCAGGTACGTTTAATTACCTGTATAAAACTTCCGCTTTCTTGCAAAATGTCCTATGGGCAAAAAACCCGCACAGTGAAATTTTTCAGATCTGCCAAAACAACGTTGGCCCAAAAGGTCAAATGTTAGTTACAACATTTCCGCATAATTCCGCTGGAAATCTTGCGTCACACTGTCGTGCATAGTTTAATGGTAGTATTTAAGGAGATCAATCAAAAATGCGTTTCACGCGGCACAAATACCCCATTTCTCGAGACTCGAGGCGTATAGCGGCAGAGACTAGGCTAAATATTTGGCTGAGTGTTGTAGGCAATGTCAAACTGTTAATTTTGGTCTTTAAACTACGCTTTTCAATGCTGAGAAGTTCAGCGGATCTACAGTTATACGACAGTGAGTTCCAGACGGAAGGCTTTCGTTTACATGTGAGGTAGTGCTCAGACTTTGTGTGGTTAAATTTTTCTCAACAGAAGTTTTTTTTTATGACGCACCACATGATAGCAGCCACATTTAATAACTGTGAAATAACTTAAATGTTTTTGCTTTATGCAGGGTGGTCCATAAAATAGTAAAACACTACTTTCATATTTATAACTTTATCAAGTATTAACCGATTTTCATTTTTTTTTCACTAGCCAATTCAGTGGTAAACTTGAAGAACATTTATATCATTAAGATTAATCTCCTTACATTTTAAATACGTCGTAATATATAGTCAGCGTTAGAACATCGAGTACTGAATGTTGTAATTTAGTGTAAAAGCTGACTGTATTTTACAGGGTAATGCAGCGCTGCATTTGGGGTTCTATGGGATCTCTAATGATCACTTAGTTGCAAATGCACAGCTGAATATATCGGCGAAGTAATTTTGAATGTCAATATTTCATGCAATCATGACAAAGACTTAGGGATCTATTATTATTGGACATTTCTGTAGGTAAACTGTACATGGTAACAGAATGTCTGGAGTGGTATGTTTGCGTGCAGTGACGATAACGTTGGTGCTGACCTACGTGCTGAAGAGTCCTCAAATGGGACTCGCCGAAAAAACGCGCGCACTCAACTGGATATTCTACGTCGTTCTGCCAAACCTCTGTTTTGCTGACGCCATCCAGAACATTTACATGAACTACCAGGCACTGACGCTGTGTGCCGCCGTTGAACCTTACTGCAAGCTGTTCACGTCACCTAACCCTTGCTGTCCCGGTCAGTCGACGCAGCTTGAGTGCTCGACATGGGTCTCATGGCATAAAAGCCTGTGCTTCCAGTTGTCATCCGTCTCTTGAAAACCCTCCCTTCCTAAATTTTTTTAATGGACCTATCAAAAATGGTGTGCAGCTTTTTGTTTGCTGTCAAACTTTTACTGAAACAAAACTTTTTGCATTTGGTCTGTTGCGCTGCTGACTATAGTTCTCGTGGATATTCAGCGGTATTCAGCGTGTCATTATTTTATATTTGTTGAGTAATATTACACAAAGTGTCGCAAAACAGAAAAAAAACTATTATTTTAGAATACTGCAGCTGGAAGTACAGGACTTTTTGGCTTATTTTTTATAATTGTTTAAATATTTATAAACGTTTCTACCTCCGTCAAAGACGGATGTTATATTTTCTGGTCTGTCTGTAGTTTGCCTCTGTTTATTTGTTTGTTTGTCTATTTGATGAACTGCTCAAAAAGTTTTTTATACAAATTTTGATAAAAAATAGATTGGTAGGGCGCAATTTTCTAAAACCCAGTTCTATAGAGTCTTGGTCGTCTGGTGTGCGTAGATTACTGTGACCCGCTGTGCATGTCTCGGAATGAGAACTACCTGGGTCTAGCTCTGCCCGGGGTCGGCGCTGTCCTCATCATAATGGCCAGTCAAGGCGTCTTTTACTTCATCATTCTGTTCACGGTGGAGTCGACTGCAGGTAACCGCGCGCGCCGGCTGATGGGTCGACTGTGCAGGTGTGGCGCCCAACAAGGTTCCGTATCACCTAACGACCCACAACCTCGACCGTCACAGGTGGAACGATTCACTAGACGACGCGCTGACGCCTTGCGGTCACTGCTGTGTTTCTTCGATCACTGCACACCGGGGTAGCAACCTGGCTCTGACGAAGCCTTGGTTCAACACCCCTTAGACCAGAAAAGCTGAAGCTCGAAACCTAAGGGCTGAGAGCAGGGGGGGTAAGGCTTTGGGAGATGTAACAAGTTCCTTCCCCACCAGGGAGAGAGAAAGGCTCGCAGTGACTCTGGGCAAAGCCCAGGCCGTCAAACGTTTTGATTTTTTTCTATATATTCTGACATCTTTTGCTATTTTTGTGTTGACCCGTTCGCGCTTTTCAAGAGCTTTGGGCTAAGATTTATTGAACCGTCTGAATCCCCAGTTTCTACGGAGATCTGAAACCCACAGTATCCGTGGCACATTACAGGGAGATGTAAACCTATATTTTGTGACCATAGAGATGTTGACTACATTCTGTGACGGCTGTTAACAGATGGGGTTTCCAGACGAAGACGTGGACGTTCAGAACGAGAGACAGTATATTCTATCCACGCCACTCGACAATCTGTTTCAGTCCAACGCGATCGTCGTTTACCGCATGAGCAAGTCATTCTCTGGCTTCCGAGCTGTCGACAATCTCACGTTTAGAGTTCCACGGGTCAGTGATGTTAGTCCTTGGCCCTGGCTCGAGTGTTCTGGCCTTGTTAACATCACCGCCAAAGTACGCTTCAACAGCCACTATATGCTAGTTTATTGGGTTGCGCTGATCATCTTGTAGGGTTTCCGCTTATGAGAAAACACAACATAAACATTTTTCGACTTACCATTTCGACATTGGTTTAAAATATCGAATTTAAAATAACCACATTTTAAAATTTTAAAATTTATTGCTATTTATTTTTTTTGCACATTTTTAACCAGAACTTTTGAAATTCGTCAAAATTCGTGACTTTAAAATTAATGTTCGTGAATTCGAATTAATCAGTCTATGGTAAAGCAAACACAACGTACAACTAACTGTCAGCTGAGAGGTAGCCAAAAGTAATCTTGCAAAGACGTCGCGAAATCAGAAAATCAGCGAAAAGTAGCATTAGCATAAACGTAGATTTTATCAGTCTAAGTCCCGACTCTCTAAGTTCAAGAAAGCGTGCGCACAGGGCGTCAAACGGGTACCGCCTAAAAATGGTTATTTTACTGCTATTGGCTCGTGTATAGCGTGGAAACGATTGCAGATAGGTACATACATGCTGCTTATCATAACAAGCGCTGGCGACGGGCTTTTCACATTTATTAACATCAATGACCTTGAACGACCTTAAGCCTCCCAAAAGAGGTTTTTAGTAATTTTTTTCGCAATTTTTGGCTAAAGCGCACATTTCAAGAGTGAATTGCGCCGAAATGGCTGGAGTGGACAATCTGCGTAGGCCTATGAAATTTTAACGAACTTCTATTTTTAACAATTTATATTTCGACGTCTTAAATTTAAGGCGTCTTTCGTACGGAGGACTCAAATTTGGGTACTCCTTCAAAACGCAAAACTTTATTGCATGCTGTACACGATTGCCCAGGTGGCAAGACTGCTGCTATCGCGCGTCACGTGAGCTTTGCTTAAATTACTTGTATTATACTGCATGATGTGATCGTACTGCCATGTGGCGTGCTAAATAAATAAGTGATAAATAAATATACAGGGCGAATGTTTCGGTCTACTGGGTATCAACGGTGCAGGTAAGACGACAACGTTCAAGATGCTGACAGGTGACGTCAGTACCACTGCCGGCGACGCTTACCTGTCTGGCCACAGTGTTACCTGGTTAGTGGTCAGTCTACTCTTACTGTTATTATTGACATTAGATCGCCGTACTGTAAACTTAATGTAGGATAGTGTCACATGTTTATGCTGCGTGTGTAAGGGGTTAATGTGAATAGACCTCGCGCATAAGATTAAATAGCTGTTAAGTGTTAAAAGTTGTGTAGCCTATAGCCCTTTATTACGCGCGACAGCATGTAATGCTTCGCGCGTCTTGGCCATCGTCTAGGTGTCTGTCCGTCTGTCTGTCCGTCCGTCCGTCACACCCTTGAGCCCTATCAAAATGCTGCAAGCTAGGATCACGAGATTTTCACTCTGTGCGCAACAAGGACTAGTTTTTTTGTGACAAAATTTCGTGCTCCTGGGTGAAGGGGTTTCCCTTGAACGAGAGAGTCAAATAAAGGTACCCCCATTAAAAAACGTTATTTTGCCGCTGTTGGTTCGTCTGGTGTGTAAACGGTTGCAGATAGGTACAGACATGCTGCTTACCATAACAAGCACTGACATAACGGACTTTTTAGATCTGTCAGCACCGATGACCTCGAACGACCTTGAACCCCCAAAATGGAGGTTTTGGTGATTTTTTCACAATTTCTGGCTGCAGCGCACATTTCAAGACTCAGTTGCGACGAAATGGCCAGATATAGACCAAGTCAACCTGCATATTAAATTTTCATTAAGCGTAGATTTTAGCAGTCCAAGTTCCAACGCCCTAGGTTCAAAAAGGTCTGCGCAGGCGGGCGTCAAAAAAGGGTACCCCCTAAAAAGTGGTTATTTTACCGCTATTGACTAGTATAGCGTGAAAACAGTTGCAGATAGGCAGAAACATGCTGCTTATCAGAACTATAGCACTAGTGACGACATTTTAATGGTGTCAACACCGATTACCTTGAATGACATTGAACCCCTAAAATAGGGGGTTTAATGCTTATTTTGTGATTTTCGGTTGCGGTCCACACTTCAAGGGCAAATTGCGACGAAATGGATGGAGATAGACCAAGATTACTTGCGAATATGAACTGCTAAGGCTGTCGCGCGTTTCATGAGCTTTGCTCAAATTTCTTTGGGAAACCCATGACATAGCTATGGGATCACACAGTGTTATCTACCACCCGATACGGGTGAATGCCTTAACCCCAGCCACATAGGCTAGTAATCGATTTACTTACCCCAGAGAGATGGAAGGCTAAGTTGACTTGGTATTGGTTATACCGACTACCGAAATAGTTTGCCTGTCCGCAGTCACCCATCCAAGTAGTTACGGCTTAATAGCGACCCGATCGGGATTCGAACGTTTTACCGACACCCCACCGTTACTCCACCATTGGAGATTATTATGATTATTATTGACATCTGTACGGATGCAGGTCGTTGAAAGAAGCGCAGACCAATTTCGGTTACTGCCCACAGTTCGACGCACTAATAGACCAGCTGACGGTTTGCGAGACGATGTTCATGTACGCGCGACTGCGCGGCATTGCCGAGTCATCAATAGCAGCGACTGTTGACAGCATCATCGGCATGTCGATGCTTTCGAAACACCGCAACAAACAGACAGGCAACCTCAGGTCCACCGCTCTTACCATCATCATCGTCATCATCATCATATTCGTTTAATAACCGCAGTTGGCAGACCGCAACGAGTTACAGTATAATCGATTGAAAATGGTCCATGCAGATAGAAAGAAAAGTAAAACTGCTAGAAAAACAAATGCGTACGACGAGATCAAAAAAAAGACAAAACTGCACAATGTAACGTAGCTCAAAGTTAATGTGTATAGGCCTAATGTAAATGTGAATACTCAATAACTGTTCTTGTGCAACGTTCTTGACACATAGTTACAGTCGTCATAACTAATCTCATGTGACAGTTCTAGATTTTGGCGTCTGGGCCTAACTACTATCGTAATCATGAGTTGTCTCTGCTTCAAGCAATCTTGACGAGGTTTATGCATTTATATAATTAGCAACATTAATAGCTTTTAACCAACCGTGCTAACGGTCACGCTTGTGGTACAATTTGTCGTCCCTCTGTCGTCTGTAACGTTATAAATTGTGGCTAAACGGTACGTCGTAGTGGGTCGGCGATGGTACCGTTCCCATGAGCTGTAAATAGTAACCATGTGGATATCTGCAGCGGTTTGGCCGCAGTTTGAAATGCAAGAATTCGGGGGCCTTGCTGGAAGTTTAGGCCTACATTATATCGAAAGTTATGTAAATTGGTAAAAAAAACTACGTTCACGTCTGTTATAAAGCACTAGACTTGTTTGTATTTGCTGGTGTGTACAGTGGTGGCAACAAGCGTAAGTTAAGCACAGCCGTGGCGCTGATCGGTAATCCTGCCATCGTGTTCCTCGACGAGCCAACGACCGGCATGGACCCGATAGCTCGGCGTCATCTCTGGAACACGCTCACCAAGGTCCGCAAGAGTGGCACCACCCTCGTCCTTACGTCACACAGGTCAGTGCGTCGCTCGACAGTCAGTGCTTTGTCTTGTCACGCGCACGCCGTCTGACTGACATCGTGCTGCTGTATAAATGTGTCTTGATTGATAGATTAATTGATTTTGTACTTAATTATTGACTTATTTAGCTAACTTATTATTTGTTTCATTTTATTTGTTATTTTTGTTTTTTTTTACGTTTTAGTTGTTAGCGATTTAGTTATTGGTTTATTCACTTATTTATTGACTTATTCATTTTTTTATTTTTCAATCTACTTAATTTCAAAGGACTAAAATATTGAACAAAAAGACTGTTATGGTTACGGTAGTAACTCGATTGGGAAGGTGTCTATCGGGAAGGTCACGTTGAATCGTTAGAGGGCGGCGGACAAATGTTGGAATATTTATTTGTTTATTTATTTACTACCAATATGATGGTATAGTGTCGGTGTGCAGTATGGAGGAATGTGAAGCGCTGTGCACGAGGTTGGCGATCATGGTCAACGGTCAGTTCAAATGTCTCGGCAGCACGCAACATCTCAAGACTAAGTTCGGCAAGGGTTATATCCTTATAGTTAAGGTCGGCTCACACTCTGCTCTTGCTACAAGTAATTCTCCTTTCTTTGCCTTTCTTTTTTCTCTTATGTTTCCGTTACACTGCTCGTTTATTGTCACGGTCATGCATCCGTGGACCGTAGTGTTATAGCACCGTTAGGTAGAAATATACAATACTGCTGTTCTTATTTTGGCTGGAATTTTGAAAGGTTTGTGAATGGTGAATGTCTAACAAAGTTTTTGTCAAGTCGTTTTATTCGTCAGTCAGTGAGGGTGACTGGCTTACTGTAGATGCCTTACGTCAGATGTTGAACCTACGTGATGGCTTTAATTTTCTGTTCTTTTCTGACAGCTCCACATTGTTACATTCTGAATTGGACAGTCTCATTTTATATCTAGCATTAAGCCGTATATTGTAGTCTATTTGTCGCTCAGTTTGTGTTGCTTTTTGTGTTTTATTGTCGTTTCTTTTCTTTTTCTTTTTTTCTGTACTTCGTGTACGATGAAATAATAAATATATAACTCTCTATCATACACATGTATGGTTTTTTCTATTTTTAATATTCAGAATTATTATCACTTTCGCACGTTTTAGAGTTTTAAAAGCAAGACATCGGGAAGTAACTTAACCGACACTACAGGACATGAGCAGTCGACCGTTTTTAATCTATGGCTGCATTCCGACCGAAGCTGGCGACTTGAAGGCAAATGGAAAGCCTTACGTTTTGCTGTAGATGATAACGGAAAAAATTCAGCCAGTTATTTCAGACAATTACATGCAATTTTAGCCTACAGTTTGCCCACCGCGACGCCTTTATTTGGCTGTGCCAGTTAGAAGTAAACTTGCTTTTTTTGCTTTTTCGCTTGCTGGCTTATTTACTTACCAAGTGAGTAATGCGGATTATCTCTTCTTGTCTTATTTTCTTTTATTGAATATTGGTGTTTGCCAGTATTTACTACTGTTAGTGATTGTTGTAGCTATTGAATTGTAACACTTCAATGATTTTGATTTTATTAAACGTTTTTTTTACTTTTACTACGTACAATGCGAAGGCAACTAAAGTTGATGACACATTGGCCAGTTTCTGGCGCCTGTTTCCGGCGCCGTGAACAGGCGCCAGTCGTCTGGTGCCAGAAACCATGACACACTTAGCCTGCAAATGATGCCGGCAAAAAACAAAACAAAGATAGATTCTAATTTTAAAAATTCTGAGGATGATAATGTTATACCGGATGTTTTGTCATAATAGGTTGTTAAAAGATACAAAAGAAAAAGCAACTTTATTTTCGTTTTTGTTTACAAACAAACGAGCAGTGCTGTCGTCTGCTCGAACTGACCAATTACAGTAGCTTTGCAGCCGGTTTCCAGCACGAAATTGAACACGCTCTATCCGACGCCGGTTTCTGGCACTAGAGAAGTATGACACACAGACCAGTTTTTGATACCAGTCAACTGGTACCAAAAACAGGCGCCAGAAACTGACCAGTGTGTCATCACTATAAGTCTACTTTTTGCGATCTTAGTATCAATCTTAAGGATGGTGATACACGAAGTTGCTTAAATGCACTGTTGAGGAACACGGTAATCGCCGTTTTCACAACATTAATTTACTGTAAAAATGATATATACGCGTGAAGGTAAAGAGTGGAGAGGACGCGACGACAGTAGAAGATCGTGCGACGAGACTGAACGCGTTTATAACTCGGACATTCGTCGCCAGCGTACTCAAAGACCGACACGAAGGACTGCTCTACTACCAGGTACCGTACCGACCGATAACGTCACGTGACCTTGAAAGGTCAAGGTCGTGACCCCATTATCTTTGAGGCGCCACACCTTCATAACGGTGCAAGATAGACGCATTGTCACCCATAGGAAGTCGCCCACCGCGAGTCGAATGGTCACGTGACCAATGACGTCAAAGTCGTGACCCATTATGTTTGAGGCGCCAATTTAAAATTTTAATTTTTAGAGCTGGCCTACACAGCTCACTTATTTACTTCATACAGACTTTACTGTAAGCTATCGAAATGCATTGGACAGACTCGTTCGTTTGAACATTATCTTGTAAACATCGGTATTCGCCACAGTCTGATAGCAGAACATAAATAACAACGTAATCGTTTGCGTCTCAATAGGTGTTAATAAATTTTAGTTAGTTCTGACTAATTCAATCGCTTGATGAATAAAAAAGCAGGAAACAACTAGAGAAGTTTCGCTTACAATTCACTCTCTGTTCAACATATAAAACATTTTGTTGTTATATCCTATTAATCCTGTAGTGGACACGTAGATGCCTCCAGCAAAAAGGATCATTACAGTTGAATATGATTGTTGGTTACCTGGCCTTTAATGACCAGCTCTGTTTTTGCTGTACCAGTTTTTACTGCTCACCCGTTGGGGGCTACGATATCAATATTTGATCGGTTATAATTCACTAATGTGCTGGCAGTTAATGAAATACGTATCCGTTTATTTGTAGCGAAATATTTAACCTGTATTTTTGTACCGTTTGTGCAATTTTAGTAACAAGTAAATAGATAAAGAAAATGATTAATGAATAAATGAATAAATTGATCGGCGACAGATACCCAGCGAGCAGTTGACGTGGGCGCGTGTGTTCGGCACGATGGAACGCGCCAAGAAAGAGTACGACATCGACGACTACTCGGTCAGTCAGACGTCACTCGAGCAGGTCTTTGTCAACTTCGCGCGCGCCCAGCACAGCGAGCGTGAGATCGAAGTCACGTGCTCTGCAAGGTGCGCGCTCCAGTGTCGACAGTGCTGCACCAGCGCTTGTACTAAGTGCATCTGCTGCGTTCGCACCCAAACAGATTGACGACTTCTTAACCTATGTCCGTATTATGTATGTGTCAGATAAGATAGCCTAAATATGTACCACTCGGTTTTGCTTCCGATCACATTTTATACAAGAAATATCCGAATCGTTACCTCCGCCAAGGAGGTAATGTTTTTGCCGGTTTTTGTTTGTCTGTCTGTCTGTGAGTCAGCAAGATAACTCTAAAAGTTATGGACGGATTTTTCCGAAATTTTGAGGTTATGTCAGGCATGGCACAAACTACCAGTGATTCAATTTTGGGCGTGATCCGGCAGGAATCCTGGATTCTGGATTACTTTGAAATTTTCGTTACCATTGCGTTAAAGGGGACATAAGGAAACCGCTGGCAAAGCAAAGATGGTGACGCCACCTGGCGAATAGCTTTGCCTTGGTGGAGGTACCTGCGGGCTATGACTGCTTTCTAGTTGATAATGCATCCGCCTTCGATAAGCGTCAGTGAACAGAGGCTGGAATTTAGGCATGCTGGCAACAACCGGTTAGACCGCAGGCCAGCTCGAAATTGTCTGGCCTGTGAGGTCTAAGCATCAGCGAAGAAATTGTTTTCGGACTGTCCGTCGGTCCATGCGCCACCAAGAGTCTGTTGACGTGAGATTACAATGAAAGAAATTTTACCAAATTGTGGCCAAAAAATGAAATGTGAATGTCAAGCTTAAGGTGCTCCAGACCGTGTATCTTATGAACGGCTTAGCAAATTTTGAAGAAAATACGGTGTGTATATGGCCTGTAGCAGGGTTCTGTTCTGGTTTTCAAGGTCTTGCGGTCAAATCAAGGCCATAGCCGGATCATATATTTGAATACGTTGTTGTTGTTGTTGTTGTTGTTGTTGTTGTTGTGGCATTCACAACTCAACTGTGCCGTCAATCGCTTTCAACTATTTCATCCGATTTATGCTTATGAACAGACACACAGTGTGATGCAAAAAGTAAACTGCGATTTTTGCAAGCTGAGTGTCACGCCACATAACTGCTTTTCGGACATGTGCAAATAGCTTTTCTTTTTGTCTGAGAAGCCTATTAACGTACTTGTTAGACCAGTCTATGTATTGTTGTCGAAGATCAAATATGCCGGCTACAGAGTTGTTTGTAAAAACTTATACAATCAGTGTCATTGATGCTGACGCTACAATGTTGTTGCAGTTTCGAAATCAGTCGCGACATGATGACTGTTGCTGCGTTTACGACAAACGCTTGTGATTTGAGCTGTCGATTGTTGACAATATACTTCATTATGATCATCTACATTTATTGTGTAAAGACTGCCACGGGTTTTGTTGTTTATTCTCCAAATCACGTAAACTGCTGCACATTGTACCCACTGTTCTCTTTTTTGCAACAGTTTATTCTGTTCAATTTTAAATCAAATCTTGTTAATTACTGACTGCGTTATCTCAAACGCCTTTAAACAAATTCTAGAATTACATTTATTTTCTCTGCAATCAGTTCTATCTCATAATGTGACAACAAATATTACAAACGATGTCCCGAAAGCATACGTTACGAAATATCTGGCAATTAACAACAAACAAATGTAATAGCAGAAATAAAAAGCAGTAAAACTATCTGCGGCGTTCAAAGCAGTGATTCGCTTAGCGTATAAATACGAAGAAGCAAAATTTACGATGAATTTTACTTGTGGCGCAGACATATTGTCTGTATTACACCACCGCACAATGATTTGCCATCGACTAGTACACATTTCTCATCAAATCAGTGTTGATATTATTTTATCACATTTAAACAGGGTGGCCACTTGTCTAGACAAGGGAAAATGTTACAATTTGACAGTTAATTAAGAAAATGTCAAAAGACTTGGCAAGTAAAACATTTTATTGTCAACTTCATGCTTGGGGTATCTGTACTGTTTACGGAGTCGGGCAAAAATAAGCCTCTGGCGTTTTTATTTTGATTAAAGTGATTTTTAAAAACATATTTCACAAACTAGTGTAAGTACGCAGTTACGTGTGGTGGGATATTTAAAAGTAACGTTATTGCAAATTACCACAGAATGTGCCAGTAAAAGAAAGTTAAACATCAGTCAACATTTGGTGAATATAATGGCAAACGTTACAGGCTTACTCTTTTGGTCCAGAATTATTTTAGATTAGCCTAATAGCACGATAACTTTGCTGACCGGCCGTTTTAAAAGGCTTATTCAAACAATTTAAAGACTTACAACACATTCAACAAAATCAATAGCTACTGGCAAAACCGTTTGATGAAACTCTTTTTACAACGTCACTGTGCCAAAGAACTACAGCACCGTATATATAGGTAAGTCTCCTTGACTGACTTTCTAATTAGCATAATGCACCATGCACCATGCAGCTTAAGCTTAACCAACAGGCCAAAGTTAAAATGGAAGAAATAAAAAAATTACGCACAGTTCAGTCGGTTCTTGTCAGAGGGTGTGACCATTGCAAATTTCAATTTTGGGAGCAGACGGATTTTTGTCAGACAAAAAAGTCGTTAAAAAATCGATGGTAAATTTGATGAAGTATAGACCTAGTGTAAAGCGAGTTTTTCCGCCACCGAATTTGCAAATTTTGCAAACGATGTTAGATCGCAAACTCAAGAGGACAACAACTTTTAGCAGGAGCGTACATAATTGTAAAAAAGAGGCTTACAATAATGGCTCGGTAATATGAATTCTGAGCAGGAATTTGATTCGTTTTACGTGTCACTAAAATTTGGTAAAAACTAATCCAATACGTTATTTTTATGCAGAACTGATATTCACCAAACTTACTGCAATTCAGGGCAAATTTCGGGAAATACAATTTCGTCCAGACCTCCGAAGGGCTTTGTTCCTTCGTGCGCGTGTTATTTGTGGCATAGAACCAAAACACGAATTTGCAATGGTCGACAAAGTGTTCGTTTTTCCTCCATATTTTCCGTACGTGGCATTGGTCGGTCCAAATAAATGATCTCAGTAGCAACTGCAGAGGTTGCATGTCATCTGTACAAGGGAATGGAGCTTGCATAACAGTGGAGCGGAATGGGGATGTATTGTAGGGCGCGTTATTCACATCTTCTGAAACATTTCGTATTTGTCCTTCATCGAAAAATTGCTGGTCGTTCTGACGTCCTTCTTTTTGCCGACGCGTCGGCGTGCCTCGCCGGCCGTTGCCGCCAACTCGACCGTAGGACCGGGCGTCGTCTTCGTCGTCGTCACGTCGACAGCGTCACAGTTCTCCTCCGTCCGCTCCTTCACCGCGGCCGAATCGTGGTTCTCGTCCGCTGTGCAGTCGTTCGTCACGGGACGCGGCCACTCGGTCTCCTCCTCATCCGCTTGTTTCTTTGCCTCGACTGGCGTCTGATTTGCCTCTACGACAGCCTAAGCCGCCATCCAGCAGCTCATAAAATATCCACTTTAATTTAATCATCAGAAATATTCCTGTCGTCGCCCAACTGAGGCTGTCAACGCAGCGAAAAAAAGCAACAGATGGTAAAAATAATTTAGCAACTAATTACACCCAGAGCGAGTGTCGGATTAATATTTTAAAGGCTCTGGCGCACAAATAAAAATGAAGCTTTTCTCCAAATTTTGAAATTCCAAAAAAAATTGATTTTTATCGTGAAAGTTTGAAATTCTGTAGTAATACATGTATTACAAAAACAGACAGTTAAGTCTACTCAGTTATAGTGCAAAAATGTACAATATGATATGTTAATAGAAAATTTAATGTCTGTGAAATGTCTTCGTTTTCAGTATATTTTACACATATTAAAGTATTACTGTGAAATTATGAGGCCCGAGCTTAGATATTTAGTTAATCCGGCAGTGGTCAGCGCTTCTAAACGCTGTCATGATTTTTAACTGCGATCTGCTTTACCTTGCCCGCAGGCTTTTCTAATGCTGGTTTGGCAGCGTTAGTTTCGACCATCTTTACGTATCCGATCGCCTGCAACATCAGCACAGTACAAGGTGTGCATTACACAGGCTTGTGTCACAAGGAGTAATTACTTGGACGTATTCTGTGCCTGAGAACCACGAAATTACTTCTCGGGCATCTAGCTGGAACAGCTGCGAATGTATGCGTAGACGGCGCCTGTAGGGGCCTACGTCTCGCCGTCTCTGACAAAAACTAACTGAAACCGAACCACAACAAAATTGCACGCGATTCGTATGCGATTTTATTTTAATTTTGCAGTTTATCGCAAACAAAAAAGCTTTCTGGTGGTAATACTATGGCAAAATGATAATACGCTATCTAACACGACAAGTTATCGTGTGTGCCATATATCAAAATTTCGCACAAAGTTTACAACAAGTTAACGCAGTAAACCTCTCATGTCGTGTTCGCCATCGTGGTCAAATTTTGTTCGTCTGCGAAAGGTTATAGCCGATGGGTCGTGAACTAGTTTATCAGAGATTGACTGGATTAATACAAATAAATTTATGAGACTGCCGGTTATTGCAATACCATGAGCAAAGCGCCAGCCGGTTTTTACTCTGCACCCGACAAAGACGATACATACTATACTTCGCTAACGCAAAATAATTGGATAAATGAAGATAAAATTGCTGAGAACAAACAGAAAAATATGTTGTAACAAGAATAGCGGTATTTCGTTCATACCGGTCTTGCCTTCTTCGGAGATTTTTCGCGCTTCTTGTCCATTTCTTTCTCAGCTGCACAATACCGTCAGTTGCAAATAGATTTTAGTAACAAAACTAATGTAGTCGATTGCCGAATATTTTACGAACTGTAACATAGTACGCGGCAATTGTAGATGTTGCACGAACATACCACAGGCAACCTATATTTTTCGCCTCATTGCGATTGCTACGAAAACAAATGTTTTCTTCGAAAATTTACATAGCAGTTAAATTAGTATTACTACTTTCAATCTAAGTTTAATCGGCCTACCTTGTGCAAGTAAAATCTGGTTATAGTTTACCGAGTCCCAACAACGTTGCTTAAGTGGCAATTTACTGGCAAGAATGCAATATGCTCGAGTTGTCCATGATATATTTATTTGCTGTTTTATTGCCCCTTGAAATATATAAACCTTTATTCGTCAACTTGTGACAGCAAGACACACAAAGGACAGGAAATACAACAACACAGAAAGAGCAATTAGAGACAAAACAGAAAGAAAACACACAATGTTATGTACAAGGTAGTCCAACTAATGTACATATGTCAGGAACTCAAGCACAGCATTATCACTGAATGTTAGTCCATTCAGAAACTTCAATCTCCTAGACAGCAATAAGTCACCGAACTGCACCTTTGCATACAGCAAATTTCAAGTGTTTCTGACCAGGTATCAGGCTTCAAGTCACTACGTGCAAGTAAAAAGCTAGTCGCAAGTCTTAAATACAATGGTGCCGTCTAACAAATAATACTAAATTATTGCTATTATATTAAATGCACTAAGAAAATAAAATAGGGCAAAATCGGCGAAAGAATCATCGAAATCAAACCCCGTAACAAAATTTTTATTGGTAATTTTCAGGCCTCAAACGACCGTGCAAAATTTCATCAAAATTAGTTCACACTTCACAGTGTGCACCTTTTGCGAATGTTGAGTGTCGAATGTCGAATGTGGGACCTAACTTGACGCAGGTAACATTTTGAGTAGACCTGCGGTAATCTAACGAAAAGAGAGCCAGACGAAAGCAGGCGACTACCTTACATTAATTTTTTTGACGCGGGAAGTGGGTACCAAAATGGCGAATACTGTCGGGACCAAAACTCTAGTACCAGACTCCGGTCTATAAATAATCTACCGACGCGAGTAAGAATAGATCCACATTTTGGGAACATAATCGATCATTTTCGACAAGTCCTAGAATTTTATGAAACAAATAAAACTATCGGTAATCTTTTTACCAAAAATTCGCACTCATAGAAACGTCGGCGTTGTAATTCTGACGCAGTATCTGTTCTGTAAAAACAAGCACAACATGAGTCTCAGCGCCCACTAACCTAGCGGGGCTGTGGGCTTGGTGTCGGGGCAGCTGATGGTGTCCACGCAGTCCATGGATCCGGAGACAGCAATGCTTTGTTCAATGAAGAACTTGTCTGCCTCGGGGTCGACGACGAGCAGCGTCACTTGGTCCGGGAGTGTCCTGATCTTGCGGACAACCTCCTGGTGCTTGGCTGTCTCGACGTTGTCGCCGTTCACCTCTACGATGCGGTCTCCGGCGCGCAGTCCAGCAGCGTGGGCGGGCGAGCCGGCGTCCACGTCACTGACGAAGTGTCCGGAGTTCACCCGGTGTGCCGTCATGTTGAAGCCGTAGCCGAGACCGTCGTTCCACGTCCGCAGCTGACACAGTCGCACACGGTGCGAGTCTAACGCCGCCGATGTACCTACCATGGACACCACGAAACAACAAACTACTGTAGAGACACAAATCTCCGCCGCCGATTCTGATCCTGGTCCGGAAACCCTAGATCCAAATTATATCCAAATCGTAATTTGGATTGCCACCGAAATCTAATCGTTTGCCACGCCTCAGCCTTTAAAAACGTTTAAAATTTTCTTAAAGTTTTTTTTCGGGCGGCGGGCAACACTGTGTGATCCCATACGGCAGGCGACGCTCTGTAGTTCTGCGATAAGTTTTCTATAAAGAGCTACACACAACTTTCATCTTTTTAACCCGTGAGTTAAACAAGACTGCATGGTCAGAAGCAGACACCCCGGTTTTCTTTAGTTTGTGCCTCCTCGCAGATATTGACAATACAACAGTCGGGCATATGTCGTAAGATTTATTAAAAGATCTTACTAACTTTCATAGGTACCCAAGTATAACTACATGATATTTTGTCGCAAATGGTTGATGGGTCCACATCGCAGCCACCGATTGCCACCGAAATCTAATCGTTTGCCACGCCTCAGCCTTTTAAAAACGTTTAAAATTTTCTTAAAAATTTTTTTTCGGGCGGCGGGCAACACTGTGTGATCCCATATGGCAGGCGACGCTCTGTAGTTCTGCGATAAGTTTTCTATAAAGAGCTACACACAACTTTCATCTTTTTAACCCGTGAGTCAATGAATCGGCGACTGTATCTGGCATGTCGACTTTTTGACCATACGTCAAATATCACGCAGCAGCGATCGACTTATGGCCGTTAAACCAGTCATAAAGGCGGCCGCCGACATCTTGAATTTTATCACAAAAAAGAATACAGTTAGAACGCTGGGGATGTAAAAATTGGCATCGAGACCTTCTCCCGGTTCGGTTTCTGAGCCGGTGATTGGTTCGACGGGTTGATGTGTGTCGCCGGTGAAACGTTTGTCGTCTCTGTCGTGTGCAACGAGCATAGCGACTTTGTGCGGGTCGGACTTGATCATCGCAGCGATGACATCATGTCCTCTCAGTTCATCGACACTCACGCCGTTCACCTGCCAATCATCGCAACCATTGTGCCTTGCATGTAGGCCTACCCTCTACGGTCTCTAAGCACTATTAGCTCATGCTGTACGCCAGGCTTCTCTACAGTTGGTTATCCGATTAACCGTTCTCTATTCCTTCTTTCGTTGGTGGGACTTTAATAATATGAAAAGAATAAACCAGAAAATTTTCTCGGACGAGCTGGCAAATCTTCGCCCACTGTGGCTTCTTCTTCTTATGGCGTACTCTTCCAGAGCGTAGCCGTGTCCACAATGTGGCGCCAGTCCGCCCGCCCAGAAGCTCTTCTCCACGCAGAAGAAAGACCAATGTTCAGAGGTCTCAGGTCTGCCTCCACCGAACGTAACCAGGTGTGACTGGGTCTCCTTGCGGACCTTCTCCAATCCGGAGAAGGCTTGCGTATCGCGGCAGCAATGGCACGATGGTGATCTTCGTCAGGAGAGCTGCGGGCGATGTGACCGAAGAAACGGAGCCGTCTGCTTGTAACTATGCT
>Ga0056128_1003077_pt1 | contig 20239 bp, 17 predicted proteins | sample WorMetLIZISLAND2_FD_71113 | JGI IMG/M metagenome (GOLD analysis project Ga0056128, IMG submission 71113) | Marine gutless worms symbiont microbial communities from Max Planck institute for Marine Microbiology, Germany - Olavius geniculatus... ... | reverse complement strand
TGTTTTTAATACTTGTCTTAATGTCTTGGGTATATTATGTTTGTCATATTATGTTTGTCGTATTAGATTAGGCCTATGTTAGGTTTAGTTGGGGCAACCGTTAGCGTAATGACTTTTACTTACCTGGTTATCCTGATTGAATGTTTGTTGCTGTCTATGATGTGATTTATTTGCGCTACTTGATTTCAAACGAATAAAGAAAGAAAGAAAGAAAGAATGGTATGTCGTTTGACAGAGACTCTTGCGTGGTCCACATTTTACTAGAAATCGACACATTTTTTAAACAGAGTTAACTTATGTCGATGTGAATTATTAGCAGGCCCTAATGAATTAAAATAAACCTGTTAAATTGAAGTTGAAGATTCTAATGAAATCTGATGACTTGCTGACGTGGCTGTCGCAGTTTCGAGCAGTAATCGAAGGGAGTTCGCCGCCAATCGTCGTCTGCAAAGACATTTACATCGGCACCGTTCCGATCTGTCTGCGCGAGACCCGACTGACGTCATGCGCGACTGTCGGACCGCTAGCCAGTCGCAACTACGTCACGACGACGTCACTGATGACGTCATACGACGATGAGAATGACGTAGATGTCGTGAGCTACTGCAGCCCACCTAGCGGCGTATCAAGATTATCTCTGGTTGACTTTGTGGCGTCGACGGCTGTACAGGGGCCCGGCGGAGTGACAGGTGGGGGCCTCGGCGGCCCCTCGGCCCCGGTGCCAACGCTACACGCTGCTGGACCGCCGCCGTACGAGGCACGGCCACCGCCGTTCGCACCCGGTCATGAAGACACTTCGACTAAAAGACAGATAGCAGACACCAGCAGCTTGGACCAGCAAATTCTACAGCCTCCACGTGAGTCAAATATCGGTCCAAATCTTCGCGGAAAACTTGCAGGAAAACCGACCGGAAACTACTAGGCGACTGCAAAGTAACGCAGACGTAATAAACTTTAAGGAAAACAAGAAATACGCTGCATTTGTGATTAATCTCAGTGTTTGAATTGCTGGAGGGTTGGGGGTTGAACCCCCCTAACTGTTTTCCCAATCCCCCTAACACACTGTCAAATTATGTACTGGGGGGGGTCAGCTATATACTATATACATATGATTTACATCACAATTTTGGTCAGCCTCCGACCGTTGAAAAGTTCAACCCCCCAGTTAATTTTTCACAATTCAAACACTGATTAATCTTATGTACTGCTCGCACATTTTTCTGATATCGAAAATCCCAACCAGAGCTCAATAATGTCATTCCATCCATCGTCTCCGAAAACCGTATCCTAGAATCAAACCGGAAGTGGGTCGGATGATCGGTTGCAGGGATATGGCCAATTGAAGTTCTTCCAGGAAACGTCTTTCAGAAAAGACGGTCAGTTGGTCGTCGGTCGGTCAGTCTCCAATAGTGAGTGAGTAGGGTTTAACGTCCTGCCCGACACAGTATAGGTCATTTCAGGGACGGCCTTTCCAGGCGAAATGCACACAAACACATAATAATGGAACAGTAAGTTTAACCTTTACAGAAACACAAAACACAAGATACAAAAAACAAGCTAAACCTAAAATTGTAAGAACTCTATTATACGGGTGCATATGTAATTAACATAGTGGTAGTTCTAATAATCTTCCCTGTTATCCTCCAGACAGACATCAATGTGATAGTGCTGTCTATTGGAGGCCTATTCATACTTATGTCACATGTTTGTCTTCCCTACGTTAGAAACATAGTGCTCGAGGAGTAAATTTAAGAAGTCGTTAAAATGTGTTTTTGTGAATAAGCAAATACCCGGTAAAGCCAAAATTCCATAATTTCCATTACGCCGTCTTTGCGACAATTTTCCGTGTATTGTCACAGACTAAATTCTATTAGAGTGACGGGATGTCGCAAACTTATCACGGACTTTGTCGCGTGTCGAGATGGTTTGTGTACCGGTACGGGATTTTCATGATTTGTGTCCGCCACTTTCACCGAAACTTGTCCGCGGGGAAGTTTCGGTGAAAGTCGGCCGTCGGCGTAATGGAATTTGGGCTTGACAAAGTTTATGAACGCTGCACTTTTCAGCGCATTATTCGTTGAAATTTATTTTTAATTGGTCGGCTGTCAATTAGCTTTTCGCTTAATCTTACTTACTGTGCGTGTATGTTTGGTGCAGCATGTAATCCTGCATTCGCGGTCGATGTGTCAACACAAAATGGCGACAGCGAACAAACAACAATTCCTGCAGATGAACACTGAACGCCGTCAGTCTTTAGACAGTAACGACATGCGGCCGTTCTTATATAGCCGTATTACTGGTCTTGCCCGTCCGTCCGTCCGACTGTATGTCCCCCATTGGGTTCATAACTGGAAAACAAAGAAAAACCAAAATTGGCATGAACGTTCTGCAGGGGAAGAGTAATTACAGCGCTATTTTTTAATTTAAAAAAAATCAAAAATTAGGGTTACGGTTGCACAGTGCAGTGCATGCGGACGGCCGCATATCTTGTCGGCACTGTGTCTACATCATCGCTTGTTCGTTGTCATTTGCACGCGTAATATTCCTTTTCCGTGTGATCAATATATCATCCAAGGTCGATGTTTTTCATGTCATCTGAAAGAGCTTATGCCAGCGAATTCCTGTTAATGATCAGTAGCAACTTTGGCCATATCTCTCACCTTGCACTAGATTGTTGAAATTTCGCACGCGGAAAAGCTGTGACACTGGGCAAATGAACTGTGCAATAACATTCGAAGTAGCCTAATTATGATTAGTATACATCTACAGACAGGCGGACGGACGGACGTCATTGCTTTGCATTGGGCGGTAAAAACGAATTAAAATAGATCGTTATAAATTATCGCACAATAATGTAACATGACTTATAAGCGTCCTACTTTTTCCTCTGAAGTATAAATTTTGTTGGCTGTGCCACTGGTTAACACTATATATAGGCCTACATGATACCAAGTTTTAAGAATACCGGCAATAGTTTTTTTTTCAATTTAACAGAATGCCGTTGTTCTTGTTGTGCCTGAATAATGAAATGCGACGAACGGAGCTTTCTGGCTGTTTTTATCGGTCGCTGCTATAGGCAGCGAACGTTAAGCTATTATTGTTGTGCCAATCGTCTGGCAATTATCTGCTTAGCTTGAATGTAATAAACAAACGTTGTTCACTGCACTGAAGTTGAACTTTCATAATGATGCAACCGTGAGACTTTCGTCGTGACTGATATACCCTGTACAGCGACTCGTTTTTAATCGAACTGTAGCCCGTAGTTTTTTTATTGTTCTATTTTTTGTTTCGTTTTGTTATTAAACGTGTATAGTTTTGTTATCCGTAACACATTGTAGGCAGGCTACCGTTATTGTACGTGTTTATTCGACTTGGATCAAGTTTTTACAACGCTGCTAAGGCTATTGATGCATGCAGCAATTATTTTCATGCACTTCTTATGATTGTTAGGCGTAAAAAATTGCTGTGCTTCTGCATGGTTGCTGCCCATCGCTAACCCCTCAACCCTGTCCTTAAGCATATTATTAGGTCGTCAAAATATTGGTATGGCATGCACTACATTTTTTCGTTTGCCTTCAACATTTTACTGAAAATAGCGGTTTTAGTTAGTCTGTTAGACTGCAGTATTTCTACGTTAATTCTCAGTGTGTAACTTTTTACTGTCCGCGATAGCGACAACAGTATTGTTTGTTTTTCAGCGTCGTCGACTCACGAGCCGCTGCACTTAGCTCGATAAACTTTTGCAAGAATATTCAGAATATTATGACAACCTGTGAAACCTATTGGATTTTAAGGTCATAGGTCAAAGGTCAAGGTCACAGGATCGGATTTTCGGCGTTTTCGTCGTTGCGAAAGTAATAACAAAAAGTTCGTTAGCGCAATAACTCCCGAATCGCTGCTCTAGCTTGACGAAATTTTGCAGTAGCAAGGTCAAGGTCGCATAAGATTTTTTGTGTTTGTGTATGCATGATATTGCGGCTACCCGTGGACAGTACTTATATAGCCTTGAGCAAGTCTTGACCATCTAGTTTTAATTAGGCCTATGAGTTGTTGTCACGTGTTGTGTTGTATTAAGTGGCATTTCATGAAATAACAAAATAAACAATATTTCCTCCGTCCTTACTTTTTCCCCAAACTGCAACCTTGAGCACAGAATTTTTTAAGCCTCAGCATAATACGAGTAGCTTTAAGATGTGTATTGTTTGTCTGTTAGTAATGAAAAATGATGACGATAGCGATAATAATTATGTTAGTAATATTGATATGGACACCGGCGCGGGAGTAGGCGGTTTAGACCCAGTTGTCTGTAGACTTTCTGCTGTTACGTTTTAGTTGTTTTGTGCTGAAACATTCCATGGTGACCACTTTCAAGATCAAATGAAATTTCCTGACTTTTCCAGTACGGCAGACAAAGATTCATCGACGTATTGTTTAACGATCGACGGTCGTTGCTTCGCGTTAATTAGAACAGGCCAGGTAGTCTCTGTGTTTTCAGAATTCATCAGTCATTACCTAATGAATTGTGTCGGCCGCTATAACAATGACATAATAACACGCAAGCGTAGCGAGCGAATTTTTAAAAATGTGAAATAAAGACCATATGGTGCAAATATGCAGAATGTTTATATTTTCATTAATCTTTTTTTCAATTTTCCCTGACCTTTTTCAATTTCTCTGACTACTTTGGAATTCCCCGACTTTTCCAGGTTTTCCAGGTGAGTGGCCACCCTGACATTCGTGTTATGGTTACGCGGTAGAATAAGTTCTGGATGCACGAATATGTTCTGTGCTGTGTTCTCTTATGCAGCTGATGCAGGCTAATCAATGTCTGATCAGTGTGAACACAGAAATTTATGTACTGTGCCTGACCTTATCATCAACGTATTGATCTGAATAAATATTGTAACTTATGTGCTTTTATGCCGTGAAATTCGTCATTTTTAGATTGAAGTGGACGAAAATGCGTTTCACCGGCGATCCTATGATGCATGTGGTCTAAAGCGTGATTCAACATTGTGGAAGTTTTTTTTTGCATAGGAAGAAGTAGAACCAGCTTTTATTACGTTTACCAATAGGCCATGTCACCGTGTTATCGTCGTAATACTAAAATTGCTAAAATGTCCTGTCTCGATTCCTCTGGACTGGAGAACCTGTTTTCTAGTCCCAACATGCAAATGACAAATACTACAGTAATAACTACACTCATTTCCTCTGCATTTTCGTTCATGAACAAAACGAAATGGTTGCTTTTAACTTGAAAAACGCGGTTTGTAGTTCGCTGTTTGTTTTAACATTGTTATCGTGAACATTGAAGAAAGTGGCGATATAATAATAAACTGGCCTGTTGTTACGTACGCCTTGTTAACAGTGGCGAGACTAGGGGGAATGGAGGGCGGTGCACCCCCAAGATGAGTAAGTTATCTACGTTTTCCAGCTGCATGAAAATTGCGCATGTCTTCGTTCAAACGCGTCTATTTACCGTGCAATGAAACGATCCTGGCACACGCACCAGACGCGTTTTCTGGGCTCAATCTTAATGCGCCAAAAATGCACTTGCGGTCGTAGCTCTGTACAGAACCAGTTATAGGGGAGTTTGCAGCGCTCTTTGAACCTTCTAGCTAGTGGGAGGTTCGGAATGATGGGAGGGGGACTCTGCGCTTCCTCACCTCCCCAAGAACTCATCCCTGCTCTCGGTCTGGAATTTGGGTCCGTCGTGCGTCAGGAGTGCACCCGGCTGCGCCACTACGTGCTACAGTGAGTGAGTGACACAGTATAGGTGGTCATTTCGGGGACGGGCTGCGTGCTATTGGTTGCTGAATCCGTGAAGAACATCAACATTCCAACTGTCGACTGTTCACTTCAGTTTCTCGCTTCTTAGGCATATGCAGTATCTTTTGAAATACGCTACACATCCACTTACACAGCTGATGTAGATGTATCTTTATATTTAGTAGGCTATATTTGGATGTAGTTCACATTATAGAGCCTAAAGAACAATGTGCATCTGATTGCAACCGGCAAAAAACTAAGAACATGCACGGCGGCAAATTTTTATTATTTATTTTTTATATCATGAAGTGTCATGTAATATTACTTAACAGCTCATAAAAACAAACCAACACACTAAATACTAGCCTACTCGTGAGAACTTAAAGTCACTGCAACATTTGAGACTAGACGCAAACGGTATGTTTTCAGCAAAACTTGGAAAGCATACTAAAACAGCACTGATATTTTTGAAGGTCCATTAAAGATTTTAGAGAGGCGAATTTTTTCTATGTACGGACGGCAACCTGAAGGCCACAGATGCATCATTGTTGGCGCTACAAAACAAAGGTGCTGCCACCATGGGCACTGGCATTATAGTTTTAACCAGAAACTTGATGCACGTTATCTTGTTCGTAGAGTAAGCCTATCGTAATACAAAACAGCATACGATGCACTGCAAGTCTGTAAATGCAAACAGCAACAACACATTTTTAATTCTTAAAAATTTTTTCGAATCATAGAGCACAGCGCGTAGAGGGCAGCAAGCAATAATATCAAGTTTGTGGCTGATAAGTAAGTAAAGTAACTCGTTACGAAACATATTCGCAAAGTCATAGAACAAGCAATAGCACTGGCGATTAGTTACGAGATAAAAGGCATCAGATTTGCGTTAGAAACAAGAATCATAATAACGATAACATTATAAGTAACAATGTTTACTGCGCTGTCATCATCAGGGTTTTTCTAGAGTTTTGACTCAGGGCGGGAATCGTGATAGTTCATGTGTGCGTAGTAAGTCCACAGTACGTGTCGTCATGAGCACGCGAAGAAATTTTTTCAGGCGAAAGCCACAGCGCCGAGAACAAGACACTGCGGGAGTCAAGTGGAGCAAGAGATGGAGAAAGGTTATCCCCCTAGTGGACGACAGACACAGATGCAAAGTAACGAGACATTCATCTTGGCCACAATGAGGAAATCTGCTGTATTTTTCAGTAGGGTAGTAGACGATTTCAGTGAGAAATTTCTGCCCCCCCCCCAAGAAGGCGTAAAAATCACTGCTCACCATGGGCATGGCACAACCAGTGTGAAAGTTCGCCCAGTTTATCTGACGAATGCAGAACATCGCTAGACAGCGAACTGTTAAGCCAAAGCATTTTGTATACGCATAGGGTGCGATGCATTCTCTCCCCAGACCCTCTGAGGCATCAAAATGGGAGTTCAAACTGGAGCCAATCACTCGATTAGATAAAAATTCACAAACAGCACAAAATTACGACAGAAACGCAATCAAAACAACTACGCTAAACTTGAGAGTAATCATTCTGGGACTAAAGACGGACACAGCTGCTTACCACTAATAAACAATAACACAACGGTATTAAATACAAAACGATAAAAGTCAAAAAAGGCTCATCGTCCTGAAGCGGTCTGCTTAGAGTGTCTATCCAGACAATAACCGACTGACTGGATAGGCCTATGCGTGGCATTAAACCAAGCCTATAAGAACACAACTATAAATCAAAAACGCAAAAGAACGCAACCTCACACAACCGAATAAGCCCACAGTTTATGCCTGTGTAGCATCACAAAGACATCAGAGTCAGTGCGGTGAGTTGCGTCTCAGACTCGACAGTATTCTCACCAGCACCGCGTGCTCTAGTCTCTACGAACTTAATCTACAGTGTACATGAAAACCTACTTTTCTAAATACCCGGGGGCTGTATGTGTCATATACACTGTGTCCCAAACAAAAACATCCCCGACATTTTCGACTCTGACTTGAAAACCAGTTATCAGGATTTGATAATTTTTGGTACGAATATTCCTGACACAACTAGCCATTAAATGACCATTTAGTTTCCCACCTCACCCAACATTTGTTTCTGCACTACCTGGAAAAAACACAATCAATGAAATATCACTCTTTTATTGCTTAATTAACATAACGCGCAAAAACACATTTCGTTCACATTTCTGACACTTTGGCCAACATTTCATTTAGTTGTTCATTTATCAACTGCCTGTAGTAAAATTGCTTGAAGTGTTGGCCCACTATGCAAACACAGGCAAGGAGACACTTTCTCCATTCATGGACAGCAGTATCAATAATGTTCTGCTCCAGACCAATCCAAACTTGACTTCATAAACATTCCTAAACTTCACCTGTGGACACACTGCTGCATGACAGTCAAACCTTGTAACAGACCTGCTGTTGGGGCCCACAGATTAAAATAGACGGAATTTATTGACGGTTTTTCATTCATTTTAACATATATGATGCTTGGTCTGCTTTCCCCAGGTAGTACAAAAGCAGACGCTGGGTGAGGTGGAAACTAAAACATCTATTTAATAGAGAGTTGTGTCAGAAATATGTCTGCCAAAAATTATTATAATCTGCTAGTTATTCAAGTTACAATGAATAATGTCGGGGATGTTTTTAAAATTTTTCTGTTTATTTCAACACATATTTCGCTTGATCTGCCTTCACTAGGTAGTGCAGAAGCATACATTGGGTGAGGTGGGAAAGTGAACGGTCATTTGATGAGTGAGTGAATGCGTAGGGTTTAACGTCCCACCCGACACAGTATAGGTCATTTCGAGGACGGCCTTTCCAGGCAAATGCACAGAACATAATAACAGAACATTAACTTAAACCATTACAACAATGGAACACCAAGTTTAACCTTTACAGAAAAACCTAATATGGAACACAAAACACAGAAACAACCTGAACCTAAAATTGTAAGATCTTGCCATTATTATTGTGCATATTAAACTGTAATGGCAGTTCTAGTAATCTTCCCTGTTATCCTCCAGACAGTCATCAACCTCATAATGCTGTCTATTGGAGGACAAGGGTCATTTGATGGCAACTTGTGTCAGGAATATTTGTACCAAAAATTATCAAAATCTGGCAATTGGTTTTCAAGCTACAGTCGAAAATGTTGGGGATGTTTTTTTGGGGGGGGACACAGTGTATAATACTGAATACCCAGTGGTAGGTCATTGCTACAGTAGTCAGAGACGAGGACGAGTAAAGGTCAGCTGTGACAGTCATAAAACACACATGAAACACAATCGACACATCTAACTGTTAGCTGGACTACAAAGCGGGCAGCCTTCTCACGCAAGAGAAAAACTGCCCGCAAACCCAGGCCAGGCCAGGTGCGTCTGTTTAAGAAAATAACCGACTGGAGTTGCAGTGGCGACACCAGAATAAGCAAGAAAACAGCCCCTCCCCCTCTCTCTCATTCCCGGTCGGTGAGGGCAGGTCAGCGCCCAGTCCACTTCAAAGAGCACCAGTGGCATCATAGATTGGTTGTGCCTGTGTTGTCCGCAGCCAATTGCAAAGTAAGCGCAGCTGCAGACGCATTTTAAGACACCACTCAACAAAAAAGTCGACGGTACAAGAATCTCAGCAGCATTTCAGGCATTATTTTCGAACTGTAAAACATTCTGTTTACTTTTTCAGCATTCAGCATAAAAATGCTGCCCGTCAAACTTTGTTACTGAAAAATGCTACCCGCCTACAGCAATCTAGTTGTGTCAATTGCCCGATCACAAGATAAATGGCTGTGAAAAATAAAAACATTTACAATTAATTACTATACAATGGCAGATACAGTGAGTGAGTGAGTAGGGTTTAACGTCCCACCCAACACGGTATAGGTCATTTCGGGGACGGCCTTTTCAGGTAGAATGCACACAAACACAATAATGGCAGAAACAGCAAACATATTATGCACCATATATACAGTTCTAAAAATAAGTTCACACATAAAGTCAGAGCAATAGCACAGCTCCGTGAAAAACAGAGAAAATATTTCAACACAATTTAATAGCAAGCACAAGCAAGGTTTAGATTAACTGTACAACATTTCCTTTAATCTCTGACAAAAAAGTCCAAAAAATTAAACAAGATGCAACCTTTTTACCAGTCAAAAACGCACTTGCAACAATCAGTTCTTGCGAGATGCAAAATGCTATTACTCTAATTCAGTTTTATTTAGTAATGCAAAAAATGGAAAAAAAACTGCTTATTAACTGTGAGCTGCCAGAAGACGAAATAGAGGACAATTAAACAAATTCACTAAAAAGTACATTCAGTGAGAATTTATATTTGAAAATAAGTCATTTTTTACACTTCATAAGATGGCTGACTTTTTCCTACCATTTTGTGTAATATTATTTATGGGATGAATGCACACAGCACAAAATGGATTAAACATGTGCAATTCATAACAGCAGTAAAAATGCACAGCATCATCCATAAATGCTGAAACTTGTAAAATACAGATGTGGCAGTAGAAAATGGAACTAGATATCAGCAGCAGCAATAACAATATTTTAGAGATGGTGCCTTAGAAATTTATCTTAAAACTGCTGATATCTCTATTGCTCAGTGGGAGAAATGCAAAGAAAGAAAAAGGCAACATTTATACAGCCAAAAAATTTTTAACGCTAATATTGATCCAACAGTGACAAAGCAACAGCTCTTCAAACTCAGCTCAGTAATTGTTATCGACACACTTCATGCATATATACAGGTAAACATATACAAACGTATACACTGGTGATAGCAAAATAGAGAAAAACAGGATCATCAAATGATAAAAGTGATCATGCACCACAGTTTCTTGGGTCATGGCAAGCAAGCGTACAACGTGAAAATATGCAACAGAAGTCAGTTAAGGCATTTCACACATCAGTAAGCTACAATAAAGCAACCAGAGACAGTTGCCATCGACTCCATTTACTGTTTATCACAGAGCAAAACATGGTGCTGCAAACTTGTAGAACAGAGCCCCAAGCTGAATCTGATATCCCAATTGAACACAATGAAAATCAGCCATCAAATTTATGGCTAGCAGAATATTCCACCGATTTTGCCCGGTGAAAAAATATGGATATTTGAGTTATTTCTACCTTTTTTTCTGAAAGAAAATAAAATTTACTCGATGGTTTGAACAGTTTGCGGCATGGTTTTTCAGCAGAATTGCTAACTGCAATTCTGTGGCAGCCACTGGTGACCATGACTAGTTGATTACACACTTCTTTGACTTAGGTTGGGAGTCAAATTTTTGCTTCAACTTCTTAAATGACCTGCGATAATTTCTTTAATCCAGATATCAAACGAAAAAGTTGGCAATGAGCTGAATTATAACTGTATCTTCTACTTCTCGTGCTAGTTCGGCTAACCTGAATATCAGCCAAAAAATTTTTCAATCTATCTGGATTTTAACTTTACTGCACACATGTGCAAACTCCACAGCACATCAATGTTGGACTAAGGCAACAAGCGGAAAAAGCTGAAGCTACAAAGGCAAGTAATGGCATGAACACACGTACGACGTCATACGTGGATTTTATTTCATCTAGAGGCTCATTTCTGTGTTATTATTTCATATCTCGGTCCAACCAACAACATCAAAGCACTGACAGATTAATAACTCAACCAGCAGACATACAACGGAAATGTCTACAAAAAAGTACAACAATTTGTTAACGTAGATCAGCGTGATATCAGTAAAAATTAACAGCACATCCAACGCACGTATCATCAGTCTATTCAACATCAGCAACAGCATTCAGCATGTCTGAAAAAAACTGTATAAATTGCAGGAAGACCGCAAAAAGCACTCCAGTTACAAACAAAAAAACAAACAAAACAGCTAACTATCTACAGTACCCGTGACTTACAGCATACACAACATGCAAAAACTCCTCCCCGTTTTGCCTGAGATACTGCAGTTCAGCTTCGGTACCCAAACGTGAGCCTGGCAACTTCTCGTAGAATGTGCAAGCCAATGTTAGACATTACAATTTTTAAATCTCCAACACATTCAACTTGTTTACCTGTATGCATCACAAAAGCTGTGCAGTGTGCACAAACCAATAAGCAAAAAAACTCAAAGACTGGTAATGGAGACATAACGCTGATAATGTCTAACGCGAGCTTGCACATTGTAGACAAAAACAGGTACAAAGAATGGTAAAATGCAAGATAGAGTAAAAAAACGCTACAGTTATAGAAGCAGATCGAACAGCGTGACAGCACATCTCATAAGTTTCACTGCTGCATATACAAATGATCACAACTACTGGTTCCCTTTTTGTCTGAGTTAAGCTTATCCCCAAAGAAAAGAAACATTTGCAGTTGCTGGCAATGGCATGGTTCTTCGCCAGGCTGACACCAACAAAGACGAAACTAGCAGAAAAAGCATCCGGCTGGGTAGATCCAGTCCAGCACACATCCACAAAGGGTAAAGTCTAGAGGGACTCCCACAGACAGCCAAACAAAAATTTCTCCCATCACCACTTCTGAATTGAGGTTAAGGTTACTGAATTCAGTTTTGCACAAAAATATCAGATTAGTCACTCCCTGAAAGTGTTGTGTAACACACAATATGCACGAAGTTCGTTTTCACACAAAACTCCACTGCCCCATCCTCCCCCCCAAAAAAATACCCACCCCATAAAGGCTGGGCTGTTGAACTCATTGCACAAATCTTCCACACTGCAATGAGATCCAGTGATACTAATCATCAATCGACATCGTGGTTACAGGAGCAGTAGTCCTTCTGTTTTAAGGAACAGTAGTTCGAAGGGGCAGTGGTCCGAAAAGACACTATTCCGAAAGGGCGCGAAGTCCAAATTTTGTCCACAGTTTGAATATCCATGGTTTTGGCATGACTGCGTTTCTTACGTCGGCGGGAGTCCAGTCGACTTTTTAAAATTCACTTAAATACAACAGATAAGTGCAAATAGAAATTTTGCAACTAACAACCAAGTAATCAATGCACGTCATGTGGCCTCAAGCCAATCACATTAAATTACCTAGCACGTGCAATGATGATCGTTGTGTAAACGTTTGAAATTAAAAGTTTGTTACTAGTGGACCAAAGTTTAACATATTTGCGTACAATGTGGTAGGTGTTCAACTTGATTACTTGCATTTCCGCTTGTTGGTACTTTGATCGTTACACACTTCTGCAGATGTCATGATCGAAGTCAGAATTTGAGCGAAAGCACGCCAAATTTTGCATCGTTTAGTTCCCAACTTATTTTTCTAAAGGGAGGGCTCGTGAAATATTGCAACGGGAATTACAAAATTACACCACAGACTCAGAAATAATAAATTCGTAAAGCTTTTCCATAAATACGAAATGGGTCACTCCAAGCAAAGTGCTGAATAAGAGGGGCAGAAAAAATTTGTGATTATTAGCCAATAAGTCGTCATATCGTAGAAAAGATGCCAGATAGGGCCAATGTTACTGTTAATGACTAATACAAAGTCGTTTACGCACTGTCAATTGGCACCAAAAGCAAATATTTTGGATGACCTTGGACAGCATTTAATGGTTTTATTTAATTTTTGCATTTTCAGCCTGTGGCACACATTTCAAGAGTGAATGGCGTCGAAATTATTAGCAATAGATCGAACAACCTGCATATGAAATTTTTAGCATCCAATGTACATTTCAATCATTTGAGTTTTTACCTCCTAGGTTCAAGGAGTCTTCTGTATGGAGGCCTCAAATTTGGGTACTCTTTCAAAACACATTAATATTTTATAGCACGCTGTACACTGATCGCCTACACTTCGCAGAATGAATGCTGTCGAGCATCACGTCAGACTTGCTCAAATTACTTGTTAACTTTTACTTTCTCATTGCATTTCAATTGCTTCGTTGCATTTCATTTTTAACCACTGTATGTACGCTACATTGCAATACTTTTTATTTGATAAAGATTTTTTTAAATTCTCAATTAATTTTTAACTTTTGCATTACTTTGTTTTCTTTCTCACAAACTACTGTTATTTCAATTACTTTCATTCACAGTGGTTCAGTGAATTAGGAGAAAGTGGACCGGATGACGCTTGTTTAGCCTATGTCAAAGCCGTTGGAGATTCAAATTGCTGAGAAAATTCAGATTATTGTCTCTTCGAACCAGTGCCCCTTTGGACTAGTGAACTGTCCCCGACATCATTACTGCACAATAAGTCACCAGTATTGAATCAAGCATCTCCAACTGAAAGTTAAAGAGGCAAAGATGTCAGCCCAGTGTAGACATGATATGTGAGCAACCACCTAGCTACGAGTGCACAGTCAGCGCACTGCATTGACTTTAGTAGGTAAAAAATGGTAACCCATGCTCTGAGAAACATTCACTTCAGTTGTGGTTTTTTTCCTTTTATAGTATTATAAAGGTTAAAGGTTGTTCATAGCTCTTGATGGTAACCCGTCTCGGAGTTACAGAGCGTCACATGCCATATGGCATTACACAGTGTTACTTGCCACCCGACATAGGTGAACGTGTCCCGCTTTAGCCCCGGCCAAACCGGCCAATACTTGATTCATGCAGCCTACAGGGAGAGTCGGCTGATTTAGGGGGTGTATAGTACAGAAAGACGAACAGACAGAAAGACAGATGGGCAAGATCCATAATGTGGCCTACTGTGACAGCTGTACAACAACAAATACAAATCCAAGACAAACTAATAAAAAGTCCCCAGGTGTCAGTGCAATGTTGCTCGCAGCAGAAACACGTCTCTACGGGAGGTCGACAATAACTTTGACGTAGTTGACAGGAAAGAGTCCAGTCCTGCCGCGTATGGAGCCCTCGTACCAGTTGTCATCGATGCGAGACAGCAGGGTGATGATGTCTCCCTCGCGAAACTCCAGCTCCGTCGAGTTCTCTGCCTCAAAGTCATACAAAGCCTCAGCACATGGGCCACCGCCTAAAAACATGCACACATAGTAGCTGTAGTAGTAGTAGTAGTAAAGGTGGTGGTGACAGCAGTAATAACAGTGACGGTGGTAGCTGTAGTAGTAACTCGGTCGAGTTCTCCGCCTCAAAGTCAGCACATGGACCACCACCTGCATGCATGTACACCACACAGTAGTAGTAGTAGTTCTTGTTGTAGTGGTAGTAGCAAACAGTTCAGCACCACAGAAAAATCTCACTTTTTCGTTACCATTGCCAACATTACTAAGCATATGCACGCAACGTTTCTGTACCGTTATAATTAGAGCTATAAAAAAGCTTATTTTTTAATCGCATTATCACATGCAATTATTTAACCACGTGTTAAACACACAGTTCCTACTACTCTGCGGAATTCATTTTCCCCGACTTTCCAGGACAAAATGAATCGTTTTCCCGGACTTATATGTTCAGATGAAATACTAATGTCGATTTTCAATTGCTTGCAATCACACTAGAAACGAGAGTGGCAGAACAAATTAAAAAGTAGAGGTACAAATAATATGCGAGCACAAAGTGAGCAGAAAAATTTTCTAACTGTCGTATTCAGTCTGCATGCAATAGTTCAAAATTTTCTCTGCATCTTAAAATATTCTTTGGTAAACTTTAGCATTCTGGTTTTTTTTACATTCCCTGACTTCCCCTGACCATAGAAACCATGTAAACACATTAATTAATGCATCAGTTCAGTGTTGCTAGCAAATGAAAAAGACGTCATCACTAGCACAAAAATCTATTTTATTAGACTGTCAACTAAAAATTATCAAAGTAGTGATGGAACTGCAATGTAATAATTAACTGTATTTGTATATTATTCAATCATCAAAAAACTGCAATATAAATGAATGGTGGAATTCCTGCTTCATAGAATTTATGTAGGTGCATGAGTGTTTTATACTGCAATGCAAATAATTCTTTACCGTGTTAACACATTAATTTAATGCATGAATTTTACAGCTCTGTGTATTGGTGATACACAGCAACGTCCAACACACTTTCCTAAATATACACATCAAAATTTCCCTGAAATTATGCAATTCAAATAAAATTGCTGATCACAAATCAAAATTAAATGTGCTCATAAACAAAAAACAAACTATTCCACAGTGACAGCTAAAACATAGCAGTTAAGTGAATAAAAGTAAAAATATATAACATAAAAGCAAGCTGTTTAAAAATTACTGATGCTAAAATCAAGGCATCAGATTCTAAAAAATTTCAATTAATAATCAAAGAAAACAAAAATAACCCAAATCCACATAATATAATAATGCAAAAGCTTGCAAAGTTACATTTTGAGACAGAATTCATACAAATATGCTAAAACTGAAACTACAAATATGCATTTCTCTGAATAGACTCACAAGTTGAAATGGTAACTTGAAATTCACATATGACTATATAACTTATTACAAAGTTACAAATTACAAAGTGAACACTAGAAGTAGCAGCAAGAGCAGTAGCTATAGTGAACACAAACGTAATTGCTTTAACCAGCCTTAAGTACTGCATTCTCAAACACTAAGTATTAGCTAATTACTACACGCAAGAATGTGACAACCTGAACAACGAATAGAATACGTAAGCGCTACTAGTCTCTCAATAGTACCAGTACATGAAAGGTTACTTCGTGCCATAACGGCATGAACAGAAGTCGGTGCACAGAACTAGGTGCATGAAACCACTGTGTAAAGTCACTGCTATTTAGCTACAAAGAAGAGAAACAAGAGTTTGCCAAAATGGGCAGTTTTTACCCACCCCCCTTCATTGTATCTTTTGGCCACTGCCATAGACACAAACCATCACAAAATGTGGAAAACAAGCGATTAAAAGCAAAAAGTTCAGCTACCAGTAATAAAAGTGGCATTGCAAATTAAGTAAAAAAAGTAAGTAAGTAAATTTATATAGCACACAATGCCAGTGGGAAAACCTGCTGAATCTGACACTTTGGGTAAGATAAATAATGTTAGCTGCACTCTTCCAACAGTGAAAAAAAGAAAACAGTTGGTCAATTAAACGCATTTTGTCAGCAATTTCTTAAGTACTGCATTCTCACTAACAGACTTTCACAGACTGTTAGAAATGTGATCATTTTTGACCAGAAAGCTTATCATGTACAAGCAAATCCTAACCATAACCGGCAACAGAAGCCTTGCTTAGTTAACACCGGCTTACCACAGTGAAGGTTCTTTGCAGCAAAAGATGAGTCGGTATCAAGACTAATTAAATCAGAGCTCCATCTCACATCTTTCAGTGCAATAGTGCAAAAAACACATCACATCACGTTGACAAGGCACAGGACCTACTGAAAGCATTGAGATTCTGTCGGAAATATTTTCTGTTCGTGCTTTTGAAGTATAAGATAATAAATGTCTCATCCAGTAACTTTTACTACTAGAATTAGTATAAATACTACAACTGATTCAATAGAAGTCTTCTACGATGCATGCATAATAATAATTGCCATTATTTTGTCCTTAGCAATGTTAGTGTACATTGACAATGACCGACTGAATATTTACAATAGGTTGCTGGAGTGATTAGCATTAGTTCGAACGTAGGCGTCTGACTAGTGCTACAACATTGTTATGCATACCGACTTAGCACTACGTCCATCGTTAATCAATTTTAGTTTGGAAATGAAGTTCCAACATTGTTATGCATATGGCCCCAGGCAAATGAGACGTTGTGACTTTTTGTTTGAAATGCACTTATCTACCTAGCCACCTAGTACTCTTAAAAAACTGCAATAGTACTACCAGTACTAGTAGCATTAACAGTAGTTGCAGCGATAGCTGCAACAGCAGCAGCAGCAGAAGTAGTAGTAGTAACTGTTGTTGTTGTTCTAGCTAGTAGTAGTAGTATCTGTACCGCGTGTCTGTGAGGAAGGTGACAGCTTGTGTGCAGTATCAGATGGTGAATATCCGCTGTCGTAGCTGGGTGAACTCACTGAACTACGTGACGACGTCGCTCGCTTTGGCACGTGCTCTGTGCGCGGCCGCTTGGCAGCTTCACTACACCTGATACACACAGAACCCAGTAGTAGTTGTTGTAGTTGTAGTTACAGTTGTAGTAGTAGCAGTAAAACATTCAAGGACTTTGCATATCACGGACCATGTTCCATCGCAATGTAAAATTTCAACACAATCCGTTTGTAACTTTCTGAGTAAATCTGGCTGAAAAAAACTGACTGACCCAAAAACATAACCACATTTTCTGTTTTGCTTTGACACAGATAATTCACGATATTACCCTAGCATTGCTAATGCTCTTAGCAATGCTGGCATACAATAGCATCAGCACTCAGCAGCACATAAACAGAGAAAAAAGACAGAAAAATAAACAGACAAAAAACTTAGTGATGGTGCTGTGTTGCTACCATGGACAGTGACAACAGAGTATGGTAGAGCTCACAGTATGTGCCCAATGACTGCTGAATGTTGATATAAAGTCAACATTTACCACAAGTACAACTAATACCACTAATACTACAACAACTACAACAACAAAAACAACTATTACAATTACTACTACCACTACAGCTACAACAACTACTACAGCAAAGGAATGCATACTTGCGCCGTAGAGCGTCCTGCAGAGCTTGCAGAACGTCCAATGATTGCTGGTGGTAGGAGACCTCAGCATCAATGAATGCTGCCAGTTGAGACAACTGCTCTACCTACATACACAACAACAACTAGTACAATAACAACAACAACAACAGTTGAACAACTACTACTACTACTAAGGTTCAACTCCTGGCTAGTTCTTGGCCAGTCCAATGTCCCATCCATCAAGACATCATAACGTTGGAGCAAAAAACCGGAGAAACTGTAACAAAGTCAGTAACAGTTTCTAAGCACAGAATCTTATCGTTACCTTCTACTATTTTAGCATACTATCATTTTACTATTAACTCTACTGCAAAATCAACTCTTACTGATCAACTGATTAACTGAGTGATTGACTGACTGAAGTTACGACCTAACGGAGCCATAAAAATGTGAATATTATTACTATTACTATTCACACAAGAAGAAGAAGAAAAAGGTTCCGCATAAACCTAGGTCCATTGCGTGGGAGCTCATCCCCTTTACAGCGCTTTGAGCTGGCGAGGGCGAAGCCGGCGCGATGGTTTTACCTGCCTGCAGGCAGTCACCCACCACAGTACTAAGCCCAATTAAGCTAGCATACAGCCCAGGTCGGCCGGATGGCCAGCTCAAGTTACCTGCCAAGTTAACAGCCAGCGCCTTTAACAGACTGGGTCAGTATACTAGCAGTCCTGGCTACAGGGGCTACTGGTACGCAGAACTCGCCGTTTCTTCCCTAGCGATGGGCGTGACCACTGCTAGTACTCATTTTACCATAGCACAGAGGGTAAAAGGCTGAGTCAACCTAGCTGGCAAGCTTTGCACCGAGATGGTTTACCTGCCCACAGGCAGTCATCCATCGCGATGCTAACCGGGCCTGGCGTAGAGTAACTTCGTTTCATCCGAAACACGTTACAAACTACGCCACACCACCAAACTATTCACACACTCAGTACAAAACTCACACAGGTGAAAAACTGTACAAGATGTAAATGACTGCCATGGTGGACTAATCGAACAAAAAAGGGCATAAGAATGAGACTCCATTATCCTTATGCAGAGCCATGGACAGCCCTTGAAACAAGTATGTTGTTTCGCTGCTATTATTACTGATTGCTCAACTGACTGACTGGCTGGCACAAATAGATGCATGTTGGTGCTGACCTCGTTGTCAAATAGGTTGATCATTGCAGACTCCGCAAGCTGCTTGCTGTCCTCAAACTTCTCCGCAGCCTCCTGAATCTCATACTCAGACACCGTCGATGCTGCAATATGTAACATTATATTAAACAAAGTGGTTGAGAAATAATATAATAACGGCAATGATGGCGATGATGACGACAATGATGATTTCAATCATGTCAGTAATAATAGTAATTACAATAACAAGCATCAAAGGAATTTGGCAAAATGTGGAATAGCTCCTTGTTTCTGTTTGCCAGCAGTGGCGTAGCGAGGGGAGTGCAGGGGGGTGCGAACCGAACCGGGCGGCACGTTCTAGGGGGCGGCAAAAAGACATGCATCCAATAATAACAATGCAATTAATCGTATTTATTACAGACACAGATAACTGAAACATAAGCATGCCATGAAAACTCTGCGTGCCTAAATATTAAGGAATTAAAAGTACCCGGAGCTTGAAGAGACACGTTACTTGCCGGGCATGCCCCATCGGTCATTGCGAAACCAAAGTGGGTGGCGTATAATTATAAGTGGCGGATCCAAGGATGAAAAGTGGCACATGCAGCCGCCGCCCCCACCCTTGCGCCCCTAAGCGTGAGTGAACAATAGGCTATGTGCGAATTGCTAATCAATAATTTCGTGTATCAGATGTCATATTTTAAAGCTAAAATGCACCAAATTTGATTTCGGCTGGGGCTCTGCTCCAGACC
>Ga0056128_1003076_pt1 | contig 20240 bp, 12 predicted proteins | sample WorMetLIZISLAND2_FD_71113 | JGI IMG/M metagenome (GOLD analysis project Ga0056128, IMG submission 71113) | Marine gutless worms symbiont microbial communities from Max Planck institute for Marine Microbiology, Germany - Olavius geniculatus... ... | reverse complement strand
GAAGCAATATATGCCTATCAAGCTGGCCGCCCATAGCAACAGAACATCAGTTACTCAAAATATCAAAAGAAGAAAAAAAGAAACACAAACAAAATGCATAACAGAACATAAACAAAGTGCATGTGCAATCAAATATCTAATGATAACCTAATCCAAACACTGTAAAAAGTAATTTTTAATTTATAATAATAATAATAATAATAATCTGACTTGTAAAGCGCCAGTATGTGCTAAAAAAACTTCAGTGGCGCTGAAAGACTTCTGAGTCATTTTAATTTCTGCTGGTAAGTTATTCCATAATTTACAACCTTTAATTTTGATAGACCTCATTCCTTTTTTCACACTGAACGGTATGAATGGCCCTAGAGTAAAAAGCAACAACTCGCGATATCCACATCCGTTCGGTTTAGTTAGTTTAGCAGTAGCATGCAGTTAATGCGTATAGCGTTGATACGAATATTTGTACAGCACACGGACAAAAAGTCATTGTCGTTTAGAAATTTTGTTTTATTGAGTGAGAGCGGGCTCGAAGCTGATACGGAATGTCAGTCTTGTAAGGCAGGTGCGGCTGGAGAACGTGGTTAGAGTTGGTTTTCACACGGTGGAAGAAGTCATCGTCGGCGGGGTTGAACAGATCGGCGACAGCCTGGACGTTGCCGCTACAGTTTGGCATCCTTTGGCACGTCGCACAGAGAATCAAGACGCGCTCGGTCGGCAGCCAAACACATCCCCGACCATGCTGGCGCCGCATACTGAAGCCTCGAAACGACTGTGGCGCGGAATACGTCGTGTAGTGATGCGGCTGGCGTGCCGTGCGCACGCAGCACCCGCATGGCGAACAGCAAGCTGGAACTCGAGGACAGCAGAGAGATGACGTGGTCACACTGGTTAGCAGCCGTCAGCTTGTCGTTGACGACAACGCCGACGATTTGCAGGCTGGACACGCGCTCGATGACGGGTCGCTGCGGCGGCAGAACAGTGCTGTCTTAGCATTTGCGGTAAGAACAAGTTCTTTAGTCTTGCCGCGATTCAGTGTCAGATTGTTGTCGGCCGCCAGGAATCCAGATAGAACCTCCTCCCCACTCGTGTTGGTGTTCACGCACGGCACAATAAGATAAGTGTCATCAGCAAATTTAAAAATGCAATTTCCCTTGTGGATAGGATGCAGGTCGAACGCTGTTACAACATAAGACGCTGGTCCTAACGCCGTAAGGTTCATGCAAATGTTCGCTGAGGGGCGTTAAACAAACGAATATGGGGTGCTGAAAAACTACAATTTCTAGTAATTTATGAAGTGTCTTGTGGGAGTATCTTCATTTGTTTTCATATACGGCCTATAGTTCCTTCGAAAAGCAGGCAACAACTTTAGTCAAATCGGTCCGGATAACAGACTTTAATTAACACACAATGTCTCAAAGTCATTCAAGGTAATGTGTTTCAAGGTCATTAGAAAGCCTACGATATAAACACATCGGGTGATCCAGACCATGGAAGAAGACCTGAAAAGTGGATCGACAACATCCAAAAAGACTGCTCGGAGATGGGACTATCGTTGATCGAGGCCGACAGACTTGCACGCGACAGGAACTGATAGAGATTTGCTGTAGGTTTACAACAGTTGGGCTGCCAGCGCGCGTCGACCACTTCTGCGTCGCCAGGGCATTAAAAAAATTCAGATACAGGTACAGTACACGGTAGGCTCTATCTACTTAGTCCTACATGTACAGCTAAACCGCATGCATCGACATTCTCCATTGGGACAGTTTACAGCGTTCCTGGACCAGGTGGCCTCGTGCCAAGGGCAAGGGTTCAATTGCCTAGTCCTAGCCTACCATAAATTTTTGGGTTGTCGGCAAATAATGAAAAATCTTTTTGTCAAAAAATCTTCGTGAAAAATTGCGAAATGCAAAGTTTGAGGCTAGAAATCTACTTAGAAAAACGTTTAGGGGTAAAATTGAATTTTCGAGCATGCATAATATCTTCTGTTAGAAATTAAAAAAGTAGGCCTACAACTGCCCGCCTACATTTTTCAACTCAAGACGACGCTGTTCCTGGAATTTGGAATCAACGACATAAAAGTAGGCCTATAAGTAGTAAGAAAAATAAATAATTCTTTATTTCCCAAGGGTTGAACTTTATTGGCATAAAAAACGCCGAGATTACAAATAAGTGCAATGAAAAGAACAAGGAAGAAAACAAAAAGTTAGGCTACATTTAGTAATGAGCAGCATTTTTCATTGCTGAAAAATAAAATCAGCATAGCCTATTCCTAGCAAATATGCAATAAGACTGCATGGTCAGTTTAAAAGCTTCTCAAAATAGGCCCTAGAGTACGTTGAAATGCGTGCGTATTGAAACAAAAGTCTCAACTGTCGCTAGGGTGGGCCGACCGTACTGCCTGTATCCGAAAGCTAGCGTCCGACTTCCGGTCGCGGAAAGAAAGCGATTTCCCAGAGTGATTACAGTTCCATAGACATTATGGTGACGGTGCTATATCGAACGCTGCAATCAACGTTGGGATGGTAAAACTTAGGTTGTTTGAAAAGGTGCCACAGTCTGTTTTAAGTTTAAATTCTTGAATTTTTTAAAATATAGTATTTACATTTTTTAAGTTTTAGTCTACGAAGACGTCGAAACACAAGTAAAGAGCAGTATATCACTTTTTTGCTGAGAGAGTGGCATTGCTCACCAAGCAAAGACACATATAAAGACCGAAAACATAAAAATTAGACTTTTGACGTTAGAAACCTAGGTTTCATCCGGAGCAATGTTCAATCCCAGGCTTACATTGAAATGGAAAGCAGGCTTTACCTATAGGCCCGGAACGCCGTAATGGCCCGGTTTATAGACAGGCCTGCAGTGAAGCCTTGCGTAAAGCGAATGACGTCAAACCATGGAGTCGATATAGTCTGGCCTCGTATGTTCAAATACGTAGGTCGACGTCACACCATCGCACTAAAATAGCTCATCCCTGGGCTAATGCAAGCAGCTTATTTTGCCATAGGCTAGGCCAGATCTGCATAGCAACGGCTATAAGATCATAGTCATTGGCGCAATTTGGCGGCGACAACTCATCGTTCTTGGGGCAAATTTCTAATTGAGCTAAGCATTCACTGTGCGTTTCGAGGCATAGCCTATTGGGTGTTTTAAGTCAGTCATAGGCTATATGATTAGGCTTATGATTTTCGTTTACAAAATTGTTCAGCAAAAAAACTAATTACAAATGACAGTTAGGCCTAGGCTACCGTTACAACACGTTTTTGATGTACTTGGAAAAAGGTAGAGGCGGCGTTCAGGCGCCTTCTTGTTTTTAAACGTTAACAGCATATCGTAACTAGTTGGAGTTTTTCGTTTAAGCGCGCGCCTCTCTGGGCAGTCGGCGAGCACGCACCTTGCGAGCGTGCGTGCGTGCCCCGTGAGATAATGACGTCATTGCTGACCCAGTTTACGGTTAGTCATTCGGTCGATTGCCCCGTGTGGGCTCTCGCACTGTTTATGTTTATCTGGAACCGTGTGAGATGTAACGTTGTTTTCAGCTCCACTGGCCACATTTTTGCAATTCCGACGATTTTGACAGCAAATGCGGTTACGGCAATGATTTAGCGCTAATTGACAGCGGTCGTCTGGCGTGAACGCGTTTGATCGGCCGACCGGACGGGGTCCGATGCGGCCGTGGCGGCGGTGCCACCGATGGAGAACCGGCAGGGCAGCTATAAGCCGGTACAGGTCGGGTTCTACGACATCGAGCGGACTATTGGACGTGGCAACTATGCCGTGGTCAAGTTGGCACGTCATCGAGTCACCAAGTCCGAGGTAAACTGCGGCACAACGTAAACAACGTGCGATCTTGATATTTTGCCTAAACTTAAAGGCATTGGCTCGACGCAGAGTTGCTCTTTAGTGCTCTGTAGTACAGGCTTGTTGTTTGCAGAGTCAAGCTCAATTTCCATTACGTCAACTCTCCCCGAAACATCCCGCAATGATGTTTTGGGGAAAGTCGGCAACTTGTTGCAGGGAAGTTGCCGACGTGGACCATGAAATGGGGATGTCGCAGGGAAGTTTCGACCTTTCAAAACATCATGATATGTCGAGATAGTCATGGCGACAAGTTTATCACAAACCTATGTGTGTTGCTGTAATGGAACTTTGGAGCAAGTATGACGACACGACAAGCCGACTGGCACGTTGACCAATCATGCATTAGCTAGATATGATGTTATTATTTACTGTGTTTGTTTAATCTCGTTCTGGTATCAGTTCGGGCCAGGTTTTATTATCACGCCGGATCTAGCATAGTCAGTAGTCAGGTGATTGTGCAATTTGCAGCAAGTTCGAGCATGCCGATGCAACATTACGAAGCAGCAATGGCTGTTCTACAACATGTAGTGTCTATGTTATCAGAACAGAACTGTCTGAATGGAAGTTTGTGCAAACATTGATGTCTATGCATTGCATATTGAGTTAAGGCAAGAACTTTGTGGTGAGAATGATGACAGTGATGACAGTGACAGTTCTTCGGTCAACCAGGACTCAACACCATGTCAACGGGGCTGCATCTGCTACAGAGTCATGTGGAGGCAACAACTGATACCATGATGTCACCAACAGCAGTGCATTAGCTGGTCTATCATCATGCCTGGAATTGTCACTGCATGATTGCATTTTCTGCTCGATACACTACCAATGGCATGGGTTGGACAGTCGCACAAGCAGCGATTATGCAGCTTCATGGCCATTCGAGTGATTGACTGCTGTCGACAAGGACTGGATTAACTTGAATTGGCTACATGTGCAAAAGAGAAGCTGTTAAGCACGTTATCAGAGAAGGTTCAAATTTTCGACCAGGACATAAAGTAAAATTTGCCACCCGGACTGAAAGTGAAATATGGTGTCAGTTTGGCTTTGACATTTACCTTTATTCACTGCTGTGGCCTCCTATATAAGACCGTACATGCTATATACAGCTATGAGGTTGTGCATGTGATATGTGCACCAGCTGACATCTAGCCCATTTAGCCCTAGTTGTCTTCTGCGAGCAGTATAAGTTTTTACATTTTATTTAGTAAATCAGAGGTCCATTACTGTGTCTTGGTTGTGCACAGGTTGCAATAAAGATCATCGACAAAACTAAGCTGGACGAAGCCAACTTGAAGAAAGTTTTCCGTGAAGTGGAAATACTAAAAATGTTGGACCACCCTAACATCATAAAGCTTTATCAGGTTGGTCAGTCGAACCTTTAGAGTTATTATTACTGAGTTTTTTCACTCCCATTTATGTTTTTTTTCAACCATTTGTTTTCTATTTTGCTTAATTTTTAGGCATTGTAATTTGTACTGGACGTCTGCAGGCTGCACTTAGTTCTGGAATTTTTGTGCATTTTAAGAGTTACACAACATATCGTCCTTTGTGCTATACTATATCAGAGCTATGGAGCATCATCTGCCATATGAGATCACACAGGTGAGCACTCCTACTTTAACCCTAGCCAGGCTGGCTAGTGATTGACTTATCTACCCCATAAAGATGGAAAAAGTGCAAAGACAGGGCAAATCTGATGTCGACTGGCATCGATACTAGCAGCCGGGAGTATGCAGCTTTCAGTCGTACTCGTATGACATGGACGGTGCAGTACGTCCTCCAAAGGAGTCAGAAGCTTTGAGGAGATGAGAATCTACCAAGCCAGTCAGAAACGTCAATGGCACAAGGTTGCAAGGCCAGGCTGGGTTGATCTGGGTGACTGGCTACATACCAAGATGGTTTATCCATTTGCTGATGGTCAGTCAGTCACTCCTACAAGTACTAACCAGGGCCGGCATTAATTAACTTCGTTGATACGACCAATGACTTTACTGACAAAACTAAGATGCCGTGTGTATCTGAGCTGTATTATACCCCGTTTACACGATCGAGCAAACGTCGAGCAGACATCCAGCAAGCATCGAGCAAACATCAAGCAGACATTGAGCAGACATCGAGCAAACGTTGAGCAAACATCAAGCCGGCTTGTTCAGCTAACATATAGCCAGCTCGTCGAGCCAGCTTGATCGTGTAAATGGGGTATTACTGAAGGCCTGGCTGGATGTTGAACGTACTGCTCATTGCAGGTGATGCAGACTAAAAACATGTTGTATCTGGTGTCTGAATACGCTCCGCATGGCGAAATATTTGGTATGTGTATTTTGTTTTCTTCTATGAGTTTGATTTTAACATGCATATTATTGTTTTTTTGTTACAACTTACATTTTTGATGGTTCGATGGATTTTCCTTTTCTCATTTATATTACAGTTATCGCACTAAAAAAAAGAAAATATTAGTTCTACCTTGTTTCCATAAAGTACCGGTAAACATCCGGTGCAACATAGGGCTTGCACGACTGAATTGTACCTATCAAGTGATGCCGCTGTCGAGAGCAATCACCCGTCATTCTAACATGGCGCATGAATTGTCATATTTGTTTTGTCTGCTGTGATTTTTACACAATTGCTACATGCCACGTTAGCGAAAGTCAAAGAATTTTTCATTTAATTGTACATATTGCTGTTTTTTTACAGATGTGATAGCCGGTCATCGGAGACTGACTGAACTAGATGCACGGAACAAGTTCTGGCAGATCATACACGCTGTGAAATATTGTCACCAGCGAGGCATTGTTCACCGCGACCTCAAGGTTCGTCGTCTTAGCAGAGATCTGTTCAGTCAAACAGGCATTACAGGGTACTCACAGAAAAGGGCCCCACAGACAATTTTGGACAACAGCACAAATTTTTTGGCCTTTTGGGCCTTTGTGTGGCATTATGTGAAACTTGAAAGCATATTTGGTGCCACACAATTTTTTCCGGACCATACGTTGGCGCATACGTAGCAATGTAACTGAACTGTGCTGAACTGACGTGGTTTAGCTTTTGACGAACTGACCAATGGACAGACAATAATGCATTACAGTTGGCACCATCTAATGGCGTTGATGACTACATGACTGCATGCATGTACTCGTGAACTAATGATCGATGAGCTGGCTCGCCCTGCTCATGCGTTGGTCAGTTTATCAGAGACTAAACCATGTCAGTTCAGTTCAGTTCAGTTACGTCTTTATGTATGCGCCTTAAAACTGCCAAAATTCCGAAAGCCATGGGTATATGAAACCAGGTAATAGCAGCAAAACTGTAATGCTGAATGTGTGGTTAAGTTTTGTACATTTCTCCCACATTTTTGCCAAACGGGGTCTAATAAGGTTGTCAGTATTGTCAGTGAAAGACTTATGCTCTGATATGCCATGTTCTGTGTCGAGTGCGATATTTTTGTCAGTTGTTTCTAGCTGTTTGTTTGTGTCTGCAGGCTGAAAATCTGTTGCTGGATGCAAAGCTAAACATCAAAATTGCCGGTAAGATTTGGCCTTTTAGTTTTTTCATTTTATTTAGAAGCAAATTGATAATCAGCTTCGTATTTGTCGTCATCAGTATCATCTGTTTTCAGAAAATTTTTTTTGAGCGGTGTAAAAAGCGACCGAAATGAACTGAACCGAAATAATTTGTCAGTGCAGTTTAGATGAGTTTCATTATATTGCATGGACTGTACACAACTGGCAGTGAATTTCCAAGTAATTTTCATTTTCGTTGTTGAAATGTGCAAAGTGCATTTAGCACATTTTGTCCACTCTGTGTTCACCTTTAATGATTTTGATGTTTTGTTGTTGTTTAATGTTTTGGTTGCATTGTGCTTTCTCAGAACTGCTTTTTAATTTTTGTTGCACTTACTATTTTTGCTAATTGCTGCAGTTATACGATTCACTATTCTCTTTGGCCAATATTTTATCACGTTGTGTGATAATATAAATCAAATTTTTATTATTCTAGCTGATCTGTTGTAGATTTTGGGTTTGGTAATTTCTTCCGGCGAGGTGAGGAGTTGTCAACATTTTGTGGTTCTCCGCCATATGCCGCTCCTGAAGTGTTTGAAGGCAAAAAGTATCATGGACCTGAGATTGACGTTTGGGTAGGTTTTGTTATAGTGTTTATTTAACTGGGGATAGAATGATATTGGTATTGGAGTATTGGGTACCATATTGGGTGGCCAATATTTACCAGTCAATACTGGTAGTAGTGTTGCATACCGAGTGATATTGTTATTATCTGTCATACTCAATAGTATACCGATACTGGTCGTGCATCTTCGACACCTGTGGTACGGTATTGCCATTTGATGAGACTTTACGATGGCAGAGGAGGTAAATTAAAGCTCCCAGGTGAGGTTTACTGGTTGTGGTTATTCCTTGATCTGGCATCGCATATAATCTCCTGATCTTCCAGATGTTCAAAGACAGTTAACACATGAAGCATGGTCCTGGTGATCTGAACCGTTATCAGTATTGGTATTTGGTTTGGTATTATCAATACCAATAATACTGTATGGATATTTGGTGGCTTTCTTTTTATTAACCTGAAAGTCACACCTTTTTGTTTCGCCTCAGATTCAGTGAGTTTCTCGCTGACATTGTGCGCGTTATAAATTAAATTTACTTACTTACTTACTTTCTGGAACTCACACTTTGCAGTGTGGATCCACCAACATTCTCGGCACTTTTGAGAGTAGCTTCGAAACTGAAGTTTTTGATATTTCGCACCTGTATGCATAGTCTGTGTTGTCATGTGTATCTATGGTGTGTATCTATTGTACAGAGTCTGGGAGTTGTTCTCTATGTTCTCGTGTGCGGTGCATTGCCATTTGATGGTGAAACCTTACACATCCTGAGAGATCGAGTTATCTCAGGTCGATTCCGTATCCCTTATTTCATGTCAACAGGTGATCTTAACATTCATTGTTGAAATTCTACTTTTTTGGAGTATATGAAATGTGATTTTTTTACTCCTCGTGTGCTACATTCCTAACATAGCGAAGAGGAGTATATGAGGTCAGTGTAATATTGAGGACTGACCGACTGACCGACGACTGACCTCTGTTCCTGGAAGAGCCTTTCTGGAAGAACTAGAAACTGCCATATCTCCATAACGGTGCAAGATAGATGTGTGGTCACAATGGACCACCCATATGAAGTTGGTCACGTGACCGATGACGTCACGTGACCTCCAAAAGGCCAAGGTCGTGACCCCATTATCTTTGAGGTGCCATATCTCAATAACAGTGCCAGATAGACGGGGAGACAATTTCCAGTAACGACTTTGATGCCTGTCAGTATTGGTATAATATTAGACCGAGGTCTCAAATAGACGCCGGGTCTCCAATACAAGTTGAAAGGAATGAAAAAGCACTTAGAAAAGTACAAGAGAAAATAATACATGCGAGGAGTACATTAGATTGGTCACAATCTAATAATATTTCTTGTATGTTGTTGTCGATAGAAGATGGAGGTAATGTTGTTACTTACTTTTTAAAGTGACACCAACTAGTCACTACTGTTAGAAATTTGTTTTTTTTTGTTGAATTGTCAAAGCATTAACCGTACACCAACCCATATCTCTGCAAGCCATAGCAGAATGCTGTGATATGTTAGAGGGGAAAAAGACAAGGGAGTAGGACCGATACAGATGGTAGATCACTTGATAGGATATGGCAGGGATTTTCAATTGGCGTTCCGCGGACCCCCAGGGTTCTGCGAGCGTCTGCCAAGGGTTCCACAGCTCGTCAGTAAAAATAAAAATAATCTAGCGTGCGAAATTACGTCAGAAAAAGCCATAAAAGTACTACACACCCAATGCTTAGTTCCAAATTAGCGCTTCTAGCCATCCACTTTTGCAGTGTTGAATATTTTTCTTGTTGTTAACAATGTTAGAATATTTGCATTGAACACCGAACTCTAACTTATTGTGTCAGTGTTACGAAATCGTGTATTCATTTATTGAAAGACCTTCGTTTCCTGAAACATTCTGCTTGAAAAATATAAAAGCTTCACGTCCATCAGCGCAACTGGCTGGGGCCTCCACACGCCCTGAGCTGTCCGTGGGCATAAAAACGTAAAAGATCAATAATAATTTTTGGGCCGTTGCAACTGCCTCGTAAAGTGTTTTTGGTTACGGGTGAAATAAAAATGCTAAATAATATTATCTAATACAGTAAAATTAAACAAGTCTTTTGCCTGCTGCTTTATCGTCAGCGTTTCAGGGTTTTGCCCCAGACTCCCACAGGTTTTCTGCCTCTCGACTCCGGTGAGGACATCGGTCCCCAGACACCCTGAAAATTCCACTTTGCCTACGCCATTGGACTGACAGATCATTGCATGCCATGGGATTCCGTGAGTGATTTTGACACTTATGTAGGGTTCCGCTGCAGCAAGAAGGTTGAAAAACACTGGGATATGGCATTTACACTGATCTGAAAAAAAAGCAGCTGAAGATAGAAGCGTTTAACAGTAACAGAGTACATTAAGAAGAGAGTGCCGCAAATATAAATCATGTTCAGCAAGGAAGAAGTATTTGTGTTATTGGCAATGGCAAAGTTGTGTGATGCCCAGCATTTGGATTTGTTTTGGTTTGTTATGCAAAAAGTTACAGGTGGATTTGGCTTTAATTTTCAGGGAAGGTTTGACTTGGCTCAACGTAAAAATATTTAGATTTTGGTGGTGATCTGAATCAGCATTTGTATCCATTAACATTTGTATTATCAGATTCTATATTATTCTCCGATCAGGCAAAAAGTTTGTTATATCGATTCACAGAACAACTTATAAGCAGATTTGGCTGAAATTTTTACAGAGGGTTAGGCTTGGCTCAGTTAGTTGCGATTAGATTCTGTTGATTTGCTGCCATCTGGCGAACACAACGAAAAACGTTGACAGATTTTCCTGTAGGTTTGCGGTTTCTGACCATCTCTCTAGTTTATTCTGTTGTCTTATTTTGGCAGGCTGTGAAAGTCTGATACGTAAGATGCTAGTGGTGGACCCCCGCAAGCGTCTGACACTGACACAGATCGGTCAGCATGCTTGGATGCAGGAGGCCAGTTTGCAGGCTAGACAAGACCCACTCATCTCTGATGTGTCTACTGGTGGCGGGGTAAAGCAGTCGGATACTACAACAAAGCACCACGGATACAGTGAACAGATACTATCCGTGATGCACAGCCTCAACATTGATAAGCACAAGACCATCGAGGCGAGTGTTGTCTCTAGTTTACCATTTTAACCAGGAACATCAATTCTGTGGGGCTCCTTGTCTTTCAATAGACAGCATTCTGACATTGATGACTGTCTGGAGCATAAGAGGGAAGATTATTAGAACTGCCATTATTGTTAGTTACATATGCACACTTTGGACTGGCAGTTCTTACAATTTTAACTTCAGGCTGCTTTTAGGTTTTGTGTCTCATAAAGGTTAAACTTTGTGTAAAGGTTAAACTTTTTGTTTCATTATTATGTCTACGTGCATTTTGCCTGGAAAGGCCATCCTCAAAATGACCTAAACTGTGTTGGGCGGGGACGTAAAACCCTCACTCACTGTGCGGCTGCAGACCAGTCTCTCCAATAGTTGAACTCAAGGTAGCCAGGGTGAATGTCCAAATTCTGTTTTTGAAAATCACACCAGATGTGAAAGTATAAGAACTGCCACCCCTTAAATTTTGGCCTGTTGGAAAATTTTCTTCTAACAATACCAAACTTCTGGCATAAAATTTTGGGGGAAATTTTGCGACAAAGTTAAAATTGTCGGAAATTTGCAGCTGACTGTCGTACAGTTGAACCTTTTGCCTTTTTCTTGCAGCATTTTTAATCCACGACTCTGCTGGTCATGACTTTCTCATTTTGTCACTCATATCTGATCCACTTATACCCCGTTTACATGATCAAGTTGGCTCGACGAGCTGGCTATGTGTTAGCTGGACAAGCCAGTTCGATGTACGCTCGATGCTTGCTTGGCGTCTGCTCGACGTTTGCTCAGTTTTGTAAATGGGGTATTAATGATACATTATTTTAACTTTCGTGGTTTTAGAGATAATTTGCTATCCATGTCACTGTCACGGTCAGTTGGACAGCACGTCTCAGCCAGTCAGGTTATGGAACCATACAGTTGCCTGGCCATGCTTCAATACGTGAACACTCTCTTCGTTTATGTACATCATTGTGAAAGGTTTTTTTGTGACTGTCAAGTGTGACTATATTCGTATTAAGTCTGTTTTGCTTCTTGTTTTTGTACATGCATAGATTATATAGACTTTTCAGTTTTTCTCTTTCAGTACTAGTGGAAAGCATAGTGCAGAAAATAACAGATAAGTGCAGTTTTTGAAATGTTAATTCATTTGGTCACCGTGATGACTGTGTAAAACCTTCTGATGCTGATGATGATGATGATCTCATTTGTTCATTGCCTGTATTTCCCACAGGCGTTGAAAATGATGGTTTTCAGCAGCTTCACACCAATCTGCTTTGTAGTAAATAAAAATGTCGCTCATATTTCACCCATTTGCTCTCCCTCTGTGCACAGATTTACATGAAATTTGGCACAGATCGTCACCTCATTGACATAATCAACTTTGCTGTTCAGAGGTTTCGATTCCATGAGGGTCACATTTTTGCATTTTCCGTAAGAATGAGATGTCTCTATTATTAGAGGACTTGAACCATCATTCAGCTTGTGATTATTAATAACAATAGCAGTGTGGTTGCCTGCAGGCATTGAAGATGAAGGCATTCAACAACTTTACAGCTATCTATCACCTGCTGTTGGAACGCCTGCGGCTATTCTCAACGCGTGCGTCTGAACACAGGCTAGCAGAGGATCACAGACGTCCTAGCACCGTGGCTGAACAGGCTGTGGTTAGATTCGCCATCGGTAGTGGAGGGCACCGACCATCACTGAGTGATACGCATACAGGTCTCTTAATACTGATACTGCTTACCGTCTGGTAGTGATGACAGTATTGTTATTAGCATCGTTGCTAGGTTTGTTGTTTGTTAGTTTTTTCTCTGTTACTGTGATAACTTGGCTGGATGAAATTTTGCACGAACATGTACCTTGTCATCCGCAAGAACCCTATTGAATTTCAAGGTCAATGGTCAAGGTCACAGGATCAGATTTTTATACATTGTACCATTACCTCAGCGCCTCAGATTCAGTGAGTTCTCGCTGACATTGTGTGCTTCATAAATTAAATTTACTTACTTACTTACTTACTTTTGGCGTAGGTCCTCACTGCTGCCAGCTGCTGCTAACTATAAAGATCGCAGCATGCCACGATGGCTATCGTGGACAGTCTTAGACTTGCAAAAGGCTTGATAGTCTAGTTGATGTAGTAGTATCATCATCATCATCATCATTACAAACTGATTAGCATGGTATAAGTGCAAACTGCACTTCAAGAACACGTTACAACACGATGAAAACACGTAGAAACACTAAAAATAAAAACCAAAAAATAAAACGCTAAGACAAAAACACAGAAAGTTCAAAACAGTCACGCGCCATAAGATCAATGAAATAAAAATGTTTCCAGTTTAGTAGTAGTAGTAGTAGTATGTCCTAGTACCATGAGCATCACTGTGTCTGAGCAAGCTGTTGTAACGTTTGGAAACGTGGAAACCACCCATTGGCTTTAAGTGTAGATGCGCTTGTTTGTAGGACCAACAGTTTTCCACGGGCCACAGAATTTTAATATCTCCGCAGATCTTCGCTGAATTTTACAGAAGTTGAAAATTAACCAAATTAGTACAATTTTTAACTTGATCACATTTTTTTGTCACGAAAAAAAATCAAACTAAACTGCCAAAAAGCTGTGGGCCCTACTAATAGCTATCGCAATATGGCACAATTGTAACCAAATGCAATGTAACTTAAGAAATTGCACTTATAAAACGAAAAAAATGTAGGTAATTTTCTTTGTACTTTGTTAGCATAACTCATCACAATGTCACTATGCCAGCCGGCTCTTTAGATTTGTGAACAGGATAAGCTCAGTTTACTTACACACCGATGATCGCGTTGAACTGTGTGGAGTTCTGCAAACTGGCCCGCGGAATTTGGCAAAATTTTCCATGGAAAACCATTGGCCCTACTTATTTGCTGTCAGGCATCCATCAGTTGTCAGATATGCTTGGTCTTTGAGTAGACATCGCTTGAAATGGCTGCTAATGAAGTGTGAATTCATCACATTATAAGCTATATGCTTAAAGTTTTCGACGTAAGTGTAGCACTCAAGTTAGCAGCAGCATTTTGCTATTACTGTGTTTTCATTTCTGTTGATTGCTTAAGTGAAATCGTTGCATGGAACGTCACTGGCAACACAGTCGACGCGCTTAACGTAAGATGCACCCGACAAAATGATCCCGGAGCCTGGTTACTGATGCCATCTTAAAACTGAGTGTAGAGATGATTTGAAGTGTAAATAATTGGTGCTGTGACAAAAACCATAATTTAATAAGTTATATAAATTTACCGATATACAACCAATCTCTTACAGGGCAGCAGTGGTTGTCAGAACGTTAACAGTGCAATAAATAATGGTTGTTTATCGATAAAATTTATATAACCGATTAACAGTGTTCCCACTGGCCTGAAAAGTCCTGAAATTGGATGGACATGGGTGCTGAAAAAGTCATGAAAAAGTCCTGATTTTTGCTATTGTTATCCTGAAAAACCAAGATACTGAATCCGTAATTTTTTTCCAGTAACATTTGTGCTCAATTACTGGAATTGCTTATGTGTTTCACATAAACTAAATTACTTACTTTTGTTTATTTACCCTACCTGCTGTCTGTGGTGTTTATAATGTAATATCTATGTTGCAGTTTAGCTAAGTGCATCGATGGGGTTTTCTTGTTTTTATGGTGCTGAAAAAGTCTTGAAAAAGACCTCATTTTTGATTCAGTCATTTGAGTGGGTACCCTGTATTAATGTTAGACAACACTCTGTCATGATAAAGCATTTGTTATTCAGGTTCGTTCAGCCGGACGACGGATGGTGTGGAACTGATCACTCCATTGCGTGCCACACATCAACAAAGGATTTACACCGCTGGCTCTGGTTCCCCCGGCTCTGCAGACCCCACACAGAGGCCATCCCTGGCTCAGATGTCCATTGACGAGGGCGTCGAACTGGAAGCCAGCGAGACGGGCAGCATTATTTACGAGATGTCGAATCAATCGCAGATGCAACCTGCCACCAATACTGGGGTGACTTATTCCTTTCTTTATTTCTTTCTTTATTTATCTGTAACTTTTAGCACCAAATATATTTGGGTTTGTTGGTAGCTAAGTGGTTTCGGTTGCGAGTTCAACTCCCGGCTCGTCCACTGCCAGGTAACAACTTTGGGCAAGTTGTCCACAGATTGTGCCTTTCTCACCAACTGGTATAATTTGATACCAGTTGTGTATCTCGTGTTTAATGGTCTATCCACCTACAGTCTCAGCGCCTTATGTCAGGCAGATGAGCACCCCGCCTAAGCCCCATTGGGTATGGCCATTTCATCGAGGTACTCAGTTCTCTAGCACTGAATATCTAGATTAATATCAGCTTCAGCTTTTGTAAAGCTATGAGACTTATCTGTTTCCGCAAAAGGTCAGATAGACACTGTAATGCATTATCAGTTTTACTGCTGTTGGTAGGACACATGCAGCATTGTATCAATATTATTATAGTTAAACTAAAATATTCATGTCTTCGAATAGACTCATAGGTTGAAAGTTGACAGATTCATCAAAGTACAACCTTTGTAGTTCATTGTTTTTGTTGATGTTTCGGCAACCGCTGCTGCCTTCGTTGGAGAAACAGGTTTGGGGTACGGCTACAGGAACATCGATAGGAAATTGCACAATGCGATGTAAGGGCTTACACACAAAGCACCAGTAAATTTGCAGCAACAGAGCAAAACAAGTCGGCAGCCACAGTCCACGCCATCTCTTTGAACCACGTCATCGACTGGGACCATGCCAAGGTGATCGAGAGAGAAAGCAACAGAATGGACCGGTGGATCAGGGAAGCGATACACATTAGAAAAGAACAAGACAAGTTGATGAACCGAGACGAGGGGTCCTACCAACTTCCACACGTCTATGATTACTTACTGTCCGCCACAGTGGACAGTCGTTTCGATGAAGGCAGCAGCGGTTGCCTAAACGTCAACAAAAACAGTGAACTACAAAGGTTGTATTTTGATAAATTTGGCAACTTATTAAAAATAATCATGTCTGGAGTTGTCATGAAGCAGACTCAGAAATTGGGAACATGTATGTTTTTGCTAGGCAAGCCGCATTAAATCATTTATTTTTGTCTGTCCAATGCAATGCATAGCATTGGTCAGAGTATAAAATCACCTGAGCGTCTGTGCATGCGTTCATGCGTCCAACATTTTTTAAGCTATCTTTCTTCCACCTTTCCTTTCCCTTCCCTTTTCCATTTCCCTTTTTCTTCCTTTTTTTCTTCCCCTTCCTCTTTTCCTTCCCATTTCCTTTCACCTTTTCCGAGTCGAAATGCATTGGACAGACTCCGTGTTCATATGAACATTATCTTGTTTATTTATGTATTTGTTACATGGTTCGAACACATTATGTTTGTACATGTAACAGCAACTGTAGCAGTGAAAAATCACAATTGTTGGAAAGTTGCATGTTTCTGCACAAAAGCATGACCATAGAGAGCACATTTCAGCTTATTTTCATATGTAACTAGCTACAGACAGTAAGTCAGAAATGACACGTCGAGTAACACAAGGAAAAGCACGTTTAGAGAAACTACGAACTGTTGCACTGTTCTTTGTAGACCTGCACTAAGATCGTCTCATTCTCTTCATCTCGAGGTTCATCGGAAGCCACGAGTTTTGATTCGACGATCGATTCCTCCGATATTCTGACCAACACTAATATCATCGGACAGTCGACGCCATCGTGGGTTTATACCACCAGTGGGGAATCCCTTGCATTGGTAGCTGGCGTTGTGCAATCAGGGACACCGTGGGTTTTTACCAGTGGAGAATCCCTGTCGTCAGCAGGTGGACCGGACTCTGCCTCGGCCAATCAGGACGTTTCAGCAGATGGTCCGGCGAGTGTAGGGGAAACTACGCCAGCAGGAATGCCGATTGCCGGGAATTACCCACTGCAGCCAATCACTGGACGCTGCTATCTGACGGTTCCTGGCCAGTCAAACGTGCTGCAGGTCAGACAGTAATTCACATTTTTTTCTAACTTATTTATCCTATTCAGTTAGAATTGGATATAGTTTGATGTATATGTTAATTTATTATAATTATGATTTCTACAATTTTAATTAATTAGAATTCTCTTTGTTGCTCTACAATTAGTTAGCATTATAATTAGCTTCAGTTGGAAATAAGCAAAATGAAACACAGTGCATAGATGGTATTATAGTTTTAAATTTCTTTTTTATTTGCTAAAAAATTCAGGCGTGTTGGACAGCAAGGTTTGGAGAAATATGCAATAATTAAACAACAACAGTCAACGTGTCCATGTTATTAACCATTTGCCATCTTCGTGCTATGCTGTCAACAGCAAACCAGTTCAACATTCCATTAAAGTGCAGCTGCTGTTAGGAAAAGTTGCAAATTAAAAGTTTCTTCTGCTGGTTAATTCGAATTGAATTAGCTCAGAATCTAACTAATCAGCTCGTTACTTTTCAGTGAGGGTTTTATCACTTATTTGTGTTTTTACATTTATTGTAGGTTTTGGTTTAGTTGGTGTCTTGTAAGTCACTGTTAATTTGATTATTGCAGGTGCCAGGAGCAGAAGCCGATGGGGGAAGCCCGGGTGATGGGTTTTTCCACAGTGGTCGTCGAGCGTCGGACGGCCTGGCGACACACGCAGACATCCTGAAGCTACAGCAGCTCATGAAGACACGTGGAGTGCCAGAGATGCAGAAGGAACTGCAGTTACCAGTGGTGACCCCATCCCCAGCTGCACTTGACCCCAGACAGTCCGCGAGGTCGTCACGCAGGACGGAACTTCGACACGGTCGACCGGTACACCAGCACTCGTTTGAGGAAGGTTTCTCCGGCCGTCTAAGCCCATTCAGGTCAGCTGCTTTCAGTTTTAGGTCTGCGGCCGATGTCTACAAGGCCATAGGCTTATTTTGCTTGTCATTAGTAAACGTAGTAGATAAATAGTGGACGAAAGTGTTTCTGGTGCTCTCATTGGGACACTGCCACTGCAAGAGTTCACTCGGTTCATTTGACGAATGTAGCATGAGCACCAAGCAACTGCTGACCATCGGACCAAGCCAGTTGACTTTAGTCTTAGATCCACCTAAACTGGCAGCCGTAGTATTGTAGCAAAGTCATTATTCATAACCACTCAGTCTGAAAGGTGATATCGGTACTTATTTTGACTTTTCTCAAAGGCTAGGAGGCTGAGTTGACCCGAGTGGCTCTCAAAGATCCGTTTAGCTGCTCCATAGTTTTTCAGTGAATTTCGATATTTAGGCAGCAGCGCTATGGGTTAGAAAAACTGGAAAGCAAGAAATTTTTGATTGGGTGACTGATTGGTTGACGAATTGATTGACGCATGCAAAAGTGAGACTAAATGCTGATAGCCAGATTTCTTAACAGCTGAGAATGTCTGATGATGAATAACTCTGGTTTAGGCCTTCGCCTTAGCATCAACTCAGGATTTTGGCTTTTCTTAACATTTGTGATGTGTTGACTATCGAGAGATTGATGAACTGATTGATTGTTTAGGAGGCCGAGACAGTCCGGTGCAGCAGTGAGCTCGGTGCGACCACGGCTAGCATACTTGGGCCGATGCAGTCGAGCGCATGCCCCGCCGCCATCTGTTAGCAAGTCACCGCTCGCTGAGCTCACCAGTCTCTGCCGGATGTTACCTACCACCAACCGCACCCAATGCTCTCCCGAGCAGGTTACTGTTGGCTTGTTTTACTTAGTACAATTTGTACCAGTTTGGCTTAATTGGTAAAGTTTTTGCTCGGTCGCATCAGCAAAGTTCGTCTGGCCTGGTTAGTGCTCTGATGGGTGATCGTCCACAAATGGGTAAACCATGTCGGTATGTATCAGCTTGGCCAGTCTGGAGTCTGTAACACTATAGGAATTTTTTTACGTTTATTTCGTCTAACATTCCTTACTTTCTGCTCTAGTTTTTCATAAAACTCTCAAGACTTATCGGTTTCCGCAACTAATGGTCTCATTAGTGTGGTAAGTAACATTTGCAGTTATCATAATAGGGTGATTATTTTATTTTAATCGCTATCATTATTATCTTAATTGCATCATTTCGATTGTGATAATGATTATCTATGCGACAGGTGATGCAGCAGCAGTTTCAGCAGCTGGGTATCATGGATGCTGGATCTCACAACACTCAGCCTGCGATGGTTGCAACCCTCCCTCCTCTTCCGGCCAGCCTCATACAACTTCCGCCACTCAGTCCGACCGCCTGCCTCTCCGAGCACCGTCTGTGTGCAGTGACCTCGTCTTCCCCATCCACGACCATATCCGTATCCCCCGAGGTGTCGTCGTGTCGCAGCCAGGACAGCCTTCACTCATGCACCACGAAGGAGTCGATGGCGCCAGTCAGTCTGCCCGTGGATGTGGCCATCCCAGCGGCGGAGGGTTCCGGTGGGTCGGTGCGACGTCACATGGTGCGTCGGACTCTCTACCGTTTGGTTCATCAACAGAGTCTCGTCTTCGGCGAAGAGGATATACCAGAGGTTAGTTCAAGTTGCTGTAAATGTACAGGGTTGGCCGAAAAACCAGACCTGTTTGAATGTTGATAACTCAGCGATGGTTAGTGGTAAAAAGACGTGTGATACGTCAAAAGTTTCAGAATGCTGTAAAGAATAAACGACAAACTTGCACAGTGAAGCATTTAAATATTCTTTGCCTAATTTGTATAAATATTCATCACCCTCGAAATTCTGTCAAATTTGACTGTATCATATGGATTTAACATGGATATTTGAGCTTTTATAACTTAGCGATGTTTATTGATGGAAAGGAGCATAATATGCCAAAAGTTTCAAAATTGTGTACAGGAAAAATGTACAACTTGCGTGTCTCAGCATTTAAATATTCTTTGCCTGATTTACACAAATCTGCCTCACTCCTAAAATCATGCTAAAGTAGCAGTAATGCATGGATTTAAGTTGATTTTTATTCAGCATGCAGTGAAATATCAAGAATCATTAACACATATGTTGAGTTTAGATGAAATTCGACATAGGCAGTTGCCCAGCTTTTGCATTCATAACAGTCATCAGTCCTTTTAGGCAGCTGATCGATCGCTGGAGTCAATGTGTTCAGGATCAGCTGAGCCCAGCATTCGATTAGCACATGTTTTAGC
>Ga0056128_1003074_pt1 | contig 20245 bp, 12 predicted proteins | sample WorMetLIZISLAND2_FD_71113 | JGI IMG/M metagenome (GOLD analysis project Ga0056128, IMG submission 71113) | Marine gutless worms symbiont microbial communities from Max Planck institute for Marine Microbiology, Germany - Olavius geniculatus... ... | reverse complement strand
TGACCACTTCGACTGTCACGTAGACGTTTAAGCCGGTATCACCATATCTGAGAATCAAATTTGGACGGGGCCCGTAGCGAATATTTGCCGGGGGGCCCAGAAATTATAGTTACGCCACTGCTTGGTGGGGTTTTTTTGTTGTGAACGTGAAATAAAGTTAGCAGTAGATTCGGAGTTGATATTTTAATAAACACGATCAAATTAAGACACAAGTCAGCTCTTGGGAGACTGCCTTGACTGTTTGGTGGCGGATTTTTTTTACCGCACGCACGTTAGTTTTTGCCATTTTAACGTTTCAGAACTCAGAAACCAGTGACACAGCTCTTTGTCCTCGAGGCGCCTCGAGGACGAGGACAAGTCCTCGAGGACACATCACTGAGCCTGCTTATATATAGGCCTAGGTGATTGCAATGCATGAAGCTTCCATCAGATAGATTTCGCGCGAGGGCTTGCCATTTTATAACGAGAAGCGACTGAAAAATTGATCGCACTGCGCAGGGTAGGCGATCAATTTTTATGACGGGGACATAGGCCTATAGTATCACTGTAGAGTGTATGGCGCTAAGATCAGGGGCGTCTATATCCCCCCTCAGCTCCAGGGAGCAATTGCCTAAAAGTCGCATCAACTTCTCTGAATTTCTTCTCTTCCCTTTCCTGTTTGCTACAAATAAAATTTTAAAACGTAATTGGCGAAAAACGGGGAAAACGAGTATCTTCAAAGATATTTCGTAGGCCTATTATCTGCGCGCCTGCTGAAGTGTGCTACTAAATTACCGAACGACGGCAGAGCGAAAACTGACTGATCGCAATTTGCGTCAAACATGCGACCAAAAATGAGCGTGGCCAACAAGAAGGCGATCGAAAAATCGATCGCCTTCTGTGGGCGTTTAGGCGATCGATAACGGCGATGGACCGATCGATCGCCTCAATCTAGGCCTACAAAGTGCACTGTAAGGCGAGAACGAATAAAATGCAGTTATGCTTGAAAAGAACAGTTTTACAGGAATAGGTCTAACTATACACGAATCTGTCTGCTGCGCCGAAACCACTTTTCGTCTGAATCGCCACTGTTGCCAATGTTTGTTCCTTATGGGAGTCGAGCCATTTATAGAGACCGGGGGGCATAAGTATAATGGCGTGTGACACCAACACCATTGATTATCCCCCAAAGTGGATGTTGGTTGCGTTTAGATGAGCAATACACTACTGTATGCTTAGGCCTATGATTTTAGCCTCAGAAAAGTCATTTTAAGGCCAAGAACGTAACCCATTACTCCAGTAGGCCCACTAAAATCGTTTGCCGCTGGCAGCGCTGCTCCAGGCAGGCACCACTGGCCTGCTGTTCTTCGCTAATCGCTTGCCGGTGTTGGATCGACTGAAAATTCAGCAACGTTTTTGATATTTTGTAACTCTGAGGTGAAATTTGCGTCGGCGCTTGGCAGCGAGTAGCCGAACTTTGGACGGCTCGATGTGTTCGATGTCGCTGAGTCACTAATAAGCCGCAATCGAAGCTGGATCGGCACTCGGCAGGCCTGTAGTATAGCAGACAAGCTGCTGCTGCTGCTGCTGTCGCCGTGCCTTGGTAGCTAGTCGTCAGTCAGTATCAGAAAATAGGCTGAGCGCCCCTAGGCCTAAAGCCAGCCGAGTTCAGTTTGATAAGAAACAGTCCGCAAGTGACGCGCTTCTTTCTCTCTCTCAGTCTCTCCGTATTACCGACTACCGATGGTGATGTGCGCACCATTGGCGACATTTCAGCGTGCGGATCTCAGGTGGGATACGGTTTGCATAATTTGTAATGTGTGATTATTTGTCTGGATGGCCTTGGCAAATTATTGGACTGTTTTATTGGCCGACTGTTAAGGTCGAGCCATTGGTACTATATGTCGTCTGTTGTCTGTCTGTCTGTCTATAACGCATGTGTTGTAACTAAATAAGAGTTAGTAGGTCTTACCGGAAAAGTTATTACACACGATGTCACAGCTCTTCTCGTGCAAAATTTCACCGATCCAGTGCAAGGGAAACATTTTCAAATTTGGGGTTGAACAAAGGTATGTGCAGTAGGAAAAATGTGCGTTTTTCAACTGATAACTTAATTCTTAAGTCGCCATATCTCAGAAACGGTGACAAATAGGGCCACGGTTGCTATTGATCACTAATAGGGAGTCCCATAAGCTCTTTCACTTTCAGATAACATAAACTTCATCGATCTTCGATGACTTTGAAGGATCATTACGCACTCTGCTATGTCAATCGTGCGGTATTGTAGCTAAACGGTAAGTCGTAGGGGATCAGCAATAGTACCGTTGTATAGGCTGATGACGATCCCATATAGGCTGTCAATAGTAACCATGTCTCTATCTTCAGCGGGTTAGCGGGTTAGCCGCAATTTTGAATGCAAAGTTTCTGCTTGTAGCCATCACCCATGCACGTGCGCCGAATACCGTATCGTATCCTAGCGTTGATTGTAGCGTTCGATATAGCAGCGTCACCATAGCATGTATGGGACTGCAGTCAGCCTGCGTGGGAAATTGCTTTCTCTCCGCTGGTTTTCTTTTTTCGCTGGCTTTCGGATATAGGCGGTACGGACGGCCCACCCTAGAGCCAGCTGCGCTGCTTGTTATAGGCCTACTTTCAGTTACTTCATTAGATTTCTGATGATTGTTTCATTCAGCATTTTCTATTTGGTTTCTTGTGCTGCGCCAAGCGTCTGTTTTTGAGCGTAGATTAAAATGTTGGTATCGCATGACCGAATTAATGATTCGAATCATAATGCAGCGCTGATCGACTGCGTATAATATAGGCCTAGTGCTTGCACGTCAGAACACGCTCTCGAGTAGGCTAGCTTGCTGTGATCTGTATAACAAACGACTGTATAGTAGCCTATTGGTAGGTCTGTACTCTGTACTGTATAGGCTGAAGCCACGGAGAACAAGAAGCCCAGCTGTCGCTATGGTGGGCCGACCGTACCGCGCTACGTCTCCGACTTCGGCCGCTGAAAGAAATTGATAGTAACTGCCTATAGAAACTCGTCATCGCCCTATCCAACAGTGCCGTCGCCGCCCCCCCCTACGATCGAAGTACCTACCGTTTACCCAGTACCTAATAACCCTTCAAGGTCATCCAAAGTCGATGATTTTCGTATCATCTGAAAGAGCCTATGCGACTTCCGCTGTAGCAACCTGGGCCCTAGCTTTCACCGTATCCGAGATATAGTCAGTTTTCAGTTGACATTTTTCCTACCCCTCTATTCAGCGTCAAATTTAAAAAATGCTTCCTTTGCATTGCATCGCCGAAATTTTGCTCGTAAAAGAGCCTTGGCACAAGGCTAATTACTCGTGTAAAAAGTTTTCACGTAACATCTACTAGTTAGCCAGTACATAGGTCCGTTACACACAGACAAACGACAGACAGACAGCTAGACGACAATTCGAAGCTTAACGGTCGGTCCACAAATCAAGCTAACGTTTATACGTCAGCTTTTTTGCTGGTTTGCTATACCCGTTTGCCTACATGCGTGGTCCTATAAAAATAGCAAAAAAATAGAAGAAAAGTTGTGTGACTTCCGATCGTTATGCAGCTCGACATCATTTTACTCACCTTTGTCTGTTAACTAATCGCTGTACGAATCGATCACTTTTTCGATCGTTTAATTACACAAAGGAGTTATAAGGAAAGACATTTTTTTGTTTCTCAATAATTCAGTTTAGTTGAAGGCCTTATTCGCTTTTTGTGCAATTAATCGCCGCATTAATACGTCACGTGCAGTACGTTGAACTAGTGGCGAGTTTTAGCGAACCTAAAATGTCGTGTATAACAACTTACACCTGCTGCATAGCAAAAGGTTTTAAGATTATGCAACTGGTTTTAGTGCAAATATTCAAAATTAGCTATTATTTTTTGGGCATTTCTAGTAACACAAAGCCCAGCTTTCGCTAAGGAGGGCCGACCGTACGCCAATGTCGGAAGGCCATAAAATGATTTTCCCGTCGTGAAAGGGCTTATGCGACCTACTATTAGTCGTCTGCAACAACTTGGGTGATATCTGTCTTCATAAGTATATCTATCACCGTTTCCGAGATGCGGCCAGTTCTCGATTGAAAAACGCACATTTTTCATTGATTCCTAAATTTTAAAATGTTTCCCTTCCACTGCATCGCCCAAATTTTCTATGCAAAAATCCTCGACAATGGGCTGATCATTCGCATAAAAAAGTTGTCCCCTGAGATCAACCTGTTAGCTACAATAAAATCGGCCAACGTTACGATCGACGGCGATTCGGTTCCTCGTGCGTTCGTCGAAAGAAATCTGGCGAACTTTGGTTCACCGGCAACAAAGTTGGAGATGCGGACACAGATTCACCCAAGTCGACTATTTAGGAAGGCCATGTTTCGGCTCCAGGGGCACTGCTTCCTCATTTTTTTACACGCGCTAGAGATTGGCCAAGGTTTGCTAGCGCGCGCTTCACCGGGGGGGGGGCGTCCGCTTTCCCCATTTTTGACAGAAAACAATCAAAAATGGCTCAAAGTTTAGCGCATTCATGAACAACTATGGGGCTAGGGAGAGAAGCCCCACGAAACTTTTCCACGTGACGTGCCGCGAGGTAAGCATATGACATTTGGGTATACCTTCTGTGGGACCGCCAAAAATTGGAGGGCAAAAACGTTCAAAATTTGGCAAGATTTTGGACAACATTTGACTTTAACCGCGAATATCTGTGAAGCGGACTGACATATCGAAAATCGAAAACAAGTTTGATCGTCTGCGATCACACCCGCGTTTGACGAAGAAAATGGTAACTTCGGTCCACTAGCAAAAAAATAATAGGCGCTCATGTTGACCCTCCCAAAATCAACACTGTGTGTGCCGTGTAATTACATGCTTGCCACGTGACATTGCTATGAGGAGAATTTCAAGTTTCAATTTCAAGTTTTTCCTAATGGGACTTACGGCGCCAGGCGGCATAGCACGTTCCGCTTTGTCCCATATTTTTAGTGATCGGAACAAGGCACCAACTCGCAAGGCCAAGGCATTATTTTAATGCGCTGAGTACTGAATAGGTCCGAATAAGCACGCCGACCATACTGGTACTCAGTGACCTTCAAGGTCATCTAAGATCGATGATTTTCATTTCATCTGAAAGGGCGTATGCCACTTCCTATTAGTGATTAATAGTAACCTAGCTTGGTCGTAGGCCTATCTCTCACCGTTTCGTAGATATGGCCAGTTTTCTGTTGAATTTCCTACCCCGCGTTTATTCAACCCCCCAATCTGAAAATGTTCCCCTTGCACTAAATTGCTCAAATTTTGCGTGCCCAAGTTTAAGGCCCATGGCTAATTATTCCTGTAAAAATAATGAATATCAATGCAATCTTTACATTATGCCATGCAAGTTCAGTAGTTCACATCAACTTATCAACTGATTACCAATAAACGTTGCATCTTGCATTTTAGGATCATCAGATACTCAAGCACAGCATCTTTGAAAGGTGTCGGCACATTATGATGATGCCTTGCGAGAAAACTCGTTCTACAAACGCCGATGTAGCAGGAACACTGAAGAGGCGAGAAAATAGTCGCATAAGGGAACTGTATTCAGTTTCAGTAGAAAGTTTTGTGACCTTGCAATCGTCACAATTTACGGCAGAAATGTATTTCGACAGCTTGACATCAAGCAAAGCACTTTACCTGAAAGTAGGCTATGTAAAAAAAACTCTTAAGTGAACGTCCGATTTCGTGTCATTACTACAATGATTTACCTAGTGCGCACTGTGTTGCGTCTTGCCTTAGAGGTTAGTGCCTTGGGATCAGTGCCTTGGTCTCGGTCTTGTGACAAGGCCAAGGCCAAGGCACAAAAGTCTATGACTAAGACCAAAACCAAGGCAGTAAAATCTGCCTCGAGACAGCCTCGAGGCGAGGCACTGCCTCGAGGCATCACACACTGCACTGTATCGAAGGGCTTCGTCGTGCATGCAATATTGTATCAGCCGACTGTACGTCGTCGCAGGGTTATGCAACTATAAATTCTGAGAAAAATATGCAATAAAGTGATTGTTAATCAATTATACCCGCCCACAGGAGAAGAAGCGCACCGCAAGTAAAATAGGCCTAAGTAAAATGTTGAACTTTATATCTATGGTCATGTAGTTTTATCTATGTAAAATGCGTTGCGTCATTCATGACGTCATTTTAATCGAAAATTTTGACAAACGAAATGAAGATTTGACATACGCGATGTCCACTATGAGACAATGTGACAGCGAGATGTTGTGTAGGGGCAGTGCGATATAGAAGCGACAGTTGGTGTGTGTTTCTACACATTGTCCGAAGTACGCCGAAGTCCGTACGGGTAAATGTCCGACACCCTTTTTGTTGTATCCCTCAGTTCTGAGTTTTAATAAATCTTCCCTTTTATTCGATCCCCACCTAACCGTTACTGAACAGCACTTCTCAACCGTAATATTGTCGTAATTATCTCTGTATTGTCGTAACTAAATCGTTCACTTTCATGCGGTCATTTTGTAGAGAGTAAACTCGTGTATGTCAGTGTTGCGGTGCCTGATGAAGGGAAATCCGACATTGATAAATGACGACGCAGTGCACGCGCGCGTGTGTTGCTGTTTCCGGCGCGTGCAAGCCGAGGTCGAAGGTCATGAGACAAAGAGATGAAAGAGGTGTACAACTGTTCGCCGTGAAGTCTGCAGGAAGACTTAGTAGGAACACGCCGAGGCCCGAGAGAACGTCGAGTCTGCGTCAGCTGCTGCAGCAAGCGGTTGAACGACGGGAAATCCAAAGCCTCAGAGGCTCAGCGTCTTGGTCTGATGAACGAACGCATCTGCATCGCTCTAATGAGTTACAGATCGGCGGGAGGCTGGCCGGACGAGGCGCGCTTCAAGACGCTCGGTCCGGCGCGCTGATCGATTCGTGCGCGCCGGCGTCATGCCGGCCCGGCGCGGGTGCTGGCAGAAACTCGAGACGTACGTGGCACCGTGCTGCTCGCCTGCACAAGAAAGGTAGTCGGTCGGTCGGACGGCGGCGAGTACGGGTAGGGCATCTGGCCGGTCGAGCGGAGCTGAGCTATAAACAGCGTACAGGCCGGGCACCCTGCGGGGAGGATGCGAATGGGATGGGGGAGGCTGGCAGATGTCGTAAAACTGCCTCTGCATCTGGGATTCAAGTGCAGCTTGGCATCTTGCACTCCCGCAGAGCTACCGGGGGAGAGAGACTAGAGAGTGTCCGCTGGCACCCAGCGGGCCATGAGTTGTTGGGGCCGTATCGCCGACGCCGTGCCGCCGACTGGGCCGGAAACGCAGATACGGAGCTAGGCAGCCAGCTGTCCGGGCCTGGTCGGCTTAATGGTTGCTGAGAAAGTTATATTGGGCGAAGTTATCTGGCTAAAGATAGCGACGCACGGACGGCGGCGGGAGGCAGCGAGGCGAGCATCGCTCGGCCGGTTTGAAATGAGTGCTGGACCGGTGGCCGAGTGGCGTGGCACGGTTGTGGTAAGTCGGCCAGGCGCTGCACTGCGGGCTGGTGGGCTGGCGGCAGAACGAGTTCTTGGGTTGGGCGTCGACTTGAGTCCGGCGGCGCCGACAGACAAAGCTCATTCCCTCATTCAGTTCGACGTCAGTGCTTGCTCGGTGAAGACGTGTGACGGTCAAGTTGAAGAACTGACTGCGAAGAACTCGTGTGCTCGCGGCGTCATCGCGTGATGAACATTCCGCAGCTGCACTGAACCAGCTCCACCGACGACGTTAAGTCCGGTCTCCACTCAACGCGTGTAAGTACGCAGCTGACGCAACGGCCAAAACGCAGCGATAGATGCCGTTGTTGCGTCCGTTGCGTGCGTTGCGTTACGTTGGATGGAAACCACGCTCTAGGACGATTAGTTTAATAGAACTGTGTACGTATGGAGGGGGGAGTTATGTTCGTCGGTGGATTGGTTCGACGAAGTCTGCGGAGAGTTTGTCGACACGCCGTTAGACCTACCGCGTGCATGGACTCCAGTATGTACTAGTATATTGGAGTCCATGGCTCGCGCGTGTAGACAGACTACAGTGCCGCCGCGGCGTCGCGTTCTTGTGTGACGAGAACTGCTGGTCGGAGGACGTCGATTCAACGTGGTGGATGGCAGAAGCGCACCGCGTGTTACGTATTTCTTTGCATCCCGTACTAGCAGTTCGATAACTGTATGGAATGTAAAGAAGTATGTTGCGCCGGAGCGTCACACTTCATCTCCGCAGCTGCTTCAACCGTCGTGGTGTCTTGAGTTAGTTTTGGTCAAGCCAACGAGCTACGATAGAGGAATGGTATGCCGGAGCCTCATAACATTCGTCGCTTCGCGTCTTTTCTTTGGCGTCTTCGCGTTGTTCGACGACGGCAGTTTTAGCATGCGATAAATACATGCGTGCGGCAGTGTTTAGTTTTTTTCCCGCAAACGGTTGAACAAAATTTTAAACGCTAGTCGAATACTATTTTGGAAATAGTGTGCGGACAAAACAAGTTTTTGATTTTAATACCTCAAATACCTTATGTGATTAAAACTGCAAAAATCATACCAGCGCTATCGGGCGTTTGTTTTTTAATCAAACTTCATTCGTCGCAACACAACTGTTTCAATTTTTGTTATAAACTTAAATTCCCGGGACTTTAAAATGCAGCCAAGTGGTAGGCCTACATACCAAAAGTCAATTGTCGTCAACAACACATACACTGTAAAAAATTTCTAGTTGGCGGTAGGCCTACTTGTATAGACCTATATATAGTATACTTTTTACAGAAAAGTTGTCAAAATATGAAACTATTTACCGCCGTCCGTAAATTGCCGTCATTATAAATTATGGACAATATTATTTAGTAATGCTTTAAAATTTTATACTGAGTCTCCAGATCTTTTAAATGTTTTACACTACTTAATACTTATCGATTATGTCATTTCTAGGGGCGCAGTCAGTCATTAAACGACAGTCGTTAGTGTCATGATCTTTGCTCTCCTACTCACTGCGGTTAGTTAATGGACGAAAACATTTTTCGAGAAATTGCATTTTACGAATTTTCAGAATTTAAAAAATCGCCAGTTTTTACATATTTTATAACGGTCCAGACAGTTTTCGGAAATCGGAATAGGCCTAATGGGCCTAACTAGATTATGAGTGGACCGTGGAAAAACATAACTCAACTTATGGATAAGTTATTTACCGACGCATTAGTGTTGTAAGCTTATTTTGCCACATAGTGTGGCGACATTTATCACCTCAATAGATTTAGCCTTTTTTATATACTGGTTTTTATACAGTTTCTCTAAAATTATTAAACGAAGTGTCTAGAGAGCCGACAGTCGGCTTTCTAGCATAAAGGCTAGGGGCCGACTGTCGAGATTCAGTTAGTGTAAGAATGTTGTTTGGTAGTTATTGAACTATTTTGTGCTATTTGGTGACTTAATATAGTCGGTGCTTTAGACTACGGTGCTTCGTGATTATGATTACATGATTACGTTATGATTACTAAGTGATATAATATGATGCCATTGTTGGTTTCTCATTAATTCTTTCTTTCAAACAGTAATAATGCATGCGGTAAAACCACTCAGAAGACATTGCAACTTATTGCAACCATAGCCACAGCCTAAAGGGCTGACTGTCGGCTCTCCAGACACGGTGTTTATTAAATGTGTACACGTATAGGCCTACATTGTAGTTTATAGCAACTTGTGAATAGAGTCATCTTTGTCTTACTGCTGCGTAATCGGAAGTTCTTGGGGGCCTTAAAAACCCTTATTGCATTGTATTGTAGACCCTATGTTTAGTCAATTAATTCTGTATGGCATGCACACACACGCACACGGGTTGAGATTAAAGATTCAGTTACACAAGTAAATGAAAACAAAGGTCGTCATCATCATCATAATTGTCATCGTTTGTTTTTGCAAACGCAATCTGTTATGAACACAATATAGGCCTCACCGTCAGTCAAGGTACTTGCCACTAAATTTGTCCACATCACTGCTAAGCATAAATCGATTTTCAGATTTTTTACTGGCATTCTAAGCAAGATCGCACAACATCTTAAACGCGTCACTGTGTATATACTGTATACTACCTTGTGATTTTTGTGAAATATAAATTACTCAGCTATCACTGCAGTAATCAAAATAAATACATAATGTTTTACGCACGCAACAGACATCTCCGATTTAACTTCCAAATTTTATTCAACTACAGACTACGTTGTTTTTCGTAATGTGCTCTCGCCAGTGGCGTATTTAGGGGGGGCACGGTGCGATGGCCCCCCTTTGGCCCGACCATGACAATTTTTTAAGGCGACTTCATATGAAAAGGTGCGTTTTTTGCCGTTTTCCAGCAAGAATTGCAAAATTCAACAATGTTTGATGGTCTTTTTTCATACCGATACAATATGCGATTAAAATCGCCATGTCACATTGCATCTGATATGACGCTGTGATTTTCTGCGTTTCCGAATTTTAGAAAAAAATGGGAGAATTTGCGGCTTCCATTGAACGTTCAAAAGCAAAAAGTGTTTCAGCATCAGGGAAGCTTCGTCCCCTGACCCCCTGATCAGGTCCCCGCTGGGGGCTCCGCCCCCAGATCCCCGTTATAGGCTCGCGCTCTGCGCGCTCGCCATGCCCCCCTTGCCAAATCCTAAATACACCACTGGCTCTCGCACAGGTCGGTGAAAGATCGCTTGCCATGTTAGACAGCCGATGCTATTTACAACACATTTACTTTATACACGCTTTGATCAACTCATGAGACAGTTTCACATAGGCCTATCAAAGTATTAATGTAGGCTATAGCAGCTGCTAGCCATAAACACGACGGCAGCTGCTGTACGCCGCCTAAACTTACTGCCATTAATTGGCACAGCGAATGCATTACAATAATTGGTCACTTTGGTGCTCCAACTAAACCCTGCCGTGCTTGTAAAACCCCGGCCACATTATCCCTGGTCAGTGCTGCTTCGGTTGCCTCTATGAGGTACCAAGAGCCCTGTAGAGGGCCTCTCAGAGTCGTGCTCTTAATTACAGCAAATCTGCAACAATCTGTGCGATCCGTGTACCACGTATTCAAGGGGAAAACAGTTAATATATTTTAATTATGAATACCAATAGTCCAGCTAATATCAGAGACAAACAAAAATAAATGCACTTCACAAAATTTTTTCCCGACTCGATCCAACACGTGGATGAACCCGACTCGTGTCCAACTCTGCAGATCTGGGCCATAATTCAGACTTTGCGTCTTGGATCGTGTTAACACATTTCAGTATGCAAATCTGCCGTTTACTGTACTTTCGGTCGATGCAATTTTGAAAACTAATATTTTGCAAGATATGGTTATAATGTAGCCTTATGTCGTATAGAGGTTTCTCCCACTAAAAGTTGTGGACGACCGCGAAAACGAACCGGACGGCAAAAGTAAGTAAGTAAGTAATCTTTTATTAAACAACGGTCAAACGCCATTGCAAAACAGAACATAACATAGCAAAATCGGTATAGAAAAGTAAAATGAAATAAAATACGGTAGAGCTACAACAGATCTACATGCAAAATCTAATATGCATCACCAAACAAATATCGCAATACAAACGAACGTTTGTACAAGTTATAGTGACACCAAGGCAAAGCAAAAATACAAGTGTCTTTCCGTCCGTTCGTTAATCGTTTTCTCCAGCTCTGTCCATCCGTTGTCGCCTTCGTCCACAATATTTAATGGGCGAAACGTTCTAGGGGCGAAACATCCGTATTCAAACGGTGTGTTTCTGCAAAAAACTGACGGAATTGTAAGATATTATCTGATTGAGTTATCATGAAAATGAAATGGGTGACAGTTCTGTGTAGCAGTAGGTTTTTTAAACGCACAGTTTACATGCACTCATGAGATGGCGCCACGTGTATGGTCAACGAAAGTCCGAACACTGGACTCCGCTCAGTGGGTTAATGTTAGCATAATTATGGGGTCTTACCATGACATCATGGCTGGCTGAAGCGTTAATCTTGAACCAAGACGATTCTAGAAAATGTAATGTCACCTTAGCTGACAATAATCCAATTGTCGGGGCCTTTCTGAACTGCCTATAGCCCACTGCAGTAAAACGTTTGAAATGACGAGTGACGACCCGTTACGCGAACGCAAGCATGAAGACGCTTTCTCCATTTGCTGAGAGTAGACCTGTAAGCGACTCATCAGCCGTTTTCTCGCTCGCTCGTAGGTAAATCTCGCTCGCTTAGCGAGAAATTGCAAGGTTCTGAGGTTCCATCCAAAAATTTTAAGTTGTTTTTTAAAGTTTTGCAAAATACGACAGGGGATTACTTTTCTGTCGCACCCTGTATAGATTGAGTAGTTTTTTTTCATAATTTCCTAAATGATGCATGTGATCTCCATTACTGGAAGTCGATTCCTTTAAATTTAAGTGTGTAATGATACCCAAGGGGAAAGTGATTGAGGACTTTGATGTCCTTCTGAACATCGGCGGTCAAAAGTTCGATCGAAACTTCAACTGCCAAAATTTGGTTTAATGCTGATTGTCTTTGTCTATATCTCCGGCCATTTCGGCCCAATTCACTCTTTAAATGTGCGCCGTAACCTGAAACGCAAAAAATCACTAATAAAGCCTTTATTCTTGGTTTCAAGGTTGTTCAAGGTCGCTGATTTTGGTGTCGATCGAAAGAACTTATGGGACTGCCTATAACTGATTAATAGTAACCTTGGCCCTATCTCGCATTCTTTCTAAGATCCTGAAACTATAGAGTATAATTTGTGGCAGCCGACAGTGAAGATTTCATGATCATAGCTTTCAGCGTTTTGATACAATCGCAGAGTGTAGGCTAACTGACGGACGGACAGACAGACAGACAGAAGCCTCATAGATAACTAAGGCGCGCGTAAAAAATCATGTGCCGTTTTGCATTTCGCTCGCTTTGACTCGTTCGTATGTATTGTCACTCGCTCACGGAAAAAATCTCGCTCGCTCTCGCTCGTCCCGTTTCTCGCTCGCTACCGCTTGCACTCGCTCTCGCTTACAGGTGTAGCTGAGAGCATGTCGACAATGTTCGAATAATGTTCTCCCACAAACCAATCCAGACTTCACCAGTCGCTTCCTGAATGCATCAACATTCTTAAACATCATTTGGTAAACACATTGCTGCATGACAGTCAAACCTTAGAATCGACCGGCTGCTGGGGACCATAGATTCGAAGAGATGAAATTTATTGACGTTTTTATTGACGTTTTTTGTTCGTTTTATGTTCGTTTTAACGCATAGGCCATTTTTGTTCCAAGTAGTGCAAAAACTAACATTCGGTAAGGTAAACAAGAAATTTGAGCTAATGCTCATGAGACGCGCGAGAGCCTAATATAGCAATTTCTATTAGCAGGTAATTTTGGTTTATCTCCAGCTACTTCGTCGCAATTTACTCTTCTGCAGCCGAAAGTCGCAAAAAATACTAAAGCCCCTTATTTTTAGGGTTCAAGGTCATTCAAGATCATCATGTTGATACCATTAAAAAGCACGTCATCAGTAGGCTACATGTTATGATAAGCAGCACGTCTGTGTCTATCTGCAACCGTTTTTACGATTGACAAGATAATGTTCACATGAAGATGGAGTCTGTCCAATGCATTTTGACAGTTTACAGTGTATGTCCGTATAAATATAATCAGTGAGCTTTTTAGACTGGTAAAAAAACATAAAAAAATTTCATTTTTAATTTTACAGCAGCAATGTTACTGACATCCTTCGCTATTATTATAACTAAACAATAAATACTGTCAGTCAAGAGACCATTCGATTCGTCACCAGGTCTTTACTATAAATGGTCCATGGTCACCGTGCGTCTATTTTGCACAGTCGTGAAGATATGGCGCCTCAAAGATAATAGGTCACGAAATTGACCTTTTACTCTAAATTAACTTTTTTAGATTACATTAATTTGTTAGCAAATTTAATCTTTAAAAAAGTTAATTTAGAGCAAAAAAAATAAGGACGTGCTGGTGTCACTGGTTATTTATTTGACTCAATAACATAAATGAACTAGAAAATTAAGAGTAAAAACGACAGATAGGAAAATATTATGCAGAAACAAAGCATATAAATATTCAATTTAATTAACAGGTGCGCCAGTTTAATATCCATGGATATATCCATGGATATCCATATCCACGGCATGTTTGGGTGTGCGTGCGTGCGCGTGTGTGGAAATATAATGTTTTTAAATACAGACATGCAGAGCTTGACGTTTGTGTTGTCTGTCCCTATCCGTCGGTCGGTCGGTTGGTCGGTCTATGTACTAGATCTATAGAGGGCCTTGGTCTATGGGTGCGCGTATTGATCGTGAATGGACGACGAGACACGACGCCAGCGCACCGACTACCTACTGCATGACGACGATCGTGTCCCCGATGTACGTTTCCTCTGATCCCTGGGCTGTCACGGAATCTGGATCTGGATCTGGATGACAGTTGTCAAACTCCTGCTGGATATTGCGGCATTAGAGTCTGCATGCCTGTGGGCACGATACAACCGTCAGCTGGCTGTTTAATGATGGTACCAAAGCCAACGAGATGACGGAGTCTGGTAGTGAATTCCATCCAGTAAAAGACTTGCAGCAAAAGACTGAGTTGAGGCACAGCGAGGTATCTTGAGTCTCCGTTTGGGAGTAGGTCATCTGACGGGTCATAATGGAACACAGAACAGAACCAAATCTAGATCATTCGTCGACGGCACCGAACATGTTCGTTCAAAATTTTGTACAACAGTCGGCTGATCCGCCTGCGTTCTGCGAGGGATTCGAGATGGAGTTGGTGTAACAGAGCAGCAACACTGGTAGCCCGATTATACTTTTTTGAGTTTTCGAGCTGCAGCGAATCTAATCTGGAACAGTCTTCCTGAAGACGTGCGCTTTTCCACCATCGTGGACACTTTACAGCTGGGCTGAAAATTCATAAGATTTGACCCTTTGATCTTTTCATAACATTCATTTGACTTGGCTGAAAGCCAGGCTTACGCAACAAACCTCTGAGAATTTTTTTGAAGAGTGTATTAACTGAACTGAACTGAACTGAACTTATTTTTCTGATCCAGCGGCGTCAGTGACCGTAGCCCCGCCTACAACGTCCAATCCCGTTGGTACGCAGTGCGCGGCACGACACACTCCTTCCGTGTCGGGAAAGCCCAGGTGGCGTGGCGTAGTTGGTAGCGCGCTTCGGGTGAAACGAAGTTACTTTACGTCGGGCCCGGTTAGTACTGCGATGGGTGACTGTCTGCGAGCAGGTAAACCATCTCGGTGCGAAGCCTGCCAGCTAGGTCGACTCAGCCTTCTACCCTCCATGGGACGATAAAATGAGTAGTAACTCATTTACGTGAGTTACGGAAGGTGGGGACCTTGGTACAGCTGACTGGGGCTGCTTGGTCTGGCCGCTGCGCCAGCTTGTGTCTGCAGGCTGCACACGGTGGCCGTGCGGCAGGCGGCTCTGGTTAGTGACGAAAGCGCATTAGAGGCGTGTTTGCGACGATGCGCTATACAAATTGACGACCTTTTCTTTTTTTAACTGAAACAGTCCTTGTACAATACACGATACATAAAATTGCACTCATCGGTATTATTTATTTTAGAGGGACGTGTAGCGTCGAGATTTAGGCTCATTTTTAGTTTTGATGTTAATCAAAATAAATGGATTAAAAGGTGAGTTTGTGTGGAGTGTTGAGCTTTAAGGCAGCATCTCTGAAAACCTCCGCGACGTCGGCTAGTGCGACAGATGTTACCGTAAGGTGGCGTGTGTGTCCGAGTGTCCCAAATTATCTTTCTAGTTTGAGATCGGCTCCAGTGCAGTGTCAAATGGAAGCCAACGAATTGTTGCTGCCAAATGTCGTCTCATTCTGTCCAGCAGTTTTAGCAGATTACAGGTAAGAAGAGAATTGTTTACACAGTCAGGTAGGTGTGATGCAATACAGGAAGAGAAGTCGAAAAGCGTCGTGGAAAAGTTTCAGACGATACAAGACGTCTGTCTGCAAGTGCAGGAGTCAATGGACGTCGTCGCTTCGCTCTTTGAACAAGTCGAAAAGTCAGTAGGTCCTACAAGTTTAGAACTCGTACCAACGGGTATTTGTTTATCGGATTTTTCTGTGCTCATAATTATCTCCTCGCTTTATAGTTTCCGTCTTGTTTTATTTTTCGTTAGTTTTCCTTCCAAGTCTGACTTGCTGCTCTAATGATCTCTGCTACTACTTGATATTTCCTTTTTATATCCCGGCGATTATTTCATTTTTGTCGCGCCAGTTCTGTTGAAATAGTCAAATTAGTTTTTATTAGTTTATGTGCTAGCCTACATAAAACTAGCAGCTTTCCTGTTACTTTTTAGTGCATATTACAGAATGGTTCAATAAAGAGTAAGCCCCCAATTCTTGTCATAACTGCATCATTCATAACGTCCCAAACGCGTTGCTACACTACCGTGTGAAACGCCGCCAGTTTTAAAATAAGCGAGTTACGGGTAACTTCCAGTACACAAAATAAACGTTTTTTTCAAGTTTGCCATTGATGTGGTTAATGAAAGAATTTTGAAAATCGGATAGTACGTGATGACGTTATAAATGAGCGAAGCATCACCGGCCATGTGCGATCGGTTACGTGATGGAAAATGGCGTGGTGGTTGTCGTGGCTAGCTGTCATCGCACTGGCCGTAACGACGTTGATCCTGTACGTGCTACCAGTGCGCTGTGCCATCGTCGCCTTGCCGGAGCGTCACCTGCCATATGTGATCACAATATAGTGCATTGTATCGTGTCTATGCGACAGCCTGCTGACGTGGAAAGTCGCGTGGTTGTCGTGGCTGGCAGTCATCGTACTGGCCGTCACGACGTTGGTCCTGTACGTGCTACCAGTGCGCTGTGTCATCGTCGCCTGGGCGCTCATCAAGTTCACCGTCAAACTGCGACGTCCTGACGCGGTCCACCACATCGGTCTATTCGACTTCCTCACCAGACTCCCCTCAAACACAGAGCTGGTAGGCTAGGTTATATGTAGGCCACTAACTTATCCTATAGTTTACCATCACACGGCCTTAGCGTATCATATAGGCTACACGCCGCATATAACTTCATAGTAGTGTGAAACTGTTTACAAGTATGGTTTAGGGTTTAAGTTAGGAGCATGGTCAGGGTTGGGGTTCTGATGATAACTCCAACCCTAACCCTAATCACAAACCGTAACCGCAATATGAACAGAAAATGTTTTTTACTGCCATAAAGTGATTGTGATACGCCAATATGCGAAATTATAAAGGCGTCTATCAGAAGATGGGACATTTCATTTTCACGAAACTGGTTTCCTACTAGGCCTAACAGTCAGAGACGTGCACGAGACTTTTTTGGGCCAAGACTGAGACTTTGAGCATTTTGTCTGATACGAGACCCGAGACGAGACGAAACGGTCTTGGGACAAAGATGCCGAGACTAAAACCACATCAGAGTCAACAACAGGTACACAGTGTATGTTAAAAGCGATTATAGGCAGTTTTAGGTAGTGTCAAACAGTTCTGACGTTTTCGAACAGAGGCATAACCTACTGTTGACACTGTACGTACAGATGGCGTATCGAGAACTGACGCCTGGCATCGTCGACAAAAAGAAGAAACCATGATCACGACGATGACGACGACGACGACAGTAGAGCGTGCATAACAACCAGGCTCTCTTGCTTATGTGGTGTTGTATTCTCGAGTATAGCCAGAAATTCGCTCAACTGACTCGAGGCCTAAATAATACACAGTAAGATGAAATTAGACTTGACCTGGTTACGTTACATTTTGGTTCAATGACACTGTGTCATTTTCGTTTAATAAATACATTACGTATCTCATCAGTCTGGTGACGGTTGCACGTCATGTCATATCGTATGTCTTGGTTAAATGTGAAAACAAAATAAAATAATAAACAAAATAAAGAAGTCATGTGCAGTAAACGTTTTATTGTTGTAAGCTCCTATCTGCAACATGCGTTCAAAATGCTAAAATGTTTCGCAAGATTTTCGCAAATGGTGACGCGAACATCTTCAGGGGCGTCGTCGTGGCGGAAAAGAAGGCAAATGCTCCACCCATCATGAAATTCTCTTTTCGGTAAAAAAAATTTCCTCCAAATATACGATATTTCAGGCTGGAGACATTTATACCGGTAGACAAAATATTTCGAGCATCCATAATCCCATCCGTAGGAAATGTACAGACATCTCTTAAGTACACAAAGTTTCAACTTCAGATTTAACTGCAATACTTGAGGTACTGTTTTACGAAAAAGAATCGTTACGTATGTTAGATACTCCCAAGATTAGCTCAGTTTTACACTACGAAGCCTAAATAATGAAACAGACAGAACAAATATAAATTCTGCAGCACAACACATTACAAACAAAAAAAACAGTTACAACATTACATGCCATTAGTACGATCATTATCAAATACAACTTTTATATTATACACGCCTACTCTGTATAAAATATAATATGTGGCTGTATGAACATTAGCAAAATTAACAAAGTTGATCAACAGCGAGCTCGGTTAGTTAGTGTAGTCGTAAGTTAACTTTTTGAACTACAGTGCAAACGCTTCCCATTCGCAGCCAAACAAGGTGAAGCAAAATACATAAATAAAATGAATATCTGAAAAGCACTTAATGTTTTCTGTTTCAGATATAAAAGATCAATATCAGAGAAACCAGCGTTTTATTTAGGCATAGTTGGGGAGAGCACTAACCAAATAACCAGTTAGGCCTACGCCTTGACAAAAAGCACTAATACCAGGATGCCATAAGACAAAATTACTGGTAGCCACACTGTACAGGGCGGGCCAAAAAAATTTCCAACTTGTTTTTGTCAGAAACTTATCAAATCTCCACCAAATTCGATAATTTTTGGCACACAGATGGCCAAGACGATAGAATTATGTTAAGGTACACTCGTTTTCCACGTCACCTAATTTATGTCAAAACACTACCGTGTAAAATGCAGATGCTTCAAATTAAGCGGTAATGTAACATTATGCGGTGATTATCAGTATCAGACTGCTCATCTTTTCATTATCAATTCGACAGAGGGCGCCATGTGATTTAATAATTTCATGGTATTTAATATTTTATGCTGAAAAAAATACCAGATAACAAAATCGCTGGCTGATGAGCTCGAAACAAATCTAATCCATGAATGAGTGCTGTGCAGTTTGATCAGTTGATCGTTAATGCCGCTATCAGCATTAGTGTCTAAACGCATTATCATTATCACGTCTAAACCATTGTGTACACTTAGAATAAAAATTCCGATAATTTGGAAGCAAGTTGTTACACAAACTTATAATTCTGCTAAATAAATACATTTTAGTTCATTTATTGTGTGCTTAGTTAAGTCGTTAGAACTTTTACGGGCACAACAACTCAGCAATATGCAACAATTCGGAGCATCTGTTTTTAACACGGTAGTGCATTGACATAAATTAGGTGAGGTGGAAAATAAGTGTACCTTACATAATTCTATCGTCTTGACCATCTCTAAGCCAAAAATTATCAAATTTGGCAGAAATTTGATGAAGTTCTGACAAAAACAAGTGGGAAAATTTTTTGGGCCCACCCGAGCAAACCACTCTGGCTTTCAGAAGATCAAGGACTGGATAAACAATGGAACGCAATTAAAAACAAATGTACGGTGTTGGCCAAACTCATAGCCAAGCCGTCTAAAGAAAGTAGGACCAAGAACAAGTATAACAGAGCCCCGTTCCCCATACCCAACTCAGTCAGGAGTTGAGGAACCCCCTCACCCAAAATGATAAAAATGCATCATCCATTTTTTTATCTAGTTGTATTGTGTAAACGGCTTATTTTTGAGGCATTTCTGTTAATGTGGCCAACAATGTATAGTCGAACTTGTATAAAACTACGGATTGGTCTAAAATGTAAGCCATATACATGTACTTTCACACTTACCAACTTCAGCGTAAAATACCGACTGATTTTCAAAATGCATTGAACTCACCACCAGACAAAGCAGTAAATTTGCATTAGAATAAACACACAAAATCTCACCCACCTCAAGTAATGTGTTGCTACAATACCTTGCAAAACGTATTCAAGGACTGACAGAACTGTGGTCAAATGGTCACAAAACCTTGTCACTTGGCTGCTGTGTTAATATGTAACAATCTTTATCAGCTAGCATTGAACACTAAACATCAGTTATATACCGGGTGG
>Ga0056128_1003073_pt1 | contig 20248 bp, 13 predicted proteins | sample WorMetLIZISLAND2_FD_71113 | JGI IMG/M metagenome (GOLD analysis project Ga0056128, IMG submission 71113) | Marine gutless worms symbiont microbial communities from Max Planck institute for Marine Microbiology, Germany - Olavius geniculatus... ... | reverse complement strand
GACTTAGGGCGCCGGGCGGACTCACGTTGGGCTTTGCCCCAAATTTCTAGTTTATACTGTTGGCTGTTGCAGGGCCGTGACTTCCAGAGCGTGTACACGAACTACCGCTACACGCCACGTGAACTGAGCATCTTAGCGAGTCACGACAGCTTCGACTACCTGCCCGGTCACAGCGACGTCTACAAGCAGTGGCTTCAGCGGCAGCCGGCCAGGCTGGACTGGGACCGCTGGCTTGTCATGGCGCTCATTGGTATCACTGTTGGTCTGCTTGGCTTTCTACTGCAGCAGATCATTCATACGATCAGTCACGTCAAGTGGCAGCGCGCGCAACAACTCATACAGGTAACTGTAATGCACTGAATACACGCGGCGATCGTCGCCGCGACGATCGCTCGTGTATTCACTGCGTAATTATTAGATGCTCTGTTCAGTGTTCAATGCAACGCTGGCCAAATGTTACCAAATTTTACTTTGTTTTTTCGATGTCTCCGGCCACGTTCAGAACAGTCCAGAAATCGTACACTTTCCGACAATTTAGGCACTTGTTTTTTTCGAGAAGATTTTAGAAAAAAAATTTTATCTTAGAAGAAACATAGTGGGAAATAATGGGAAATACTTAAGCACCTAACGTAGTAAGATTTTAAGAAAAATATTTGGAAAGTTTCGAGATGTGGCCTCCGGTTTCCAGAAAGAAAAACGTAGACGATAAAATGAACAAGTTTAGTTACATTAGTTATACAACGTGTCGTAGCTGACAAATCATTGAGTATTCGTACAAACTGTTGTAAACGATGAATGACTAGAAACCTGTCCAGTCCACAGCGCTATCGAGACGCCTTTTGGGTCTGCCGTCGATATGGGGCCATTGTTTCGAATGTCGCTAAACAAACAGGCAATCGGACAACACAGATAGCGAATTTGGCTGGGGATGAGCTAAAAGGTTGTTCTGTCTTGTATCTGCTATCGGTTATTTCAAGAAACAGGTCGCAATATGGTAATAGATGTAAGTTATCGCGTTCCGTATGATGTATGATGGCACCGCAACTGTGGTCGGTATAGCCTTCAGCATCGGAAAAGTCTGTGTTGCTGTCATTTCTTTAAAGAACAACACGATTCATATGTTGCTGCCGTTAGCTGTATGTTGCTAACATTAATCTCTCTTTCCATGCACATCAACTCTGCCCGCCCCAACTTTGCCTGTAGTTCCGCAGCAAACTTGAACAAGACAGTAAAACATTGTAGCCGAACGGCAGTCAGGCAGCTGGTCATGTTTGTCTCAGGCGCAAGAATAGAAAAGTCTCTGGGGCCGGGGCGGCCAGGGTTCGCCGTCGTCCAGCAGTAAGTGGTTGCGTTGCCTGCCTCGAGGCGTGCACAAGACGCCATTCAGCGGCACAAACGATTTGTTTGGCAGCTTAAACGTCGCTTTCCGTCAGTCCGGTGGTAGCTTACGACGTTCAGTGGTGGCAGCTGGCTATTGATCTGAACCGCCCGACCACGCTCTCAAACTAACCGACTGGCTGATGAAGCTGCTGTAGGAAGGTCCCGACGGCTGGCTGCTACCAGCTACCGACAAGTTTTATGGTGGTTTGACATTTGGTCGGCTAAGCCGAAGTGCTTACATCTGGATGCCAGCGGCGCCGTTGTAGGCTTGATTGACAGCAGCCACAGGTTCATCTCGCACCTGTTCGATTACCGTCAATGATTGGTCTGTCCGTGGCCGGCGCCGCTACTCAATCAGCAATCAGGCCAGGTTGCAAGGTAACAAGAGAATGCCACAGCTAGAACGGATTATATTCGTTCAATCCTCGCGTAGCCTATGCTTCATGTCGAGTGCGAAACTGTACCACAACAAACGATAACAAAGTACGAGTACATGTTCGTGAATCAGACATTGTTACGAGACCTGTCTAAGAATAGCAATTCGGTTATGAAGATTTATTGTTAATAATATTTTATTGATACTGCATTTATTAATTTACATTTATTATTATTTATAGAAGTACAAACAGTAGGGTTATTTAAAAGTAAAGATGGAAGTAACATTTGGCTGGGTTAGTTCGACCCATATTTATAATTACTGTAGGCTAAAGTATATTACGCACTATGCTGCATGGCTCTGTGACTTCAAACCTTCATCATGTATGATTTATTGATAGATTTTTTCAGCTGTACATTTGCTATGCGACGGTTATTAAAAAGTCCACTGACTCTTTCGTGCGTCGACTTGTAAATATTAGCATTCAATCAAGTCTGACAATAATATTCTATACTCTGATGGTAGTTGGGCCTATAGTGATGCGTTTTACGTGTGGTGGAATCTTTTGTTGGCGCTGAAACTGAATATTTGTGTGTTGATGAAAGATCTTCGACAGTCGGTCAATATTTGTAACTGTTATACGAAAAACTTGGAGGCTTTCCTTACTGAACCTCTTAGGACATTTGTTACAGATGGTAGATTACTGTCAGTAAATGTAATAATTAAATTACATGATAATTGGTAATCACGCAATGAACGTGGTCAGACTATAGGGTAATTGTAAGAGCTTTTGTCGTCAAAAGAATCGACGGGGATAAATGACGCGTATTTTTCAGTGCTTGCAAAGCGCATCATAAAATTTACACATTTATGCGGTTACTAGTTAACTCTCAGTCACTCGTCATTGAACATATGCGTCTGTTATATACAACAGTTATATTCTGTCATTTTCTTGTTTTCAAAAATTTCTAGCAATAATAAGGGAGGTGTTTTAATGCTGAAAGTGGGTTATTGTGGCAATGGCACACACGCAGCATTTTTAGCACCAAGGTTTATTGTAAACAAAACGCAGTGGTCGTGTGCCTGTAATGAGCGGCCAAGCTTGCAGCTTGCTAGCTGCTGACGCTGTAAATCGCGACCGAATGACGACACGTCGTACACACTGCTCGTCGGATGACACGACGCCAAGCGGCGGCGGCTGCTGCGGATGCCGTTGCTTCTGCAGCTAGCCGCACATTGCAGTAGACAGTGACCGTAAAGATGCGAACCGTTTAATAAACCTCTCGTAGATATATAAATCAGCCGACAATGTTTGCCTTCATGCTAGCTTGCTTTTGCCGACAAGATGGTCTTGTCTATACCTCTATAGCAGTACGTCGTTGATGTCTTTTTTACTATTGTGAACGTTGCATGATGGACATTGTCTCTGCAATGTTTGCGATCTCAGACTGCTCGCAGTAGCTTCTGTCATTCGATAGCTTCGTCCAGTCTATGATGATGTCGTTCACGCAGAATTAGCACGATGGTCTTGCTCAGCGTCTGTTGTCTTAGCTTTTGCTCTTCTCTAGAAAAGTCTTTTAGTTTTTCTCTGCTTTTCTCGTCATACGGCAATATGCCGTGTCTATCTGACCTGCAGTATCTTACAGTATGTCATCATGCATTGTTTGCTTTCTAGTTCACAAAAACTCGCAGTAACCGTCTGTAACAATTCAACTGTAGTTTAAACTTGCTGATCAAGTGATCTTTGTGTTTTCTAATTTGGCGATAAAAATGATTGTTGTAGATACACATAGTAATTAAATCGCGTGACTGCTGGCTGCGTCTATTTCGGCTTGTTCCTCGCTTGAACTTTTACGACCTATTGTCTACCATAATGTATGCAGTGGGATAATAACAATGTGTCAATAGCCCACCGGTGCAGTCATGCGTGACCAAACGAACGTCACTGTATGCTGCACGATCAACTGTCGGCGAGCGTGGAATAAATATGTTAAACAACTGTCTGAAATGTATAACTTCGTTTAACACTCACATTGCCCACTTCGTGCAGACTGTTGCTTTAACATGCACTTAGCTGTTATTTGTTGTCTTGACTCTTCAGCGTTCGAATTAAATTCAGCTTTCTGTCCTACGTGTGTGTGACATGAAACTCTTGAACCATCAACCATCCCAACTCGGACTTTCGTCTTCCTTGACGTAATTGCCACATATTCTGTGATAGATAGCACTCGCTAAATGTTCAGTGCTGCATTAGAAAACGTATCATAGACGCCATCCGTTGTTTAGTGCATGGCGTATTCCCCCTCTAGAGCGTGCTATGTTTGCGCATATTTTAGACACACAAAGTTCGTAAACTGCATAGCGAGATCTTACTACTGTTGATAGGCATTTATATAAGCCTATTTGCGATTTTGCGTCACTGTCAAATTGTCTAGCTTAGCGTTAAAGTTTTACAGTTGTATATTCAAATTGCATAACGAATTTAAAGTTGGGTAGCGTATTTTAATATCAGCATTGCTTTTTTCGGCAGTTGTTTTTAAAAAATTTTCCCCCTTTTTCTTCCTTTTTTTCTCTTTCCCTTTTCTAGTCCTATTCCTATCCCTTTATGTTTTTCCCTTCTTTTGAATCCAGCTAGGCAGTTTAGGGAACTTATTATGATCGATCCGCATTTGCCAAAGTTATCGCAAAAACAGTGTAATATTTCTGTGGGACAGTGAACGTGGTACATTTGGGTCACATTATTGTGGACTTTATAATAGCTGTGGTAGTACATTTTCCTGTTAGGTGTTGTGTGCACGAAATAGCTGCCTGCGTGTTTAAATTGAGATATAGCGAGCTTGAGCGCCGCACACGACGGTCTGCTGTGATGTAAGGTCGTGTCAAGCGACGGCGAATGACAGTGCACTGACAACGAACTGACATCATGAATATGTTATATTAAGCACTCTGCGCTCCGGTCAAGACGCTGGCTGCGGTGTACTCTTAAAGTAGCAAGAAAGGATATTCTGTCAACCTCGTCTGCATGTAATGGCTCTGCCGGTGCTGTAAATTATTAATTTTTCGTGTTGCGACGCTGCCAACCTTTGTACAGAATCGCACCCTATTGTCAGATCTGTGTACTGTTTCTTCCGTAATAATTTGTCGTTTTGTGTTTATCTTTTAAATAGTTGTCATTGTACGATTAAATAAGTATTTTCTTAGGGTAGACCAACAATGTAGTTTTCAAGACCAAGTTCTTGGTTTCGAGGTGCCTGCAGGACAAAATAATAAAGTTTTGGTTTTGGTCATTACAAAAAAAGTTTTGAGAATTTTTTCAGACTTTTTGCTAGCAATTGAATATTTCGACAACGGTTAACTAGTAACGAAATCAAACTAGCATCAAGTAGCATGCACTGCATACTGCGAATTTGCATCACTTTCGAATCGCTTAGTTTATACTTTGACGAAAGTGTACTTAGTGCCATTAATACGCTGAAATATTTTGTGTCTTGGTATCGATCTTGAAGAAGTCTTGCTTACACCACTGGCGTATATGCCAGCTGTCACAAACAAACTTGCAGGCGACGATTTCGAATGGTAACTTTATGCACGCACACGCATTTTCATAACGCGTACCAGTAAAAATGTGTCGCTAGATCGCTGGGTTGTAGTTAGACGCGAAATATTCAACATACGACTTTCACGTAGAATTTTGCTGTCCGTGGTAGCGATAACAGTATTGCTTTTACGCGCGAAAGCAGCTACTGCTTTCAGCGCGTCTTAGCCATCGCAATTCTGTCCGTCTCTCTGTCTGCCTGTTCGTCCGTCTGTCACACGGGTGGATTACTCAAAAACGGTGCAAGCTAGAATTACCAAATTTTTACCGTCGGCTGCAAGGAAGACTTTAGTTTTAGGAACCATATTTATAAATTCGAAGGGAGTCACCTTGAACGAGAACGCTAAGTGAGAAGGGAATGGAAAAATTTTGCGATTTTTAGCCAAGTCGCTGTATCTCAATAACGGTGCAAGATATGACCTAAGTTATTATTAATCACTAATAAAAAGTCGTATACTGACTCCTGATTGTTACTGAATTCAATAACCTTGGATGATCTTGAACGCAAAGTGGGGGGTTTTATGGATTTTTTTGGCGATTTCGGGCTGCGAGACACATTTCAAAAGCAAATTGCGCCGAAACCAATTGAGATAGACATGGACAAGCTGCATATAAAATTCCTGTTATTGAACATAGATTTCGACGGTCTAAATCTCAATTTTCTAGGTTCAAGAAAACCTGGGCACGAGAACATCAAAGAGCCGTACCCCCGTATAAAAATCGTTATTTTACCGTTGTTGGTCAGTCTTTCGTGAACGGTCGTGAAAACGGTTGCAGATAAACATGGGCATGCTGCCTGTCACAACAAGCACTAGTGGCAAGCTTTTCAGTCGTATTAACATTGATGATTTTGAAAGACCCTAAACTTTTAAAATAAGTGTTTTTTATTGATTTTTGCGATTTTCGGCTGCAGCGCATAATCCAAGAATGAACTGCGACGAAATGGCTGGAGATAAACTGACAGTTTGCGAACAGGAACTGCTATAGGATTTCGCGCGTCTCGTGAGCATCATCTCAAATTTCTTGTTTTTCCAGCACTGTCAGTACGTTTTTTGTATGTTCATCTGTTACCAGAATAACTCATGGAAGTTATAAACCGCTGCACTTAACTTAATAATATTTTGCGTGAACGTATACTTCAACAACTTTTAGTGCCCTATTGGATTTCAGAGTCATAATAAAAGTTAAAGTTACATCGATTTTTGTGCGCTTCTGTGTGCATAATACTGCGGCTACCCGTGGACAGTACTTAGGCTTGAGTAAAGTTTGACGATTTTGCTGTTTAAGATTTTACACCAAATGTTTGTAATAAAGACTGATAATGTGCATTATCGTGCAGGAAAACAGTCTTGGAATAGCTTGGTTGTGGGCCGTCGGTTTCAGCCTGTTGTTTACTGCAGCCAGCGCCGCATCCGTCGTCGTTAGTATCAATATGCACTAATTAATATTCACTGTATGTATACTGCATGCTGTGTACCGTATACTATTCTGCGGAGGATGGATGTAGCAAATCCGCGGAATGTGGATACACCATTTTCTCCGCCATTGGCGCACCGTTTCTTGCAGTATTTATCAGCTTTAAGTACCGCAGTGCACAGGTTTAAGTAAGTAATTTAGTGGATAAGTAATTAAAACGTGAATAGTTTATATAGCGCATAACGTTAAAAAAACCTTAATGTTCTGAGTTTATTTGGACTTTCTGCATATTGTAAATGTTGTTGTCAACACGCAGTGTCTGTTACTTAATACAGAAAATACAGACATGGCAAATGATACGGCCAGCCTTATGTTACCGAGTGGGAAAACTTGTTGAACGCCGCTCGTATGACCAAAATAAAACGTTGGGTATAGAATATAGGAATGAGTATCGTGAGTCTGTCTGCATTGAGGCTTAGAGTGGTTATGACAGAAAATGGATTTGACACATATCTTAACTCCAGGTCACATTTTGAGAAGCAGTTCTCAGAGTTCTGTCAGGGTGCATTTGCATGATTTTTCAAAACGTCCGAGTACTTGCTTAAGGTGTTGGTTTAGGGTTTAGGGTTAGGGTCGATCCAAATCGACGAGCCAGGTTCGTAGGGTTTAGTGTAATATTCTAAGATCTTAGTCAACAATGTTGCTCTGTTCAAGGCCTGACTGTTACTTAGATGACTGACAGTCTGCAGACAACAAAATTATATTGGTTTTAATAAAATAAAATTTTATTTTTAGTTTTGACAAACAGTCTTGAAAATTTTAACATTGTTTTCCAGCAATTACTATTAAATATTTCGAATTTTCGATTGCAGTTAACTAGTTGTGGAGAGTTACTATGTAAAGACCAACCGAATTTCGTTTTTCGTTTTTGGCCGAAAAGGATTTTGCAAAATATTACAAACCATCGATGTCAACTTGTTTTATTTCTTTGGGATAGATAAATCGGGTGCCGGGCTGTCCGGCTGGGGTTAAGACGGGACGCGTTTACATGTACACGTTTGTTGGGCGCATGGCAGACAGGTCGGTGTGATCTTAAATGACTAGTGATGCTTTAATTTTTTAACTTGCTCCACACACGATACGTCACGGATCATCAAATACTCGTAGGTTGGAAATATTAGCATTAATAATTACATTGCTAACATTGCTAGTTGATGATTGATTATCTATTGTGTTTTGTGCAGTTTATCTGCCAAGAGGCGGGCGGGTCGGGTATTCCCGAGGTGATCGGTTTCCTCAACGGGACGGTGATGCGGCATGTGCTCAACCTGCCAGCAATCTGTGTCAAGTTCTTCTCCTGCTCCTGTGCAGTCGGCGCTGGTCTGCCTGTGGGTCCAGAGGGTCCGATGATTCACATCGGGTAAGCTGCACGGTGTTCGTACATTTGCGGTGTACTCTTTATCTTTGAAAGGTGGCGGCTTAGCCTAGCGGTAACGTCATTGGTCGCGTCAACGAAGTTGCTCGACGTTGATCCGGGTTAGTACCGGGATGGGCGACTGTTTGCGGGTATACCGTCTTCGTATTCAACCAAGCCACCCAGACCAACTCAGCCTGTCCATTCCTCCGTGGGTAAGCAAAATGAGTACTGGCGAAAGTTACTGCTGCCGCCAAAATTAACGCCTAGTAGCCAATTGACATCTATGACGCTGACGCGACTCAACTGTCGGCGACTTGGCCATATTGATACATTATTCTGACTAATACGAAAAGATGCACAATTTAGCATTTAAATTTGACACGGTAATGCAGAGACAGATCTAAAGCCAGGCAGCCGGATTTATGCCGTTTTGTTTTGCAGTTTATCTCAGAATGTAATGGTAAACAAGAAAACCAGCTGTCGCTTTCTGGAAATCAACGAAAACAGTACGAACGGATCCGCCACTGTCTAATGCAGTCGCCCACGAGTGTAACAAGTTCACTAATGCATGAGTTGTCGATAGCTCTTTAAGCGCACCAAACTGGCGACGGTCAATCGTTGTCTCGATAATATTCAATATCCATTTGCCAACAAACGACTCAAACAGTTTGCTAAGTGTGGGAGTCAAAGATATCGGTCTTAGATCAGACTGCAGTGATCTTGGCGGATTAACTTTAAGAGCTGGGATAGTATCAGCTTGTTTCCAAATAGGTGGCACATAACCCTCACGAACAGATGCGTTATAAATAGCGCACAACGGTCCTCAAATGAACGGAGCCATGTCCCTCAAAATCCAGTTTGGGATTCCGTCCGGACCCGGGGCTTTGTTGACCTTGATGTTAGCTAATCACGTTTCTACTTCCTCCGGTGTAATTACATAATCAGTTGTATAATCACCAACCAGATTAAATGCCAATATTGGCTGTAATGGCTGGAGGTCTGTCGCGACATTAGCAAAAAATGTTTATTTCATTGGCAATGTGAAGTTTTTCCATGACGGACGACAAACGGACGTCAGCCATGACAACAGCTCGACAGTTATTAAATTACGCTCAGCTAAAAACAAATAAAAATTGGTCTATGTTTGCCAAAATTATCAGGAAAATGTAAATGGCTTAGTTTTTTAGGGGGGACACGTTGTGCAGCAAAAACAGACAGCAAAAAACAACTAATAACAGAAATTGAAAAACCATAAACAATTTAGTTCATTCACACTACCAGTCGTCATATTAGTCACACCACACACAATAGCCAATTACAGGCATATAGATAGCGTAAACGTGAATTAACCAAGCGAACCGCTCGTGATCAATCATGGTCCATTACAGCGATTAGTATTTTTTCGCCAATACAATACGCCAGCATGCTATGTGCAACTTGTGGTGCCGTCTGCAATACAGTCACTCCGTTAATAAGCCTATTGCTTATTGCCAGTTTTTTAGCGAAATGTTGCCAATAGTTCAGCTTATGCTTACTGTAATTTTCAGACGTGTTTTCCGAACCGCAATACTGCCATAGGCGATCAACGTAATTTCAACGCGTACTAGTTATACGAAAAATAGTAATTCTGGATAGTAGTATGGCAAAGTAGACTGATTTTAATGCTAGGCTTAGTTAAAATGAAGTTTTCGGTTTGTTTTTAGATTCTTGTGTATTGTGGGCCGCTCGTAATCTAGAAGAGCGTTGCGCTTATAGACCTATTACATTAAAGCCTAAGGTAGTGACATGATGGTGATGATGATGCTGAATATAGAGAGCCATTTTCTTCTTTGTGTGAAACATGGTCATCAATGTTTGCTGTAAAGCTGTCAAGAAGCACATGCTCATCTTCAGCTAAATGTAGCGTTGGAGACCACCAGTCTGTCGTTATGCGGCGTAGAACGTCACCATAAAGGAAATGTAGCACAAGCACGAACATGTACAACAGATAACTAAGGTCATAAAGGGCAACGGCGTTTAGGTCGAGTAGAGAATAAGTAAGTAAGTAAGGTCGAGTAGAGAGAACTGCAAATAGTGCATTCGTCGGAGCGAGTCGGACGCTCGACTGACCACTCACTCAATATGGCCGCACGATCGACGGTATTGTTTCGAAATGCAAGTTTCACGATGAAGTTGGTTCGAATCAGCTCATCAAGCTAGCTCGCCGAGCGCTTGTCGAGCCAACTGGCTGAGCCAGCTGAATGAATACTTGTAGTATCAAACATGTTTGATATTGCAATTTGCAAACATTCAAGCACACATAAAGCACTCATCACTTATCAAGGTAGCTTGATGTGTGTGCTTGATGATTGCTTGATGAATGCTCGACGTGCGCTCGAAAAGCGCTCATCGAGCTGGCTTGACGATCCAAATCGACGAGCCAGGTTTAGAGTCTAAACGAGGTATTACACTTCCTTGAGCTGTCACGAAATGTGTTTTGTGCCGCTCGTGTCTGACGCCCGCTGCGTGCGGACGTTGTATCGGAGCTTCGGTGACTAAAAGGCGAAAACAAGTGTTAAACATGTGTGCGTTAGCTTTTTCTATTTTTTGATTTATTTAATCTTTTTCTTTTTCACTATAGCGTTCAAAATGTTCTAAGTCTTATAGCCCTATAATCTCACTTCACTTAAGCGTGACGACTGATGGTGACGACGCGTTTATACACCGTGTCCGGAAAAAAGATCCCAAACATTATCGATTGTCACTTGAAGAAAGGATATCCAATTTTAATAATTTTTGGTACTTTTTTCTTGGCACAACTGGCCATCAAATTAGCGTTTAATATTTTACTTTATTTAATGTCTGCTTCTGCACTACCTGGGAAAAACAGAACCAACGACATATGAGTTGAAATGAACAGAAATACGTCAAAAAGCATTCCCAGACTTAATAATTGTGACTTAAAGAAAGATTGACAGATATTCGTAATTTTTAATGCAAACATTTTTTCGAGTTATAGTCAGTTTTGTCCCAAAATTCGTTGCCATGGCAACGGGGGTGGGAAGGGGAGAAATTTAAATGACACCGTCAGAAAGACCGGGCCCGAAAATAGGGGGTAGGTGCAAACAACGCGCAATTATCTTTTACGGGGGCCGAGTTATAGTAAATTTTGTCCCAAAATTCGTTGCTATGGCAACAGGGGTCGTTAAGGGGTACATTTAAATGACACCGTTAGATTGTCCGACCCTAAAATAGGGGGTAGGTGCAAACAGCGCGCAATTATCTTTTACGGGGTCCAAGTTATACCGCTTTTCCATTCCATTTTATTTAAATCAGGCAACGTGGCCCATACACACACATACACACACACACACACACACACGCAAAGAATAAAAAACACTACACAATAAAATCTAGAAATAAAGCCTATAGAATACACAATATGCAAGAGAAAGCTACACACAAAACTTTGTTACTTTGAATTCCCCACAAGCCGTAATGCATTTTTTTAAATTGGGGCATAATAAGGGGTAATTTTTTAACATTTTAATCAAAAACATATAAAGAATGCAATAGCCATCAGGACGCTTCGTTTGAGCCATTAGCTTCGTCGTCGGTCCAACGGGCTGGTCTGTAGCCGTACACAAGAAAAAAAGAAAAAATAGACGTCTAACGGCGAATTTTGCGCATCTGCAGCCACGCCCCCTTTGAACCGATTGTGACCAAATTTTGCATTTTGGGTCGGGTGGGCGATGTAATCACTAATGCCAAGTTTTATAATCGGTTAAGGGGTTTCGGAGTTACAGGACCCCCCGCCCCAAACGCCATTTTCTATAGTTAACGTTCATGGCCCTTACAACCGTATCAGCACTACCGTGCTGCACTGTGATTATGTCTTGTTAAAACCTACATTATACTAAAGATACCCGTCACTGCCGCTAAACAGCATTTTGAGACACTTCGGGAATCAAAGTAAACGTACATTCCGGGACATGAGTTGATCGACCGCACTGGTCGGCTGCACTGCACTCGGCTCGACAGTAGTTTGGTCACGCTTGGACGTCCTGCGTTCGCATGAAGCCCTGCCTTCACTTTCCTCGATTTGTTAACGATTCGTTGTTCAAAATGCTGTACGAAATCCACAGCATTCAACATTATCAAGATGTTGTACAGCTTGTTGTACGACTTGTTGTTTAACAACTCCTCTACATAACGAAGTAGTGGAGTTTCTGCTCGAACGTCGCTATATATACTGATGGCTGGGCACCTGCAGGCACAGATACAGAGACAGACAGACGGACAAGAGCTCTGGCGTGTATAATGTTGTGACCGATTGTCGATCGTTGTCATGGTGACGGGTTTCTGGTGCTGGGTGACCACCACCTATCACAAGGATATCGTGAGCTGAGCTTTACTGGTTAGCGAACCGTGCACGAGTCCTGTATGAACAGTGCGTTCTGATGTATGAAGCACGCTGCGCCAACTCAGCCCTGCTTACGTCAGAGACATGGTCACTGCACTCTGTTACTGATAGCTTCGCGACGACCTGGCTTGCGTTCCGCATCGGTGAAGCCACGTCTATGCACGACATTTGGATAGAGAGAAAGCTTTTTATTATCCCGGTCCACATTACAAACGCTGCAATTTAAAAAAAAACATTTTAAAGCACATTTTCTTAAATTCTGTATTAACTAACATTTATACGAGGTCTGTTTTGGCTTAATACTGCACAAACGCTTGTTTTGGGCTGTATCTGCGCACTGTATGTCTGATGCTGATGCTGTTGCTGTCTGATGCTGATGAGTATGTTAATGATGATGATTAGTGATGGGTCGTGTTTAGGAGTATCGTCGGTACCGGTCTCAGTCAGTTCCGTTCGCGAACGCTCAACATCACTTTGCCTTTTTTCACTCGATTTCGCAATCCGGAAGACAGGTGAGTCACGACGATTTTTTGTAATGTACGAAATTCGGCGTGGGCGAAAAAAAAGAGCTGGAGATATAGGTTAATTTCAAGACGCCTGCAGTTAAAAAAGCCAAATGTTCAAAAAAATGCGCGTAGCACAAACGAGATTTAGAAGAGATAGATGACGGATTTACTGTTATGCTAGTGGTAACATTTTTTACTGACTGTTATATGCTGTTCTTTACTGGTTTATTTCTGTCTTTAGCTAATTGTGAATCCATTGGTTTTAGTTTATTTAATTTAATCAGTTGTTAGTCCGCGTTTTCGTTTGTATTTTTTGGGAGGTTTTTTTTGTTTTTAACGACCTTTTGGGCTAAAAAGCAATCGTACGATATCGCCACTTAATTCCTTCAAAGTCTATACTTATGATACAAAGGCTAATTTTGGTTTAAGTTTATAATATTAATGCTTTTAGACAGCCACATGCTATAACATTTTCGCTTTGATATTTAATGTCCATGCAACGCATGCATACGTGGGTTGTGGCGCAACGGTTGGGTGTCGGATTTACGATCGGGAGGTCGTGGGTTCGACTCCGGTCGGGTCGCTTGGATGGGCGTTTGTCTGGGGTAAGTAAATCGAGTATCGACTTGTCTGGCTGATTAAGCCTGAGATTAAGGTTGAAGTTAAGTGTACGCTTTTATCTGTGTCGGGTGGTATGTAATACTATGTGATCCCATATCACTGTAGCTGACTTCGTAATTTTGCAATGGGTTTTTTTTATAAAAAAAGCTATACGCTATTTTTAGCCTTAAACTATGGTGCAGGCGGAATTTCACGACGGCCGGGGCGGCAGCTGGAGTGTCGGCAGCATTCGCGGCTCCAGTCGGTGGTCTTCTGTTCGCCATGGAAGAAGTGTCGTCGTTCTGGAGTCTCAAGCTCGGCTGGATGACGTTCTTCTGCTGCATGATGGCCACGTTCACCTGTGATCTCTTCAACTCGTCCTTCCACGACTTCCACTTCGACGGAATGTTCGGACTTTTCAAGACCGACAAATACATCATCTTCAAGGCAAGCCGCTGACAAGTTTGCATCTGTCAGAATACGAGACATTAAAATAATCTAATTCTAATGCTAATAAAAATCGTTTTTGTTTTGCTGATGATGTTTTCTGCAGGTCACAACAGTTTTTACAATTTGATATCATATTTCTGACGTAATTTCGCATCTACCTGTCAGGGAGTTTCGGTTTAATCTAAGCGACAGACTAAGTTAAATGTCTTACAGCTTTAAAGTGGACATTCGCCATCGTTTGCACAGTGCTTAGTTTGTAAAAACGAAAAGCTGAGGTATTGTTCCGGTACCGAGAACTAAAACGTTAAAGGCGCCGAGATCGAGACGCCAGGAACGTCAAGGGCGTCGAGGAGGAAGGTCTGCATCGAAGTGGAAGGTCGAGGAGGAACGTCGTGTGTGCCATTAGCGAGGTCTGCATGGGGCAGCGTTTGAGTCGAAGACGAGTTTTGTTGCATTTTAAGCTTAAAAACACATTAGCTGTGTACAGGAATTTGATATATTTTGTGACAGTGCGAACTTCCCAAATGCACAGCGTACCGCGATTGTGACAACAAGTGACAACAAAAACTGCCGGTACTGCGTACCGCCTGCAAAATAAGTACAGGTACGACGTACCGGACGGTACCGACAGAAATAAAATCCAGTGTATACAGGTGTTTGATTGGGAGTATCGTTGATGTGGCTGCAATGTGTTGTACAGCTGGGCAGCGCGATCCCAGTGAATGTAATAATGTTTGCTCCGGCCGTGCTGATTGGCGTCATCGGTGGAGTGCTTGGTGCAATTTTTACCATCCTCAACATCAAGATGGCCCGGTTTCGTCGACGAATCTTCACGCGTCTGCGGCATGTCGTCTCGCAGAAGATTCTACGATTCTTCGAGCCCCTCGTCATAGTCGTGCGTACAGTTGCTTTCGTGTTTGTTGTTTTTAATCGTAATCGTAAAGTTTATAGTGTCCTATTCACAGTAATGAGACCAGTAGTGCATGACGCTGTCTAGAGTTGGGGAAACAAGAAAGAAATTTGTCCATATCTGATATTTGAAACAGAGCCAAGGATAAGCACGGAGAAAGCGTGTTGAATGTAGTGAAATGAGCTAGCTTTTAGAAGTTTAATTACTTTCTGTTATATGGTAATTTTTTTCCAGCATTAAGCACATTTATTGGACTAATAAGCTTATATCAGTTGTTTTCATGTTGAGTTTGAAACGCTTTAGCTGATACTGATTACTAACTGTAATCTGACGCTGGTTACGGCCGTCGTTGTGTTGGCGGTTCTGGTCGACTGCAGAAGTCCAACAGCGCCTGTTGGACGCTGATAATTGTCTGCGGTAGATTGGGCGATGTGTTGCTTGTGGCAGATTCTGTGGGTAACAATCGCGTTGTTTCTGCCGGCCGCGTTTCCGTGTCGTTCGATGATCTGCAGAGACCAAGCTGCTAATCAACCGCCGACAACTGCTGCACCGCAACACTCGTGGTAGACCTAGTTGTCTGCTGAATAATTTTTCTCTTGTATCGTTTTATTGATGAACGTCACTAAGTCAAGTATAGGTATCAATTGTAACGTCTATGTCTTCTGAGTACATAATTTGTTTGCAGAAGTGTACTACTTGATAAAAATAATAGCTGTACACTATGACATTATTTGAACTGTACGGACTATCAATCGTCACTGCATACCACGTATCATAGATTAGGCAGAAGCGATAAAAGTGTGACTGACACACAGTTGCAGTGGGATGGACATGAATGTAGTTTACCAGTAGTTTACTTCTAAATTTAAACTTACTGATCTTGGTCATTCCAGTTTTGTATGACTGCGCTGCCCAAAATTTCATGAAAAAAACAATACTTTACTCGACTGATTTAATGGAGAATAATGTACTGTGCGTTGTACACCGTGTTTCAAATAACAGCCAAAATTGCTTTTTTCATAACTTTGTTACATTTTTACAAACTTTAATAATTTTTGGCACAAAGATAACCAAAACGATAGAATTATGTAAAATGGGTTTATTTTCTACCTCACCTAATTTGTGTTAACGCACTACCATGTGAAACACAGATGCGCCATTGTTACGTTTTGAGGAGATTATTTGTATCTGATTGCTCACCTTTGCATTATCAATTTGACAGAGGGCGCCATGTGATTTATTAATTTTGTGGTATTAAATATTTTAACATGAAAATAGCAAACAACAAAATAGCTGACTGATGAGCTTAAAACATGTCTAATCGATGAGTGAATGCAGTTTGATCAGTCAACCTTTGATTCCGCTCTCAGCCAGTGGCGTTGCATCTAAGCCATTGTATCCGTGTATGCTGGGCACACTTTGGGCATAAACTCTGATAATTTGCAAGAGAGTTGTTATACAGACTTGCAAATAAGCCAAATGATGTACATTTCACTTACTGTGTGTTTAATTAAATCGTTACAAAGTTTACTGGAGACAACAGCTCAGCGTTATGCAAAATTGAAGCATCTGTGTTTCGCACAGTAGTGCATTGACATAAATTAGGTGAAATGGAAAATGAGTGCATCGTACATAATTCTATCGTCTTGTCCATTTTCCTGCCAAAAGTTACAAAAATCGGTAAAAATTTGACACAGTTTCGAAAAAACAATTTTGACTGTTTTCTAAACATGGGCGGTGTACAATCAAGACGCAAACGCTTGCCGCAAATAAATTTTGTCACCCACTGTTACACTTGCAAAATATTACCATAGCCTATACACTGTGGGCCATAAAAACGTGGCACTTTACTTTTGTCAATATCTTCGCCGACCAGTGACCAATTTTCAAAATTCTTTCACTGGCACACTCTGCAGACAGTTTGCAATAATGTAATTATTATATATCCCACCACACGGTAAATGCGTTTTTACACTACCTTGTGAAATATAAATGTAAGCAAAAACTAAAGATAATAACAAAAATTTAGGTAAATGAAAAAACGCTTCAGACCAACATTGCAATGAATGATTCGTATGACACTAGACTGTGTTACACCCACACAGTTTAGTGTCATACAGACCATTCACTGCAATGTTGGACCGAAGTGTGTTTTTTTCAATTTTACCAAAATGTTGTTTGTTATTATAGTTATGTATACATATTTTATTGATATTTTACAAGGTAGTGTAGAGACGCATTTACCCTGTGGTGGGATATATAATATGATCAAAAGCAAAATGTCACGTTTTTTGGCCAATCCCCTACATGTACCGCCTATTAAAAGCGCTAACTAAAGTTGCCACTGTGTTGTGTAGGCTATTCTGCAGAGTTAATTGTTAAACTCAGTTCAGTTCAGTTTAGTAGGAATATTTGTTAGTGTTGCGTGTCGTGGGTAACTTACTGGTAAGTTACTCGTAGGTTACCGGTAAGTTACCAGAACAAAATTACCGGTAAATTACCGCTAAGTTACCAGTAACGTAAGTTACCCGTAACTTACAGGTAACTTGCTGGTATACCGGTAATTTTAAATAACCGGTAAGTTACCGGTAAGTTACCCATAAGTTACCGGCAAATTACTGGTAAAATAAAAAAGTATATTTTTTGCTAACAATAAGTTACCGGTAACTTACCGGTAATTTACGTGTAAGATGCACGTTAATTACCAGTAAGTTTCCAGCGACGTTTGTTACCGGTAATTTAACAACACTGATATTTGTACAGCGCAATTATTAAGCACGACGTCGCATTCTGCCTCGAAAACAATATCAAAACCAGTTCGTTTTAAATGTTCACGTCTGAATTGCGTGGCTCTGTAGGTCTGATATGTCGAACACGGTGTCGTTGGCTGACGCTAACAATGTCGTCGTGAAACGTGCGGCCGCTAGAACTAGAGGTCCGCAAGTGAGCGACGCTAATGTTCAGGGTCAATGTTTGAGTCCGCCGACGTCTTATTACGTCGACACAGACCAAGTCCAGCAATACTGGTGTGGAACGGCGACCGTTGTCAACGGCACTGTCGTCGACGGCGAGTACAATGAAGGTCAGCTGAAGGTTAAACGTTAATAGGGGGGTGTATTATTTCGTTTAGGCATTAAAGGTGGTCCTAGAGCCAACGAGCCAGCTTAACGAGTGCTTAATGAGCGCTTCTCGAGCCCCTTTATGAATGTTTGCAATATTACACCGTCATGCTTTCTGGATGAGAGCTCGATGTATGCTTGATGTAAGCTCGGCGAGCCAGCTTCATCGTGTAAAAGGGTTATATAGCTCTTTGTCGGAAACCCGTCTAAGAGTATGGAACATTGCCTGCCATATGAGATCACCTGGCACCTGACACAGGTGAACGCCCTCCACACCAACCATAGCTAAACAGGTTGGTACTAGATTTACCGCCCAAGGGATAGAAGGCTGAGTTGGTTTTGGCTGCTGGTTATGTAGCCTACCAAGATGGTTTACCTGTCTGCAGACGATCACGCATCTTATTACACACCGTAGGCCATAAAAACGTGCTACTTTACTTTTGCCAATTATTGACCAATTTTCAAAATTTTTTTATTGGCACACTCTGCAGACAGTTTACAATAACGTAATTATTATATGTCCCACCATACGGTAAATGCGTTTTACACTAGCTTGTAAAAGATAAATGCAAGCAAAAACTAACGATAATAACAAAAATTAGGTTGGGCCCTAGATGAAAAAAAACCCTTCAGACCAACATTGCAATGAATGATTCGTATGACACTAGACTGTGCTACACCCACACAGTCTAGGTCATACAGACCATTTACTGCAATGTTGGTCTGAAGTGTTTTTTTTTCAATTTTACCACAATGGTTGTTTGTTATTATCGTTATGTATACATATTTTGTTGATATTTCACAAGGTATTGCAGAAACGCATTTACCGTGCGGCGGGATAGATAATAATCAGATTATTCCAAATTGTCTGCTGAGTGTGACAGTAAAATAATTTTGAAAATCGGTCAATAATTGGCGAAGATATGGACAAAAGCAAAGTGCCACGTTTTTTGGCTCACCCTGTAGTAGGCCTAGTATGCACTTGATAGCGACCCGACCGGGAATCGAACTCACTACCTGTTAATCGTGAGTCCAACTACCTAACCGTTATGCCACCAAGCCATCTGAAACAATTTGGTGTCCTGCAATGCAAGTATAAAAAGCAATGCTGACATATTGTGCGGCCGTCCGACTGATCTTTATCAGTCTGAAATGAAAAATGGCGAACGTTTACGCCAATTTTGGTTTTTCTGCCTAGGCTTTTTGTGTTTTGGGATCAAGAGGCCTTGCGGAACAAACAAACGTAATTCGTTGTTTTAGAAATATGTTTTTTTTAAATTTTAAACCGCCTACAGAATGTTAACGAATTAGTTGAGTAACGGCGATGTAAGTTGATATTGACACAGTCATCTGTATACATGTACTATGAGTTAATATAAATTATCCAGTTATTGTCTGAAACTGGTGCGTGATGCTTGCAGTGGCAAGTTTGCTCAATCTGAACGTGCATTTCGCGCTGCGGTTGTTGTTTTCACGGCGAACTCACGTCCAGTTCAACTGTGACTCGTTGCTCGCCGTGCTACCCGTCTACTTCGTTTTGTGTTGCTGGGCCGCTGGATCAGCTGTCGCCAGCGGCATCGTCATTCCTATGCTGTGAGTCCACGCTTCTCAGATATCATATCAAACACTAAAATAATTAAGCACTAAGTAAGTAAGCACTGCTGATCGATGCTGCCACCTGGTTAGTCATAAATTTTCTGTCTTCGTAAGTCGGAAGCAATTTTATGTTTTTCATGAAAGTTCGACCCTAAGTCAACCTGTCTTTTCTTTTGGATCGGCGACCCCATTTATGCATTACGCATTTATGGTATACATGGTGAGTTCCTGTCGTGGATCGAATCCTTCCTATCATGCCGGCAACAGCTTGTACTATGTGATGGAGCTAGGTCGGAACACTCTGCAGTAACCTCAGGAGTTCCACAAGGAGCTGTTATGGGGCCTCTCCTATTTTTACTTTACATTAATGACATGCCATCAGTTGTTGACCCTGGAACATCGGTTCGTCTGTTTGCCGATGACACACTGATCTACAGAGTGATACATAGCATGGAAGACCAAGTGGTGCTGCAGCGGGATC
>Ga0056128_1003072_pt1 | contig 20250 bp, 17 predicted proteins | sample WorMetLIZISLAND2_FD_71113 | JGI IMG/M metagenome (GOLD analysis project Ga0056128, IMG submission 71113) | Marine gutless worms symbiont microbial communities from Max Planck institute for Marine Microbiology, Germany - Olavius geniculatus... ... | reverse complement strand
ATCTCAGTAACGGTGCGAGATAGGGCCTAGGTTACTATTAATCACTAATAGGAAGTCGTACACTGGCTCTCGATTGGTGCCGAATTCAATGACCTTGAATGACCTTGAACGACAAAATAGGGAGCTTTATGGATTTTTTTTGACGATTTCAGACTGCGACACAAGTCTATATCATTCACAAGATGGCACCACGGAACTATTGTTATGTGATCCAAATAGAGAATTTGGTATTTGTATTTTAACTTAGCGTGAACACCCCAATTTTCAGCTAAACCACCGAACCAGAACTGCTATAGGCTTTCGTGCATCTCGTGAGCGTTAGCTCAAATTTCTTGTGATGTCTTGGTGTGGAGCAGTCATCTTGTTGCTCATGAGTTGCATTTGTCTGCCAGCAAGAACAATTTTATATGTATAGTTCACAATGCTGACACGAAACCAGCTAAATATGAGATGCAGCAATGCAATCGGGGTTAAGATAGCCCAAACACTAGGTTGTACGAGAAAGTGGGACAGAAAAAAGACTAGGAAAAAAACTGCAAATAAATAAAAAAGACCAAATGGTGAGAACAGCTACTGCAAAACTACGAGAAGCAAAATGGCAGGATTGCAACAAGCAACAATACACAAAATACGTAATACAGCCTAAAGTTGGCAAAATACTATACAAAACATCAGATTAAATGCTGCTGCTAATTACCAACAGAGAATGAAATGAAAAAATCAAATAGCAAACCCCAATTAATCTGAGTTTTTTAAAAAAGCCACCAGATAAATGGAAAGAATTTCTGGCTGATCTCCAGATTAGTTGAATTACCAGGTATCTGCACTTCGGCAGTCAATGAGTCATTCTGGGTTTTTTCAGACAAACGTCCACAGCTACACAATAAAAGATACGCAACAAAACAGAGAAGAAAACAGACAAATTAAGAAAAGGAAAAATATAGTATTAGTGTTCAAAAAAAACATCACAGTCAATCAAAGATTTTCTGTGATTATTTCTTGAGGCGCAGATAGCGAAGACAGGATGCCCTATCAAGAACATTACCTGTCTATCTGTGCCACTCGGCAATCCATGCACTATGACTGTACGCTTAGCTGCCTCGGCGGTCAGACGACCCATTAGACTTGTCAGCTGTACAGGCGACGCCTCTTTAGCATGTTCTGTAAACAACAGCCACCCACGATCAATCAATCCAGAATTTTCAAAGTGGCCCAAGGCTGTGTTCACATAGACATGAGAACGAGTCCGGCACTATCCGGATACCTGTCATGTATTTCAATAGCATTTCTCGTAGAAGCTTCACTAGTCACCATTACGAGTGGATTGTTAAAGATAACTTGTACAAGAACATAACTCAATGCCTGTCGACTATACTGAATGAAATCGAATCGAGGAAATGCTTCGTGAATAAAACAACAACGTTTTACCACAAAGTTACTATTTTTAATAACAGCATACCTTTAACAATGAAAAATTTCACAATGACGTCAGGCCTGTCTACAGATAGTCTTTTGATTAACTGCTCTGGCTAAATTGCTCTATGCCTCCCCCGCCTGGTGGGGCTTTGCTAACGCCAGCGAGAAGAATAGACTAGAGGCTTTCTTGAGGCGAGCTGGCAAATCAGGCTATTATACGAATGATTCTATGCCCACTGTTGCCTCACTCTGTGAGCAGGCCGATGAACAACTGTTTCGCTCTATCAGATACAAACCTACTCATCCTCTTCAACCACTCTTACACCCTGTTCCACACGTCCGCAACTGCATAACTACGAATTTCCCTCCAAAATAAATAATATCGATGAGTGCAATTTTATCTATCATGTATTGTACAAAGACTGTTTTTAGTTGTTTTTTAGCACATCAGTATGTTTTGCATTGTGTCTACAGCGGTTTGTCTGCTGATTGCTTTAATAAAGACTATCATCAAATATGTGCCATAGCTTTTATAAAGTGCATTCATGCTATTTATGGGTAGTTTACTTCGCACATGTTGGACAAATACATGACCTGCACAGAAACTCCGCGTACGAGTGAAACTCACAGGTAAACTGTACTCATATGTATGTGAACGGCCACTGTAAAGCTATTGAAATACACGACAGGTACCCAGACATTGCAAACCTTGTACTTGTGTCTATGTGAATGCAGCTTAAAAGGCAAAGGTAAAGATAAAGGTTGTCAATTTGTATAGCGCATCGTCGTGTATGACGCACACCTCTAATGCGCTTTTCGTCACTAACCAGAGCCGTCGATCGTACAGCCGCCGCGTGCAGCCTGCAAACATAGGCTGGCGCACCGGCCGGCCAGGCAGCCCAGTCAGCTGTACAAAGGTCCCCACCTTCCATAACCCATATAATGGGTTACTACTCATTTAACCGATCCCGGAGATGGCAGGCTGAGTTGGCTATGTTGGTTGACTGATAGTGGATGCTGTACCCACAGAGTGGTCAAGCAGCCATCCATCAGTCTAGCGCAAGATAAGGAAAGTCCGCCGGCCAGGACCAACATTCTAACCACTATGCTACGCCACCAGCCTAACACAAAATACTGCCAGGTCCATGAAAGTGGCAGATACAAACCATGAAACGGGAATGTCACGGGAAAGTTTTGTGCTATTAAACAATCTCAACATGTCAATATGGTTGCGACAAAGTCCGTGACAAGTCTGCGACAAATGTGCTTGTGTTGCCTAAATGTAGCGAACTCAGAATAATAGAATTTGGGCTTAAGTCTGCATGCAAATAGTTATTAAGACAAACAGATAACTGACCACCGAGTGCACAGGCAACAGTAGCGTGACCTTTAGCATCAGATGACGTCACTGAGACTTTTTTCTGCTTCAAAGTTTTCCTCTCAGCCAGAACGACCGACAGCTTACGACCTCCCAGACTCAGCGCTGCTGCAGCCGCCTTGGAAGCGTCATCACTACAGCAACCAGCATGCTCCAAATGTTTCAAAGCTACTGGCATTTAACGCTCACAAATTTAGAAATGTATAGTATTCGACAAAATATAGTAACACCAAGCATATGATCCAGCGTGACAAAACACTGCGCCAGCTGCACCATCAGGGAATATCGTAATGTTAACTAATGAACTGCCCTCTGTGCAGTAACATGTGTATGACATTTGACTTTTGCTAACTCATCGGTGAATCTTCTGCACCCTTTTCAAAAACTTCTGAAGAGTCACGTCCAGTCTGTCCCTGAAAATATGCGCATCAAGTTTAGTCTGCAGCTATAACCATATTGTGTGGCTTGGTAGTCTAATGGTAACGTGCCGGACTTGTAATCCTGGGGTCACTCAGGGGTGCAGGTTCGACTCCACACCAGGACACTGCCGGGTAACGACCTTAGGCAAGTTGTTCACACACATGTGCCTCCGTCACCAAGCAGTATTATTTGGTACCGGTCAAAGGCCGGTGATGCCCCGAGGCTGGGAAGGTAACCGTAGGTCTGGCGTCGCACTGGCCATGCGTCATGGGCTCAAGTGGTTTATCCACCTACGGGCTCAACGGCCGCGAATGGAAGATGAGCACCCCGCCTATGCCACAGCTGGGGCATGGCTCCCTTTACCTTTACCTTTATAACCTTATTAGAGCTACCAGCATTTAATGCTCACACTTGTCTGGACTGACCGGTCCGGTATGCATGCATGCGCATCCATGAGTACCTTCATCACTAACTAGGGAGGTTAGATTCGTTTTTTTCCAAAATCGAATTTCAACTGCTAAAATTCGGATTAAATTCGAACTTCGTTTATACATTTGCGGAAAAGCTTAAGCAATTTGCGTTTGATGTCTGCACTGTGGGGTGAGATGAAGGTCACAGCATGCACGCACGCCGGGAAGCAGTCTATCAACAGTGCAATCAGCCAGGACGTCAAGCCATGTCACGCTCTATTGCCGTCAATTGATGTCTGCTCTGCGTCTGGGCCACCAAGATTTGTCACTTTGATAGCTTGCATCAGTATACAGGAGCACAGCATGGAGAGTAACTGAATGCCACAGCGGTATGCAGGGAAGGGAGGGGTAGGGTAAGCAAACACACGGCAGGCGGCAGGCGTCGCTTGAATTGACGGCCGGCAGAGAACAAAGAAATCGTCACACAGTGCATGGCTGAAGTAACAGAGCTCCACTTTCAAGGCAAAACCGTCTGTGTCTAATTAGTGACGCTTGGATTCGAATATCGAAGGGCTGAAAAACGAATACGAATTCAAACTTGAAATTTGAAGTTCACAAATCCGAACTTTGTTTAACAACCCTATCACTAACTTCATTCAGTCGGTGAAAGCGATGCAGTCCTAGTCCTAGCATGTCACTCTGCGAAGGTATAGCAAAACTAACATAATGTAATATATAACAGAGCAGGAAACTTGCCTCAGAGCAAATGTTACATATCCAAAGCCTTTATTACATTTCTCCACATCTGCAATAAAGACGCATCATAATATACTTGCAACTAATGCAACGAATGAAAGCAAGTGTGTTACAAGGCATCGACAATGTGATGCACGATAGCAGCAGTCCTGCCACTTTGGCAATCAGTGTAGGCCTACAGCAATAACATATTCATGCATCTTGAAAGAGTACTTAAATTTGAGACCTACGTACAGAAGACTCATTGAATTTCAGAGATCGAAACATAGATATTCTTAAAAATGTATGTTCTATGCTAAAAATGTCATACGCAGGTTGTCAAAGTCCATCTCCAGCTATTTTGGCGCAATTCGCTTGTGAAATGTGTGTCGCAGCTGGAAATCGCAAAAAATCACTAAAAACGCCTATTTTGGGGTTAAAGGTCATTCAAGGTCATCGACATCAACTATTTCTCAACAAATCGTACACGTGCACGCAATATTCGATCTCTATGTCACAGCTGTTTACTTCAAGCGTCTATCGACCAAGAATGATTATGACACCAATTACACTGGTTTTTTGTTATATTAATTGCAGTTGAATGTGACTACAAACCCTACATCTAACCTTAAACTTAACCCTAACACTATTCGATCCTAACCCTAACCCTAAAACTAACCCTAATTCTCCGAGAACGATTATGACACCGATTGTACTGGATTTTAGTCATTTTAACTTATGTTTCAGTACCGCAGTGGCTAGAGGTCCGTCTAGACGGACCCGGAAAAATTTTTTTTCAAGGTCCATCCAATGTTGTCAGCATTTACGTAAATAAGTAAATCTATGCTCGGTGCTGCGACAATACGCTAGTTGCACTCGAATACGGTGTGAGGCTTTGGGAAGTTGCAGCGACGTGTTATATTTATAAATGATTCACCAGAGCCATAAGTGTCAGACGACATCGATCGCCTGAGTAGACACAGACATAGCCATATTCGGACAATGTTTATATGAAGTCTGTAGTGAGATATTCTTCGTTGCAGCTGTAGCCTAGTGCCTAAGCTATCGACCTCATGTTTTGTAGGTTCAGGTTCGAATACCGGCTCTACCAATTTCATATTTTTTTCTTTTTCCAGTTAATACTCTAATTTATTATTGTGTTATTTTGTTGCTTAGTCAGCATGCTTTCATCGTCTAAAACAGGTTTTCGTCGTCGATATTAGTGATTGCGTATGAAAAGTAAATGTAAATCATACAAAAAAATTCGCAAGAGGGTGCTAGTGTTTTGGGTAAAAGAATAAGATTTATTATTAATATTATGACTATGGCTAGAGATAAAGTTAGAGTTAGGGTTAGTGTTTAGGGTTAGTAGTAGTGTTATACTAAAGTTGGGGTTACGGCTAGCTTATTTGAGAAAATTTCGGGACGACATGTAAACACCAAAACTAGGTGTGTAACGTTGATGATGTAATCAAGACGAAGCCGGAGACCGTTTGGTACTTTGCCTACTGGCGAGCCCATGATGTGCCGTCTGGTGCTGAGGTCGCTTAGTTGGCTGCCATCCGCCAAGGCGTCTGTGCGGCATTGTGCACACTGCCGCACAGACGCCCTGGCATTGACGGAACTCCGTAAAATAAAATTGGAGTTCCATCTCGGACGGACCTTGAAAAAAAATTTTCCAGGTCCGTCTCCGGGTCCGTCTAGACGGACCTATAGCCACTACGTTTCAGTACGATTAAATTTTAGTTTGTTGACCATCATTGCCCATCACTAAACAGCAATGAAGCCCATAAGCGTTGACAAAAAGAACGCATCGATATTCTACGCAGGTGCTTGTTTACTCGTGAAAACGATTTTTTGTCGTTTAATTCGCTTAATTTGACGAATATGCAGTGGTAAGGTAATAGAAAACGGTTGCACGCGGTTGCGAAGTCACTGCGACAGCCTATGATTGTTAGGTGCGAAAGTGTATGAGCCCCCAACATTTGCCTTACCTTTATTCTTTATCACAAAACATCGCTTAATTGGACCAAAATCGCTAAATAATTGTTCCAGTTGTTCATTCGTTGTACTATACGGCAAATTTCGCACAAATAACGTCTTCCAACTTTTCACAATCTCCGCCATGCTCAGTGAATGGATCATACTCAAGTTACTAAAATTCAACTTCTATGTTTAGAATATGTATTCTTTGCTCTGTGATGTGATAAAAAATTGTGTGCGAGTTATTGCTTTTTTGAGTTGTAATGTCTCGTACCTGGTTTTAATTGCTATAAGATGAACGATGCTGGATTTTTTAAAGTATGTCATCTGTCCGATTACTTCGATGCAGTGCGGTTTCACAGAATATAATATCATCTGGCATTCGGCGTCACTGAACACCATATTGGCCCAATGTTATTACGCCGTATCTAGAGAGCCGACAGTCGGCTCTCTAGGACACAGTCTAGACAGCCGACTGTCGGCCATTTTGGCAACCTTAATTTGGGTGTACATCTAGCTGTGGCTACATAATTGTATGAAATATCCTTAAATTTAAATGCTAAAAATTTAACAGCTAACAAAACTGAATAAGCTGCAATAACTAACCATAACCATAACTCTATAACACTAATCCTAACCCCAACCCTAGTCTTAAACCTTAATCTATCATAAGGTAAACACTAACCCTAAACACTAGCGCCACCTATCTAATCTATGCCTAATGCTGGTGGCTGCTGTTGTCGGCTCTCTAGGCTGCGTACTAGAGGGCCGACTGACGGCTCTCTAGGACACAGCCTAGAGAGCTGACTGTCGGCTCTCTAGACACTTCGATGTTATTATTAGCATCGCCGTAGCCTCCGACAGACGCTCGACGCTGTCAGCGTCAATGGAGGTCAATGGGGTGCAGTGCCAGCTGACTTGATCATGCTGGGATTTCGCGACCGGAAGTCGTGCGTTGTCAGCGACTGTTCCAGTGCGTAGAGCATACAATGGTCCTCCATGCCATATAACGCCGACAGCTCGCTAACTACTTCCGATAGCGCCACATGCACGCGAACTTGCTACACACTGAACACGTAGACGCCAATTCACGCTAACATCGTCAACGTTACTATGTATATTTCTGTCACATAAACCCACAATATCATCTACGAGCTGATAATGGTGTGAGTTACTTTATCCGTATGAAACTAGAAATTTGGGGCAAAGCGCAACGTGAGTCCGCCCTGCGCCGTTAGTCAGATTGGGGGGAATTCAGGGATGGGGGAAATTCCCCCGGTAGCAAAGTCACCTGGCTCGAACTCAAATGCTTTAGCATACGCAGAATGCACAATGTCGACTTCGGGTGGATTAACATGCACACCTGTAACTTTTTTTGTTAGTGAACCAAAGTTTATCGAAACTTTTTGGTTCGATGTGGGAATGATGGAGGTCGATAAAGCCGTTTACCGTTTGTTGATAACTGTACAGGTTGCAGAGATATTTGCGGTGAAAGTCAAAAGTTGTCTTAAATTGCACCAAATTTTTGACATTTTTTGCTCTTCCAAATTTTAATGGGGGTGGTGCCCCCTTCTCCCCAAAGATTTGTACTTGGGTTATCATTTCTACTTAGGGGAAGTCACATGACAAAGTTTTTTGGGGCTGCTTCCACCATGACCAAAGTTATAAGGCTTGCATTCGGTGATTTTTTAACCAATTTTTGACTCCTCTGTGAAAAAAAATGAAAGGGGGACCCCATTTCTGGTGGGGAGTGCGAGAGTTGGTCATTTTCTAGTGTGTATAAAAATTTGGGAGTGCAGCACACTCTAGGGGCCAAAATATGGTCTTCAGAACAAGTTGATTTGGGTGGGCACAATTTCACTAACAGATCTTCGTGATTAGTCGACGAAAGTTCACTGCACTTTTTTTCACCTAACACTGGAGAAATCGCGGTAGAAAATGTACTTGTCCGATTTGTATGTCTTCATCCATTCCATAGATATTCGCCATCGAAAATTGAAGTCATCGGAAATTTGGTCCAATTTTGCATGTTTTTGGCCCCTGAAATTTTTGAGGGCAGACCCCCCAAATGTTTGGATCAAAAATTCAGCCTAGTGCAGACCAGGGTGCAGAATTTTGCACCGATCAACTGGCAGAGCTCGGAGATACCGCAGCGAACCAGAAAAAAAGAACGTTTGCTGTGAAACATAGGTCCAGTGTGAAAACTATCATTTACGGGCGAACTCATTATATTACTTTCAATGAGTGACGTCATACTTCTCGAGAAACGTCAGGGTGAAACGCGGAAGCTCCCACGACTATAGGGAGTCTCGGAAGATGCAACGTCTTAGTGTCATCTCTGATGTAAAACGTCTCGTCTCGGTGTCGTGTCAGACAAAATTACAAATGTCTTGGTCTTGTCTTGATCTCGGAAACATGTGCCTTGAGTCTCGTCTCAGAATGTCTCGTACTAGGGTTGTTAACAGTTAACCGATTAACCCGTTAACTGGTCCTGAATGCAAGACCCGGCCTGAAACTACCAGGCTGGTTAACCATTAACTAAACAATAATAAGTGAGATGCGCAGCGCCATGACTTTTCTCGGTGTTATCAGCTGTGATCAAAGCCTATGGCACTGTATGCCGTATGCGAGGAGGGAGGGAAAACTGTGCAAATTTGCTTTGCATCCTGGAAATGACCACCCACTGTGTCAAGCAAGACATTGAATCAATCCTACTCACTCACTCACGCTTTGTGAGAACTTCGTTATGTTTCTGCCAACTCTGATGATTTTTGGCACAAAGATGGCAAAGAGGATAAAATTATGTGATGTGCACTCATTTTCCACATCATGTATTTCCATTAATGCACTATATTTTACCCCATTTTTCCAGGGCACGCCATACTGAGTAGTTACATTATTGTTGTGCACTGTGCAGGGGACGTCGTCCGATCAAGACAATCGTTTCTCTGACAAAAGCAAAAGGCTGATGAAAACAATGAAGTTTGCAGATGCTATTGCTAAAAAGGTAAATCGTGCTTTGTCAGTCTGTTGTGTTGCCTCTGTCCATGCGTTGGTGTGCTGATTACATGTCTTTTAGATGGTATTGCCATTGATGTGAAATATTCACGTAGTACACACAGAAGATTTTTATCAAGTGTTTAATAGTCTGTCGTATAATACTGAGACTGGATACTAAAAGATAATCACAATTATTCATAGTTTTAAAGCTTTAAAAAATTATCCACAATGAAACATTTTTATGTGCACATGTGTTCAGATTGAGGAATAAGAAACAAAAATTGAATTATACACTGTGTCCCAATAAAAAACGTCCCCGACATTTTTGATTGCAATTTGAAGACAAATTGTGCAATTTTAATCATTTTTAAAAATAACGTTCCCGACACAACTAAACATCAAATGGCCTTTCAATTTTTTTACCTCATCCAACAACTGTTTCTGCACTACCTGGTAAAGGCAGAACAAGCAGAATATGTGTTAATATGAACCAAAAAACGTCAAAAACAAATCTGACATTATCAAGTATAACTTGAGTTAGGATCATCAGATTTTAACAATTTTTAACAGAAATGTTTCTGATACAACTGGCTATCAAAAGGCTGTTCAAGTTTCCGCGTAGCCCAATGTGTGCTTTTGCACTACCCGGGAAAAGCAAAACGGGCAAAATATGCATCAAAATAAATGGAAAAGGTCAATAAATTTAAATTTTATTAATATCTCCGGATCTGTGGGCCCCAGCTGTTGGTCAAATACAGTTTTTACTGTCGTGCAGCAGTGTAATGTTAGAATGATGATAAATTGGAAAAGCAACTGGTACAGCCTGGATTGGTCTAGTGCATAACATCTAATTGACACTACTGCCAACGAATGGAGAAAACGTGTTGTTGCCCGTATTCACTAATGGGTCGACAAAATCAACGAACTGTTAGCCAGTGACAGAAATGTGAACTAAAAAATGTCCTGTGAGCTATTTTGATTAAATAACATTACTGCTTTGCGCAAAAATGCCATATTTTGTTGATTCTGATTTTTCCAGGTAGTGCAAAAGCAGACTTCCGGTGAGGTGGGAAATTAAATAGTTGTTTCATGGCCAGTTGTGTGTAGAATAGTTGTGTCAAAAAGTATTAAAATCAAATCATCTGTTTTCAAGTTACAATCGAAAACGTCGGGGACGTTTTTTATTGGACACAGTGTATTTGCCCTGGGTAGGTGCTGCGTTTTGGAGTGTGTGCCTCAACCCTGCATCTAGTACTGTTGATGCTGTTGTACTGCACAGGTTGATATGACGAAGGTGAACCTGGACACTATAAAGCCATGGGTCACTCGTCATATTACCGAACTACTCGGATTCGAAGACGACGTCGTGATTGAGTTTATTTTCAACCAGCTTGACGAACGCGTAATTATAGTCATTTTGTGTGACTTAGTTAGTACGTTACACTTATGATTGAGTGGTTGTGGTTTTGAGTTCCAGTCAGATCGCTATCTGGTGATTACCACTTTGAGGGTGACTGTCTGTGGGCAGGTTAATCACCTTAGTATGTAGCCAACCACCAAGTTCAACTCAGCTTCCTATCCCAACTGGTATGTATGTATGTAAGTCATGTTCAGTGGTGTTGGGTGGCAGATAATACCTCGTGATACAGTATGACGGATGAATGATGAGCACTTCTTACTCCGTAGCTGTAGCATGGGTTCTCGTGAAGAGTTGTATGGACCCTTTAACCTAAATAACATTTAACTAGTGCCTGTGACAGATTTTTACACACGATAGCAGAATGCTTCGCGTGTCTTAGCCATGGCCTGGGCGTCTGTCTGTCTGTCTGTCTGTCCATCCATCTGTCCGTCCGTCCGTCCATCCATCCGTCACACTGCTGTATTGTGTCAAAACAGTGCAAGCTAGGATCATGAAATTTTTACTGTGTGCTGCCCCAAGGAATCTGGTTTACCTTACCTTACCTTACCTCCGGCGTGGCTCTTACACCTGCCCAGCGCTGAGGCCGTATCAGTTCGGCTCAATGCGCATCCCCAAATGTAACCATAAGGTTACAGGTAGCGGCTATAAAGCCGTAGACGACTATGAAGCCGTAAATAGACGGCTGTGAAGCCGTAGTCGGCTGTGAAACCGAAACCAGCACAAAAGCACTGGTAACGTGTAGCAAATCTGCTCTCACGGGTTTGGTCAGCTCTGAGTTAGCTCCTCGCCTCCAGATTTTAGAAATTTTTTGGGTCATCGGTGCAAAGCCTCACCACCACAACAAGGTGGCTGACCATGGTGGGGGGAATCTAGTTTATCATGACAAAATTCTGTGCTCCTTAGGGAGGGGGGTCCCCGCGAACGATGGCATCAGAGGGGTACCCCCTCTAAAAAAGACGTTATTTTGCAGGTATTGGCTCGCCTAGTGTGAAAACAGTTGCAGATAGGTACGAACATGTTGCTTATCGTAACAAGCACTGGTAGCAGGTTTTTTAGTTTTATCAACATTGATGACCTTGAGCGACCTTGACCTGTCAAAATTAGGGGTTATTGTGAATTTTTCATAATTTTGGGCTGCAACACACTTTTTAAGAGTGAATTGCGCCAAAAAGGCTGGAGATAGACCAAGACAGTGAGCGAGTAGTTTCTTAACGGCACATCAGCACAAAATAGGCCATTCAGTGCCATAGACCAAGACAGCCTGCGTATGAAATTTTTCTCATTAAACGTAGATTTTAGCAGTCCAAGTCCCGACCCTCTAGGTTCAAGGAGGCTGGCGCAGGTGGGCGTCAAAGATGGCTACCCCCGTAAAAAATGGTTATTTTACCGCAGTTATCTCATGTGGCGTGAAAACGGTTGCTTTTTATTGGTGTCAACGTCGATGACCTTGGATGACCTTTAATCCCCAAAATAAGGGTTTTTAGTGATTTTTTGCAATTTTCGGTTGCAACACATTGTAAGAGTGAATTGCGCCGAAGTGGTTGGAGATGGACCTGGACAACCTGCTGACTACTGCTAGCAAGCGTGCCCTGTATACATGCCCTGAGGCAGTGTCACAGTGTGCACCACCTACCGTACAGCATGACGGAGACGGCCGCGTGCAGCGTTAATTACAGTCAAATGCGTGCGAAGAGAAATAAACAACACGGAGCCATTGTTTGCAGCAACTATGGTTTATTGTACATTTAACCTATATATCACCGTTTAAAAATTAACAAATAAATACGAATATCAAACAACCCAAAACGTAATTCAGACAATTTTCGAACAAACCGAACAAATACCGAATAACCGAATATTGGATTACATCCCTAATCGCTCTCCATGTGAGTTTTGCTGAAATTTCTTGTTATAAATGTAGTCTAAAGTTAGCGTTGAGATTACTTATTCGTGTGGACATTGGACAGTAAACATCTTGCATCTTGCACTGTGTGGTGTACTTTTTTATGAGTACCAGACTACCAACTTGGTAGTGATGGTTACAGCCACTATTAGAGATGAAACGGCGAGTTCTGCGTAACAGTAAGCCCCGTTACCAGGACCGCTGACATGCTGACCCAGTTGCTTAAAGATGTTGTTATAGTGCCAGCCAACTTGTGCAATGTGCTAGGTTAATTGGGTCTAAACCAATTGCGATGATCATCTACACGTTGACCTGGCTGTTTGTCTAAAGTCTTCTTCTGCAGTTGATTTCTTTATTTTTAGTGCGGTTGTTCGGGCAGTAGACAGCAACGTTATCGAGAAATGTGGTTGTTTTCAACTGTACAGCATCCCGACGGCCGGCAGATGCAGATGAATTTGACTGGTTTCCTGAATGCAAAGAACGCGCGCACTTTCATCCAGGATCTGTGGGAGCTGCTGCTGAGCGCGCAGGAAAACATCGGAGGTATCCCGGCCGTGTTCCTCGAACAGAAAAAGGAGGAGATTAAACTGAGACAGGTAATGCGGATTTGTTCTGTTTTAACTGTATATAGATCAGTTCACGTGAGATCGGAAAAAATCTTTCATTTTTCCCTCTCAGAACTGTATATTTTTCGGAATTTTTCCTCAGATGTTATCTATACGCTTGTGTGAAAAAGTGAAAGATTTGGCTGAAATTTGCTAAAACAGTATTGCTGAAATTGACCATATTCTGATTTTTTGTAAGTGGCTGCTATGTTTACGTTTTGCTGGCTTGATGGCCTAGCAGTTACAATGGAGTTACGACTGAGAGTGTGTGTTTATATGTTGCCGCATATTTCCGACATATGCCACATATATGCAACATTTGGCATAATTGCCGCACGTACGATATTGAAAATGCCACTATGTGCGGAAAACAGGCTGAGCAGGAGCGACTGAGGGAGACGCTGAAGGCGCAGGAAGAAGCAATTCGTGAAGCTATCACAAAGGACAACAAGAAGGACAACAAACAGTCCAGCAAGGACAGGTTGCTATCTCTGAGATTGCTGTTTGTTCGATAATTTGCGTATGACGTTGCAATATGACTTTTTGCCATCTTATCAGGGATTTTCCTCGCAAAATTTGTGGGTTGCAAAAGTAAAGGGGTTTCCGACAAATGAGACTATTGGTGCTCAACATTTTAGCCTCAGAAGTCCTTGAAACTAGTATGATATGTTTCCAGCTTTTGGAAAGTCTTTTAAAACGAAATGGGGTTTTGGAAGTTTTGCAACTTGATAGAAGATGGTCTAAGAAGTTTTAGGATTTCAGCTGTTGAAAATCGTGTCCACAATACCTTTTTGTATATTACAGTAGGCCAGAAACATCTAACATGATGTGGTAAAAAACTATGGTTAGAACGATACCAAAGAAGCTACCCAATACCCAATATTATTGGGTCATACCGATACCAATACCCGTCGAATCATCAGCCTCCTGCCATGTCCTGCCGCACTGTCGGGGCTAGACACAGAAAGTAAAGTGCGCTATTGTGCATTATATATAAAAAAACTGCAAGCAATTTATTTAATGTTGTATAAGCGTTGATGTAAAACAGCAAAAATCAAAAAGTATGAGCCCAAACTAATGTATTAGCTTAGACATTTAATCTGTTCTCAGTAGCCAGATATAAATGACTAAGCTAATGCATAATGTTCGTGCTTATACTTTTTGATTTTTGCAGTTTTACATCAACGCTTATACAACATTAAATGAATTGCTTGCAGTTTTTTTATATATAATACTTGCGGTTTTATTAAAGTTTGAAAAGTCACTGAACAGTTACTTTGTACACAACAACTACTACTACTACCTTCAGCATCTTGGAGTTTGTTGTTTGTTTATAATGGCAAGCCTGTATGTAAGACCACAAATTTAGTCTACATACCAAATTTTGTGCAGGTGGGTGAAAAAGCAGTCATAGGTGATGAACGACATTTAGAACGGTGACCACCGCCATCTTGAATTTACTACTTTTCTCGATTCTGGTCACGTGATTTATTACCAGTAGCAACTAACCACATTCCTGCAAAATTTTATAAACCAGATAAAATTTTCACTGCAGCTGATTTATTAAATTATGCTTTGTGTAAAAATACAAAATGGTGGCCATCGCCATGTTAAATTTCATTTTTGTTTGATTTTATAGCATAACTACATGTAGAACATCAAACTTAGCTCCCATATGAAATTTTGTGCAAGTACATGCAATAGCAACTAAGTTATGAGCGATAAACAGAATTCTAAATGGCGGCCGCCACCATCTTGAATTTATTATTTTTGTCACCACTTTTCCCGCCACCATTGTTTGCTAGCAGATCGAGATAATTATCATTCTATAGTGGTCGCCGCCTGCGGCCAACTACTGTTTGATCGCGGCTTAGACAGCAGTTGGCAGCGGATGGCGACCACTTATACTGAGTGAGCAGATTTGGATTTCACAGTCAAAAAGAAAATATCGCCCAATACCTGATCCACCCCAATACCGGCCAGTATTGGCCAATACCCAGTACCCCAATGCTAGTATCGTTCGAACCCTATAAAATACCATGCAAATTGGTCTGAAAACGGTATTTGAAAGTACACGAGATGTCCCTGACTTCTACTGTTGAGTAATGCAAGGGAGGCCGTAATTTTTAATTTAAAAAATTGAAGAGAAGTTGTTGAATTTTTTTTATTGAAAATTGCAGTTGCCCTCCCATTACTCACTTTTTCTAGCATTATTCTTGATATCTGTGTGTCTGTGTCTGCACAGGGCTCGGTCTCGGTCCACAACGCCGCCGGCAAAGCGCAAACGTCGCTTCCAGAGCCACTCGCGTTCGGGAAGTCGTGAGTCGCCAGCGCCGGTGGCGAAAAGTACAGAAGTGATTCCAGACGTGGTGAAGAGCTGCGATGTCAGCGGGAGCGAGGCAAAGTCCCACACCAGGTACAACAAGAGTGCGCAGCCGTTGAGGGGCTGCCCACTATGGGGCCATCCTTGCAGTGTCTTTACTATGGGAATTTCCCATTTTCCGTACGAGTTAAGGTTCACGTACCTAAGCCGATACGTAAAAAGAAGTAGGCACGGGACAGACAGACAGACAGATGGACAGGATCGATACATGATGGGGCCTCCTTCTAGGAAGGACGACGGCCCCATAATAATTCTTTTTGAGTCAGGGTTGGGTTATTGTCGGCAGAAACCTGTTTCTGCTATTCGAGTGAGATTTAAACCAGTTTAAATTGACAAAAACTTGGTTTTAAAAAACTGGCACAGTTTAAAAGGTATGTACACGAAAGTGCGTATTGCACAAATTTTCACAGCAAAAGTAGATTAACGTGCAATATTTGTACCAAATTATGACATTTCAGAAGCCAAAATTTACCATTCGTAACAGAATTCCAGTTTTGTTAAAGAATGCCTGCAAAGAAGTTAACACAAATGGAAAAGAATTTTGCATTGGTTTTTGTATGAAAATGCATTTTAGAATTAACGTCAAAACTTAAAAGTGGCCAACCCTGCTTCGAATGAACTTTTAGATTGAGATTGTAATGGGGTGTTTACACGATGAGGCAAACATCAGGCAAACATATTAAAAATACACGTGCACTACGTGTGCTTTAAGTTTGCTTCATGTTTGCTTTATGTTTGCTTCATCGTGTATACACCCCATAACTAATATACAAATAGTTTCTGACTCTGAGGTCTGTGGTAAAAATTGGTCTTCCCAAAGTGGGAAATGTTACACGTTTAAACTAGAAAGCAGTCAGAGCCCACACACCTCCGCCAAGGCCATGTTGTTCGCCAGGTGGCAGCACCATCTTCCGTTTAGCAGCGGTTTCCCTTGTGCCTCATTGAAAGCAGTGTTAACGAAAATTTCAAAGTGATCCAGAATCCAGGATTCCGTCCGGATCACCCTCAAAATTGAATCACTGGTAGCTTGTGCCATGCCCGACATTCCTGACCATAACTTTTGAGTTACCTTGCTGTCACACAGACAGACACACAAACAAACAAACAAAGTCTGACAAAAACATAACTTCCTTGGCGGAGGTAAAAACTTGTAAGTGCATTGAGCGTAATTTGCATTGAGCGTAATTTTGAGAAAAGGATGCAAAAATGTCTGGATCATTTTGGTGCAGACTTAGCCGGGCAGCTGTCAGTAAGTTTTCATCATATGATCTACCTATTTCAACAAGATGTTGCTTAATTTCATGCTACTGTGTTGTGTGATTTTGTCGTTATTTTGCATACAAGGTTTAACTGAACTGCGTGAGGTTTGGGTTAGTTGGTAACATCGTAGGACATAGGTCACATCAATGAAGTTAATCAGTGCCAGGCTTGGTTAGTATTTGGATGGGGCGGGTAAACCATCTCGGTATGTAACTCTCCACCCAGATTCACTCAGCCTGGCCATCCTTCCATGTGTGTGTGCAATTAGTACTGGTGAAAACTGCGATGTAAACAGGCACATCACACTGTGCACTGTCTCCGTATCCGAGTAGTTTGGGACTACGGTTTTCCTGTCTGGCTTAGAAACCCTGGGGAGCTCTCGTTTGCTCCATTTGGCTCGGAGGCATGGCGGGGGTGGGTGGCTGCACTGCTCATGTGGCTGGTCTGCTGTTGGGTTGGGCCGCTTGCCAGGTGGTTTCCTGTGGGGGCTGTGAAATCCTTTGGTGAGCCCCACAGTATAGAAAGTAGTCTTGTGGTTGGGGGTAGTTGTGCTCTTTGCTGTTCCCGCCATGACTTTTAGTACCCAGTATAATTGCTGGGAACCTTCTGGGGATGGCTGATGGGCCCACATGGTGGCCTAAGCCTACAGGGCGGCACTGGCTGCCCTGCCCCGCATTGGAACTTGGAACTTGGCTCCGTATCCGTAGTCTGGTGGTGTGAACTGGTGTCTGGCTGTGAGCTTAAGGAAACGGAGATCAGTGCTGCCCTGGGCTCGGTAAGGAGTTCACGTTTTTTTTCGTTACATGCGTGCATTATGGAATGCAGTGATGCAGAGAAGACCGAGGTGACAGCACCTAGCAAGGCGGAGACCCAGTCGGAAAATAAACAGCAGACCACCAGTTCAGCTCCTCGCAAGACGTCACTAGCCAGATCTTCTCCTAAACGTGATCGTCGCAAGTCGAGGTTCTTCTGTCGCATTACTTCTGCGTTCTTTGAGCTGAAACTATAGGAAGTCTTTTGTTCTGTAGCTGTAGCAGTGCTTTATCAAACGTTAGACGTTAACAATGGTGGTAAGTTTATTGGCCTGCAGAAGTAAGCCAGCTAGATAAAAATCTACCGGTACAGTTGTAGTCTGTGATATCCACATTGGTAGTCTTAATGATTTTTAGACAGAATCGATCGCTTGTTCCAATGCAATTGATTTCATTTTTTCTTATGCATTTCTGCATAGCATGGTCTCTCTGTCTGTCACACTCGTGCACCCAGCCGAAACCATTCAATATGTTTAGATGTCGTTTGGCAGGCCCGCTTGCAGAGTCCTGTGTCACATTGTGATAGATGGGGGTCACTGACCAAAGCTGAAAGGGAGATTTTGGGGTTAAAGCCCTAACCAAAATATGTGCAGTTACGTTTGACTGATGAAAAAAGATAATTTACGATTTACCAGGTGGCGATTTCGCCTTTTACCAAAATACTTTGGTCCTTGTCAACTGATTATGTTATGTGAATGGCAGATTGTTGCGTGCAATTGATGTACAGGTCACCTTCGCATTCGCCACGAAAGAAAGATAAGTCAAGATCGCGATCCCCAAGACGTCGCCGCGAAAGATCCCGATCTGTGTCTCGTGAACGAGGCCTCAGAAGATCACCGGCGCGACGACGCGGGGACAACAAGTCAAAGTCAAGATCACCTGCACGACGTCGGCGGGACAAGTCGAGGTCAAGATCCCCACGACGTCGAGACAAGTCCAGATCAAGATCGCCTCGAGCTGGTGCACTAGAAGGTCTGTGTGTTAGTGGTCCAGGGTTCGTCTCGATTAAAAAGATCTGATTGATTGATCTCGCAAAATTAACTTTCATTAGTCGATTAATTTAGAATAATTTTCGTAGTATTTTGCAAAGACCAGGGACATTGCACGATTTAACTCAGAGTAGTTATCTTTCATAAACTAAAGCAGAATTCAAAACATACATGGTGTTTCGTAAAAAAAGGACCCCTTTTTGTTTTTTCATAATTCACTCAATTGATGATCAATTTACACAAAATTTGTACCAGTTGTAGCTGAAGAAATACTAATTCAAAATATTGCAACAAAATATGGCAGTTGGTTAAATATTCTTTGCTAGTCATGATGTAATGCTAACGTCATAGCTGCGTTTTGGATGTCCTAACAACCATGAACAAGTTTAGTGCACGACGGATAATTAGATACTCTGTGCCAAAGCACAAAAAAAATTTACTTGTATATTGCATCAATACAACAAAACAAAGTTTTTTTCGAATTTTTCATCTGCCGTGCCGTCAAACGGAAATTAAAACTGTTAGCTAAAAGTATTAACACTATTAAAAGTATTATTATTTATCCGTGGCGCACTAAACCTGTTCATGGTTGTTAGGCATCCAAAACGCAGCTGATGTGTCACGGGTACAAACTGGATAGTCTAAACTGGTGCTGTCGGTTGCTACCCTACTTTGATGGTGAAAAATCTGGTTCATTCATGACAAATTGTTGAAGTTTTGCAGTTAAAGTTACAAAAACATGCAAAGCGATGACATTTACGTGTCTGTGGGGATAGTTGGACTTTTACGTGTTGGAGCAAGACAGTGTACTAGCACATTGAGCTTGCAAGATGTTGAGTTTTTGGATCACGAGACGCCCGATTTCATGTTTCCATGTTGCTCAGTGCTGACACGATAAACATTCTTCATTAGCGGACCAGATTAAGTTCACCATCGAAGCAGGGTAGCAACTGACAGCACCAGTTGGGACTATCCAGCTTGTACCTGTGACACATTATGACGTCAGCATATGTCAGGACTAACAAAGAATATTTAATTAACTGCTACATTCTGTTGCAACATTTTGAATTAGATCATCAATTGAGTAAATTACGAAAAAGGGCCCTTTTTATGAAACACCGTGTAGTTAGACTATGAAGGCCTTCAAAGTGCAAACTGCAAATCTAAGCAGCACAGAACTACCAATCTTTTTGGTTTTAATTTTTGGCTGTTTGGGCTTATTTCTCGCAACTCCAATTTCTGTTTGTGATACATCCGTTGCGTGATCAGTTTACCATATTGTGTTCGGAAAAATAGTAACACCCTAGATCAGTGCTGTCCAACCCGTGGCTTGCGGGCCGCATGCCCGCGGGCCACATGCGGCCCGCGAGAGGATTTCATGTGGCCCGCCATCATCATCATCATCATTTTATTTTATTCATAGACACATAGCATGACATTTTAAAGGTCACAAGTAATGAACTGGAACGACAAGGTTGAAACAACACTGACAGCCGCCCATAAGCCTAAATAATACAAAACACATGCAAAATAAAC
>Ga0056128_1003071_pt1 | contig 20258 bp, 8 predicted proteins | sample WorMetLIZISLAND2_FD_71113 | JGI IMG/M metagenome (GOLD analysis project Ga0056128, IMG submission 71113) | Marine gutless worms symbiont microbial communities from Max Planck institute for Marine Microbiology, Germany - Olavius geniculatus... ... | reverse complement strand
ACGAAATTTTGTCACGATAAACTAGAGACCTTGGGGCAGCCCACAGTGAAGATTTCGTGATCCTAGCTTGCACCGTTTTGATACAGCTCACGAGTGTGACAGACAGACAGACGGACGGACGAACGCCCAGACGATGGCAAAGACGCGCGAAGCATTCTGCTTTCGCGCGTAAAAACTGAACCGTGTCAGTTCAGTTCAGTTCAGTTATGTCACGTGCCTTTTCACCCTGTTTACACGATCGAGCAAACGTCGAGCAGACATCGAGCAAACATCAAGTAGGCTTGATGGAACCCCGTCCCCTGGCTCAAGTGTAGACCTAGGTTTAGCCCACAGCTGATCACGTGTTATATAGGCCTTCCAATTACAACCCGCTCGCCCTCCTAATTAGCATGTTAATTACCATAGCTCGATGAGCTAGCTGGATGAATGCTAGCAATCATCGAGCATACGTCGAGCAGGTGTATATTGAATACCGTGTCAGTTCGACGTTTGCTTGATGGTTGCTCGATCGTGTTAACGGGGTATTATATACAGTCGTTGCATTAGCTCACTGCTACAGGTATCGTCGGGTCTACCGGTCCGGCAGCTGGATCTGTCGGAATCGTGGTGGGTGACGGTCGGCGGTCGGCCCGGTCTGAGAGTGGTACAAAGGGTCACCGAGCGCGGTACGTCTAGTTTCAGTACGAACACTCATGACGACGGGGCACAAGTTCGTTGTAGCGCTGTAGTCAACGGTCTGCCGGCTCGTACGATCACCGCACAGATCATCGTGCACTGTACGCTTATTTATTTATTTAATAAGCCAAGCACATAACAAACGTATACGCAGAAGTGACTGAAACTAATACCAGTACCAATGACATTGAAATAAAATCCAAAAAATAAAAAATAAAAAAAAACATTTACTAAAGATTACATGAAAAAACTATTACTGAAAATCAGGCATAAACAGGGATAGAAGTAAACAATAATTTACTTACTTATAGTTGTACACACAGCGCATGAATTTCGAAAGAAACTAAAGTGCCAAGGAGAAGGAGGTACTTCGAAGTGGTGCACGCTGACCTTCTGATGACATTGTGTGCGGTTTGTTTTTCATGGAAATAGTACTTAATATTAATGGCGGCAGCTCGACAATTCGAAGGGTCGATAGTCCGAAAGTTTTGAGGGTTTTTCCGATACACTTTTACAGACGTTTACTCAATCTCCACGTTTCGTCTCAACTAAAAGTAAGGTTTGGGTTAAAGTTGGTGAAATGCTTGTTTCAGTATTCGTCTTCAGACTGTCCAGCCTTCGCATTATGGACACACAACCGCATTAAGTCGGTGCTGTATATAGTGGCGTTTGGAGTTTAATCGTCCTTTTAGGACATAGGTATTTTTTTCGAAAAAATAAAATACGACAAATTTGAAAGTGTGGGAAAATTCTAAATTTTATGTTTTTTTTAAATGCACAACTTTTGCTGTAGTCGTTCAGTCAGGTGGTTAGCACTTGGATGGGTGACTGGCTGGTTCTAGGGTGGAATTGTCGGGGGTCAGCCGATTTAACATTTATATTCACGCCGGACTGACCCTTGTTGCCATGGCAACGAAGTTTGGGATAAAATGGGCTATAACTCGGCTTGTAGTGCTATATTTTGCGTTCAGACTCCGCGGTGATATCGTGTACGGACAGCTGGGCGGCTCGCGGTGAACGTAACGTGTTTGTTCGGTGCGAGGTTCGAGCGAAGCCCCAGGTAATGCGTTTGCATTGGGTCATCGATGACAACGGAACGACCGTCAGCGAGGGGCAAGTCGTCAACGAGTACTGGACACTCGTCATGGTACAGTACCGTGCCAAAAGTTAACGAACTTTGCGTGCAAAAAAGCCACTACAATTTTAATGCGCCTGCAACTTTCGTAAGAAACTGCGCAACGTGAAATTCATCCCGTTTGGCCTATAGGATACGGAGATGTTTACGTTTTTTATTACGTCATTATGATGTTTTAACAGACGATTTTATTCAATATTTATTAATTAATTAGTGTTGAAATGGCGACCGTGGCGAAGTGTAGAATGTTGAGAGTGGGTCAGACGAAAGTTGTTATTAAACTGTACGAAGACAATGATGAAGCAAGTTGATATAGCGCAGTTATTTGAGGTAAATCGAAGCATGATACGTTGTATTTGTAAGACTGCTTCTGCAGACAATTATAAGGCAGTTTTTGTAGAATTTTCCTCGGTTTTATTACAGCGATATTATCCGAACAGAACTCAGAAAGCGAACTGCGTCAATCAACTGTCAGAAAACTCAGTAGCCTAGAGTGACGTCAAGAGGCGTGGATGCACCGCTGTTGCGCGTTCCCGTTTGCGTTAGCAGGACTTTTCTTGTTTTCTACGCTTTAGCTTATTTGTTTTCGAGTCACTAGCCAGTACGGGACGAAAGAGAGACAGGCGGACGGACAGACGGGCACGTTACGACGTTGTGAAATTGTAGGAAAAAAAAGTGCAATAAATGCTTCGATGTTTAATGATGACAGGATCGTACTGACGGTGTGCTGGAGGTCCAGTTGTTCATGAGACAAGCACACGCCGCCAGCTTCCGTCGATACACTCTGGTAGCCGAAAACGGCATTGCAGCCAAGAGACAATCAGTCGCTCTCATTCGACGTAATTTTTTTCCGTGACTTGTTATTCTTAGGCGTAAAATTATGTGTTTTTACAGCTACAGTTTGGCAAAAGTCTCGAGGGAAAGGGGATTATTAAAACAATTTTTGGTTAGCGTAAAAAATTAACTACTTTTTACAAGTATGGATAGTTTGATTTGAAGTTTAATTGAATAAGATTATAGTTAACCCCCGCCACTGAGCATAAGACTAGATTCAAATAGTTTTTGTTTCAGCAAAACTTTAAAGCAAACAAAAACTTGTTTTTGAGGTTGCAACAAAAATGCAGTGATGGAAGTTTAAAACAAAAACGGAAACTGCAGGAACGAAAAGAATTTTTCACAGCTTATTCTGCTTTTCACTTGTTCATTGTCGTGAGCTGGCGTTTTGAGTTTTAACTGTAGTCTATCAAGTTGCTATTTTTTAATGTGGTAATGGCAGTTGTAATTTATTGTGACTTTGTTTAGAAACTTCTCACCAATCACAAATTCTTGCCATTTGTATGTCGTATTTGAAGTACTAGAATAAATTTGAAAACTGAAAAAATGACTATAGTGACTTACATCTCTGATGCCGAACTACACTACAACTTGATTAGAAATGCATATAATCTAATTATTTATTATTTTTGCTTTTGTGTTTGTTTGCTGAGACAGGAGAAGGTTCGTCGTCGAGAGGCGACACCGTGCGGCTGAGTTCCGGGTTTTCGTTTCAGCAGGACAAATCGAGCGACGCCGGAACGCGAACTGCTCGCGTATCACAGTTTATATTTCTTGACAGTACCATCACTATTTCACTCGCAATGTCGCATATCATCTCCAACTCAGCCGTTAGGTGAACGCCAGCCACGGCGCTAGCTGCTATTTTCTATCGTAAAGAATCTTGCGGATAATATGCCAGAATTTACACAAGACGTTCGGGACAGCACAGTCTGAAATAAATCCCGGACAAAAGGCCACTGGACAAAAGGCCACCGGACAAAAGGCCACCAGAAATGTCACCCCGGACAAAAAATCGACCCCTGATCTACACTGAAAGAAAAAGTAAAGTTCCTCACCCTTATTTGCTGAATAAGCAGCAAAACTCACCGTAGTATGACACAAGAAGTTAATATTAATTTCGACACAGAAGAAAAAAAATGGCAAAAAGTTAGAGTTGAACCCGGGACCTTTCGGGCAGTGGATGTGTGACGCTGCCCATTCGAACACAGCGGCGCTCGGCTGTGCCCCTACCTAATTTTTTTTTTAAAAATTATGCAAAAACAAAGCATTTTCGTGAAAAATTTTCACTTATTTTAAGATGCATCCAGTTAATAGGGGCAACCGCTTTCCCAGCTCCCTGCCCTTCAGATCCGCTACTGAATGTTTATCAGAGCAAGACGGTGATTCCTGGTATTTTATGATATGTTCCTTTACGACCAAAATAGCCAACAGACTTGAATTCACATTCGCTGCTAAAGACCGGCAGCAGTTTCGCTTAATGGTTTCGAGAAAATATCGCCCTAAAATATTACCGTTTTATTTATTACAACCCGTCAAATGTTTAACGGATTTCGACCCCACCCGACCCACGGGAAAAGACAAATTCAAGTTTTCCAGGCCACAAATACACCGTCTGGTCGGCCCCTGACAAATAATAAGGCCTAAATAATTGCTTTGCCTCGTTTGGCTTCCCGCGTTACAAAGAGTAGGCGCCGCTACTGCTGATAAGCTACGTCGTCAATTAGGGTCCGACGAAACACTGCATCGGTGCGGTATATTTTTCCTTAACTCTAACCCTAATTCTGAACCTAACCATAACACACATTCTATACCTAACCATAAACCTAAACCTAACCCTTACCGTCCGGTGCAGTCCAGTGCGGTGTTTCGTCAGACCGGTCAATAACGATACTGCCTTTTGTGCAAAATACATCGTTATATTTTTCTTTTGAGTTTATTTTTGCACTAATAATAACGCATCCATCTGTTCGATTAAACGCTATATAATGCAACGGCAGCTAGTGGTATCTTAGTCCACCACACTCGGCAATCGGCTGTTTTGCAGCAATTGCTCGCTATGAAATGTCTCTCTGTCATACGGTGGTAGTGTCCATAGAACGGTGTTTACCGCCGTTAAAGCTGTTGCCCTGTTAGCCTTGACGGCCAAAGCGTCATTCATAAAATTTAATTAATCAATCGCCTCAGCACATTTAGGCTATACAGAGTGCCGGAGACGAACAGTAGAGCGTTTTGCTAATGGCTAGAAGAAACGCCAAAGCGCGCACACAGCGACGTATGAAGTAATGCATTATAGTAGGCACCGTCCAACGGCGTCGGTGACTACGTGACTACGCGCACGTATGCGTCAACTAATGACCAACAGCCGAGCAGGTGGGTTGGCCTTCTGGGCCGTATGCCACTTCGTCAAAAACTAAATTGTGCCAGTTCAGTTCAGTTCATTTACGTCGTTCTGTACTCGCTTTTAAAGCCGTCAAAAAGCACGTTTTTAGAACGGTAGTCCAAGATTGCGTGATGAAAAAATGAGCCTCCGTACGCCCTATCATGTAAATGGCAAACTCATAAATTGTCTTAGACTCCCCAGTCTAACAATTACGCACAAAATTAACGACAAGATGAGAAACTGAGGGTAAATTAATAACGGCAAATAAAGGCATCACAATATAGGCATATATACGTCGTAACAAGAAAAGTCCAAAGATATACACTGAGACCGAGAGCTTGAGTCCACTATTGTTTTTTGGCCGACCGTTACGTCGAGCTGTAAGTAGGTACAATGTGTTGTTTGTCGTATGTCTGTCGTTGTTTGTAACGCATGTATTGTCGCTATACGGTACGTCGTAGGACGTTGGCGATGGTACCACTGGATGGGGTGATGACGAGTTTCTATAAGCTGTCAACAGTAACTATTTCTCTGTCTGCAGTGGTTTGGCCGCAATTTTGAATGCGAAGTTGCTGCCTGCAGCCATCACCCACGTGCGCCAAATTACAGCATGGTATCCTAGCGTTGACAGTAACGTTCAATATAGCAATGTCGCCGTAGGCGTGTATGGGACTGTCTACTCACTCTGGAAAACTGCTATCTTTCCGCGATTGGAAGTTGGACGCTGGCTTTCAGCGGTACGGTCGGCATACCTCAGCAACAGCTTCCCGAAACGTAACACTTCCGACACGTGTCACAGCCCCATCACGTCACACGACGGTAGCTTAAATCCGCACGCTCACACAACCATGACGATTATACCGTATACCGTATATTATATGTCCAAACTGCTACCCTTTCTGAGGTCGTAAAGCTATATAGCTGTAAAGAACGCGTACATGACAGTGTGCCCCACGGCGCTGGTTTTCTGAGCTATTATTCTGTAGATCTGTACGAGTAGTAAGTAGTAGCATACACGACCGCAGCAAAAGAACGCTGTTTACGCTGTTAGTCATAACGTTGACGTAAATTTATAGCCCAAGAAAGCAGCAAGCCTACTGGCCTGGTCTCAGGTGTCAGTTTTGCACCTGTAGTGGTTTGAAGAATCGCCAAAACTACTCGACTGGACGATAATATTATATGAAGATATGTTCGGTTTTGTATGAACGTGGATATTATGATTTATCACTGCAGAATCGCTTATCTTGTCTCCGGATCTTTATAGCCAGGTGAGATTAAGTTTCACTATTTTTGCATGCATAATGCAATTATTATTGCAACAAAAAAGCGATCACAAATCTCAAATTTTTGACGAGAATACTGATGCACCCGATGAAAACGGCAGACTAGATAGTAGATACGCACGTCCATTGAAAGTTGTTTGGGTCGAGGTTTCCATCGCTACTACTTCGTCTTTGGGCAGACTGTACCTTTCAGAAATTTACCAAAGTCTGACAAACTTTTTTTGAAAAGTCCAGCGGACAAACTTTTGAACAAGTACACAAATGGGAAAACGAACAGGCCTCGAAAACATGACCGCATTCTTTGGCGGAGGCAACATATTATTAGGCACCTATGATTGCAGGTAAACGACAGTAGGCCAGGTAGGCCTATTGATTAACGATATCAGCGTGCAGTAAAATACATCGGGGCAAAATAATTCTGTTTACATCTGGCATTACGTCATATAGGCCTGACCTCTGCAGCAATAGTTTGTTATTCGCGCTACTTTTAATATAAGCTTACCTGTACTAATGACGGTAATAAATATAGGCCTAATATGTATCTCTGCAAGCTGCGGCAATCGTAAATTCGTGATCGTTGATTGTCGTAGAACCCTATCTACAGCAGTGAGACTGATAGTGGATGACAATGTCATGAGTTACTGATGCACCCCGTGCAGTACACGATGAAGCAAACATGACGCAAACTTAGAGCAGACGTCGTCGTGCGCGTGTATTTTGAATAGGTTTGCTCCGTGTTCGCTTTACGTTTGCTTCGTGTGTTCTTCCTTGTGTAAACGGGGTATAAGTCTTGAGAGCTTTGCGAAAAGCCTGAGTAGGCCTAACATCAACGTTCTTTATGTGGGGTTCCAGCCACTTGAACCGCAAACTGAGAAAGCGCGCTTCCCGAACTAAAGCAAGGAAACTGTAATTCGTGAAACTGCATGCACTGTTTTCTCTTATTTTGAGAAATGCTGCTTACATATCTAATTACTGCATTCATTAGTTATTAGCATCGGTGATTAGCTTTGATTAGTAACCTGCTTCTGTGACAAACCGCCACTAGCTGCTCTCCATTTCCAATTAATTTTTGTCTGTTCTAGCGACGCTTGCGATCTTTGATTTTGTGTTTCGTGTTTTCATAAAAAAGTAAGTAAGTAAGTAAGTAAATGATTTATAAAGCGCCAAAGTCTCAGAAAGAATCAGGGCGCAAAAGCGGTTGTTTAAACTGGTTATGGATAATTTTCAATCTCATGTTGATTTCTAGGTCTTTTTGTGTTTCTGTAAACCTTCTAAACTTTTTGTCTTTCTGTTAGTTAGTTTTTCTCGTCTGTTTCGATAGGCCTAATGCTCAAATCCTTAGAGTATAGAGTAAGCCTAATATCGTGCATGTTTTATTGACTAGGCTAATAAAAGTGAACATTAAAAGTAAACATTGCAGCTTTTCTAAGTAGACCAGTCCGTGGCACGGCGTATACCTTGTCTCGGCCAATGCAACAATTTCATGGGTGAATCTTATGAGCCTGTGAGCCATTATGTCTCGTGTGGGGTCGGTTTGGTTGTTTTGTATGATGGCTAAGCGGAGGGGGCACCTGCCTGGCTGGTTTTATAACATGCTTGGCCGGGTCGCGTCTATCTCAGCTGATTGCAGCCTAGCATTGCGAGCTACTGCCACAGTGTGTAGACCTACAGCGTGTGGGCGCGGTTTGGTTTGGTTCTTATAGGCCGACAGAATAACGCCGATTATCACAGTCTTTTTTACGCTTTTGCATACGAAACGCTCCCGATAATTAATAATTACCAAATGCCGACAACAAAAAGTTTTTTCTGTTAGTATTTATGTCTGCAGATCCTTTTGTATCGACTGTGGTCGAGTTCGAGTTTTTTTATCCTCGATTGTGGCTGTAGCCCCTCTTTATCGACTTTGTGACACACCCATAATATTTACGTCTAAGTTGGCACCGTGAATTGTATAATATTATGATATTATATGATGTTCGCACTCCACAGTATAGGTGTGGTTGCTGGTCGTCTGCATAACCAACTGACACCATTTCTCATAGCAAGTGCCTTTTTATACATAGCTCGTTAAGAGATTACTATGGGCCTGAAAACCCCGAACGCACTCGATGTGTTAGTATTTTTTGACGTTATTGGTATGCCCCTATGTTCAGAGTAAATTTGAAACGTAAACGACATTACCCTGCATTGTATTATATCGCTTTAGCAGCATTTACCGTCGTGCGATTATTTCCGCAACTCAGTGCAAGCTTCCGAGTCCGAAAATTAATAACGCACTTTAGTCCAAACTCCTGATCGATTGTGTTTTGTTCAAATACTGAAAATGTTTGACAATTTACCCGCAATTCTGTGTTCTAATCGGCCTACTGTTAGGGACATTTGCCTCGTTGTCCAAATCTGTTTAGCATTATTTCTATACGTTTTATTTTTTGCTGTTTTAAATCGTAGTTACTGCCACAACAACGCGTGACAAATAAAAATAAATTAAACGGAGGAATCGTTGAGAAACGGATCGATGGACAATCGCCAAGCCTCAAAGAAAACGGGTAGCTGTAAGCCCTAGTGTCGATCAATATTGTAACAGTAGCACCCAATTGTGCGTTTAGGGTTCCGAAGCATGCACGCGCTCATTCGTTTTTGGTTGACGCTTACGTGAGCGTAGTCGTATAGACCCCGACGCCGTTAGACGGTGTCTACTGTAAATGCACTACTGCTTGCCCATTGTTTAGCTGGTCAAAAACTAAACCGTGCCAGTTCAGTTCAGTTCAGTTACGTCGCTATGTATGTCCCTTTATTTTGATACAACTTTTTAATTGTTGCGGTGAATATCTCAACGAGAGTTATTTGCAAGCAACCTATATAGAACACACTGCTAACTTACTGTGTCATTAGATAAACTCAGCCTCCTACCCTTAACGGGACGGAAAATAAGTAGTGGCGGTTACGAGTTACAGAGTGAAGACCTGATGAGGCTTATTGGAGCGGTGCATGGCATGTCTTTCGGCTGCACCGCAGGTTCAATGTCGTTCGCTGAGGCGCAAAATACACGACTGCATAATGCGCTGTGGTCATTAGTTTATGCCAATAACCTATCACTTCCATAATGTAAAGCGCTCATGGCCATGCGTCTGACTCATGTAAGCAAATACGAGACCTTTGATGCAGGAAAATGGCCGCGAGCAAAATCTTACAGGAGCAGAAATTTTTGACACGGTCTGGTGGCAACACGTCATAGTCTATAGGCCGAAATGTATGCACGCTGATACGTCCGGCCTTTCACATTAAAATTGCAAACAGTTGCTGAGAAAACAGCGAAAAACTTTAGGGGGCTACTTTATTTAGCCGCACCCTGTAGACAGTCACAACGTGGGACGTTTTGGGGGGACACAGTGGAGAGTAGACCGTGTTGAAACGTACGTATTTCATGACTGTGATCGGCGGTAAGTTCTGCCCTAGAATGGCTGTTTTACACAGACCCGTGCCACGTATCGGTCATCAGGTTTGAATGGAGTGAGACAAAGGGCAGTTGTAATACTTCAAACACTGCAGTAACTGATATTCGGCAACGTGGATCATGAAATAACAGCAACAACACCGATACCGGTATACAGAAGACAACATTATTTGACAGTAAATAAGGTATAAGCTTGGTCACCGTTATGCAGTGAATACTTAGATGTTCTGATCGAAGGCAGGGGGTTAGGCTAATTACTAACAAGTTACAGCGATGGAAGTAATAACAACATTTTATTGCATTATAGGCCAACCGCAGTGCCTGTTTTTACAACGAGCACCGTGCATTGATTTGCCATAGGTCATGATAGGTGGTATAGATTGTATGTATACGAGCATTATTATGTTAACGTCCTGTGTACCAATTTACGACGTTCCGCATAGTGCAACTGAATAAGGAGATCGATCGAGGCTCTAGCGCTGACGGCATGAGGTGTTTAAAAGAAGCTTCAACAGGCGTCTTTCTGTAGCTTAATAAGCCGACAACATGCTTGGTTGAACAACCGCAGGACCAATGAGCAGACTGTGATGATTTGACGAGAAAGCGACAGGGTGCGCCAAAAAGTAATCCCTTGAAGTTGTTTGCCATTTTCTGAACAACCGCTTGGAATTTTAACGCGAAATTCCTCACACTTACAATTATCACCTGTTTATACCCGCATGAATGAACTAAACAGCATTTGATACTCTCTTGCTACTGCAGAGTTACAGAATTTTTTAGAGACAACATCTTGATTTTGCAAGTTCAAAAACTTATCGAGTTATGTGCATAGAAAAGAACTCGATGCGTCTTGTTGTTCGTGAAATCAAAGTGACGTAATCGTTACAAACAAAGTTTGTTCTAATTTCTTATCGTATTTATTGGCAATTTCTCGCCAAAACTGAAATCCCTCGCTAAACTTAAGCAAGCACTATTAATAGATCATGTAACATCTGAACTGCACAAAAGAAAATTTATCAATAGAATTTTATTTAGCAACCGTTATTAGTTTGTTTATTTGTAGTTTGTTTATCACGTATTTTCTGTATTTTTTTTTGTTTTCTTTAGCAATATTTGTAGTTTTTTTCTATCACTGTTTTTCTATGTTATTGTTCTCGCGCGTTTATCGCGAGTGTCTATTACATATTAAAATAAAAATAAAATAATAAAATAATGATCTGGGACAACTTGCCATCAACAAGGCTGTTAAAGACTTCAGTAAAAGATAAAATGCATGCGTAAAGGCTGGCGGTGGACACTTCGAGTTTTCATAGTCATTGGCAAACTGTAAGTTGTTCGAATGGCAGTGTGGTTTTTTTTTGTAGCGCAACCATCGTGCGCTTTTCGTTCTGCGCACATTTTGCTTCATGGGAACGTGAGAAACGACGACGTGGTTACAGTAAAGGTTTAATAACTTTGTCGCAGTTAAAGATAATAAAATGCCTTTTGGCAGTTTTGCGTAACTACGAACAAGTACCACATGTGTAAAATTTCGCATTAAAATTCGACGCGGTTTCACAAATAATGATAAACAACTTCAAGGGATTACTTTTTTTCTGGCGCACCCTGTCCATTGGCAAGCATTCAGCATGAGCTGCTGTCCGTGACTAAGCACCAGAAGAAGAGATTGTAGCAGAAAAGCTGTTATCACAGATCAAATTTCTTTTGCGTGGGAACTCACCGTGCGGTCTTTTAAGCCAGCGGTGGTTAAAACCAATTATGCTAAAATAAACGATGCTGTTCTGTTACCAGCTCATTTAACCAACTCGGTTAAATATTAGGGCTTAGCTTACTGTTACGCATAATTCGCCTAATCAACCATTAAACGGCGACAATATTTGCGGTGTTCATTGTAGCGTTCGATATAGTAGCGTCACCATAGCGGGTATGGGACGGTAGTCACTGTGGGAAATCGCTTTCTTTCCGCTAGCGGAACTCGAACGTTAACGTTTGGATATAAGCGGTACGGTCGGCCCACGCTAGGTTCAGCTGGGCTTCTTGTCTTAATTTATACATCTCATATCATGCCTAGCCGGCATTTCTCAATGTTATTCGTGCCTACAATATTACTGATCTAACACGGTCGTCACTTGTTCGTACATACAGTAGCGGTAAGCTACCGATTGATTGATATATGTACTGCATAATGTGTTACAAAGCCACGCGTGTCGTGTGTACAGGTATATAGGGAGTACAGATTTGGAATGGGATCCCATTAACAGCTATAACACCAACGTCACATTCATTCTAATCTAACGGGTTTCGTGAACCGTGACCACACAACAGTAACTACAGCACACGTCCGCGCGTGCGATCAGACACTGATGAATGACTAGCGCTACTGCAGTCTACAGTATAGGCCGACTGTCAGCTGTTTTTAGCCGACCGTACTTAAGTAACGGTCAAGCTATCGGCATGGTTGTCGTCCGTAAACTCAACTCAACTCAACTCGGGTTTAATAAAAAAACGATAGCCGATGGCTAAAAAATATACAAACATAAAAGTAGCAACTACACATATCTAATAGAGCATAAAAAATACGAAATAGTCCACACTCAACACTCTTTTAAGGAGTCTGTCTGTCTGTCCGTCTGTTCAACTTCATCCGTAGGTAACGGATGTGCCCTGGCTAACGGGTAAGTAGTAGGAAAAAACTTTTTACAGAAAAACTTTTGCCATATGTTTTAAACCAAAACATGCAAAATTTAAGCGATCTAGTTTAAGGGGAACGCTTTCAAATTTGGGGTTGAATGAAAAAGGTAGGAAATTGAACGAAAAACTAACCACAGCTGAAAACGGTGAGAGATAAGGCCAAGATTACTATTAATCGACTATTTTATTAACTAGTGGGTTTTTTGCTCTGTTTTTGACATTATAAAGACTGTCACAAAGTGGTTCACCCCTATGAGCTTTATTTCTTTCGTTGTTTTCTTGTCTATTACCCTAGATCAATTACAGTATTGCTGAAACCAAGTAAGAAAGCTAAATTATGTGTAAACATGTTTGACGAATGTGTTTTCAACCACTGTTATTTCTGTAAGTGATTTGGGTTCTAGCCTAAATTATGTCACCTTTTCTGTGGGCCGCTAAATAACCTACCTGCTTTTTGATTGCGCACTGCCTCCAAGGTGTAAACCCACGTCCTGCTGCTGCTGCGGCTGATGATGATGATAATGATGCACGTGTTTACGGCGTTTCCAGGTATGTATAGGAATCATCAGTGCAGAAGATGAATGCCTGGTTGCTATGGCTGGCCGTTGCCATGGTTCTCGCTTCTGTACACCGCGTGGCATCACAACAGTGTGAGTACAAACTGTAGTTTAGTCTGGTTGTACGTCGCAGCACGCGAAGCTTTAGAACGCCGAACTAATGTTGAATTAACTCGTCTACCCTGTAAACAATATTAAAGGCCCATGCACAGCGACGTAACTGAACTGAACTGACACGGTTCAGTTTTTGACGAACTGACCAATAAACAAGCTTACTGGTCATTAGTTGTCGCGTACGTGAACCTTGTCACGTGGGTCACTGACACAGTTACACGGTGCCTACTGCAATACATTACTGCTTTCCATTAGTCAGTTCGCTAACAAATAAACCATGTCATTTTAGTTACGTAGTTTCAGTTACGTAAATCACGTCGCTCTGTATGCGCCTTCAGACTTATGCTCTTAAATTGATCCGGAATACAACGCGTATTGCCATTAACTGCTGTTGTGGACACGCTTACTATAGATGTCTGCAAAATACAGAATAGTGCTTGTTATTATGCGCCTGTCTCGTCTTACAGACAACTTTATGCGACTTGAATGCCCATGCGTCTGTTTGTCGTCTGTTACATTCGTGCACTTTGCTTCAACTGTTACGATTTTAGATGTCGTTGAACAATCACACTTCTGGACTCCAATGGCACCAATGGCTCCAATCGAAGTTCCTGACCCTCGAAGAGAAGCAGAGGCATCATTTACGGGGCTGGGGGATCTACGGACCCCCAAGGATTTATAATTTTAGTTTTCCGTGTAAATCGTACTTTTAAAACAGTGTTACTGCTGCAAGGGCAATACGTTACGTAAACTGAGACCCCAACGATTTACTGAAATGACGCCAATGAAGGTAAGAGGAGATTGCAATTGCAAATTGCTGCTACGTCCTGGAAAACTAAAAGGAAGCGATTTCGCCTTATGCTAAATGACTTTGGTTACTTGTTGCAGTGTGTGACCAGCGGGCCGACGTCGTTCTGGTGTTGGATCAGTCGACCAGCATAGTGACCACCGACTATGAGAACTGGTTCACGCACATGTTGGGCCTTGCCGCTGGGATTAGCCGGCTCTACGACATCGGACCCAATGCCACACAGATCGGTCTGTTATATCCTCTCACTTTTCTAGCGCTCGATGTTTACTATGTTTAGTAGCTAGTATTTATCGTAAAACGAAACCTGGCGCTACAAACTTGCAGATGTATTTTTATCTCAGGGGTTCCGGATTCGCATCTACTTCGATAAAACAAATGAAGCTGTTTTACACTGTAGTTTAGCGTGTTTGTTTCATTTCATTTTTACGACAAAATTTTCATTTTGGTACAATTTTTTTCGCTTTTGTAGCAGACATACCGGGAGCGGCAAGAGTATTTTTTGAATATTTTTGTTATTTTTTCGCAATTAGTAAGCATTTTGCAATGCAATTTTACACTTTTGTTGTACTTTATAACACTGTTTACTGATACTAACCATTTAAACGATACTTTATACCCCGTTTACACGATCAAGCAATCATCAGGCAAACATCGAGCAATTAGAGCGCACGTCGTGCACGTGTATTTTGAATGCATTTGCTGGATGTTTGCTTGATGATTGCTCGATGTTTGCTTGATCGTTTAAACGGGGTATTAACCCCATTAACACTATTACTTTGCAGGTCTGCTGATGTTCAGCGACGAGATAGATATTGGGTTCTACTTGGACCAGTACCACGACAAGTCGGAGCTGATTGATGCTATTCGACAACTGGACATCCGCGGCGGTGACACAAACATCGCCGACGCACTCGAGAGAACACGAAACGAAATGTTCTCACCCGCACATGGCGCACGGACTGGCGTCGCCAAGGTCTGTTAGTGCTGTTTTTGCATAAAAAACACTTTTTTCTTTCTTTCATAATTCAGTGAAATGATAATTGATTTACACAAAATTTTTACCAGATGTAGCTAAAAAATACTAATTCGAAGCATTAGGACAAAATATGGCTGACAGTTGAATATTCTTTGTTAATCGTGACGTAATGCTGACGTCATAGTGTGCTGCGAGTACAAACTGGTTGTTGCAACCGGTGCTAACAGACTTGCTGAATAGCTGCCCTGCGTCGATGGCGAACTTTATCTGGTTTATTGATGACAAACTGTTGAAGTTTTCACATTGTAGCCACAAAAATGCCCAAAACTATCACTCACACACTTGTGGGAATAGCTTAACTTTGCACCTTTCATCAAGACAGTGCACCAGCACCCACCGCTTGAGAGATAGTTGAGTTTTCGGATCGCGAGACGCTTAATTTTATGCCTCCATGTTGCTAAGTGCTCACACGATGAACATTTTTTATCAGTAAACCAGATAAAGTTTACCATCGAAGCAGGGTAGCTAGCCTACTGACAGAACCAGTTGAGACAAACCAGTTTGTACTCACATCGCATTATGACGTCAGCATTACATTACGACTTTCAAAGAATATTTAACTAACGGTTACATTTTGTTGAAATAATTTGAATTTGTATTTTTTAGCTACATTTGGTAAAAATTTTTATGCAAATTGATCACCATTCGACTGAGATATAAAAGAAACAATAAGGGTGCCTTTTTATGAAACACCGTGTATTATCTTTCACTGTAGCGTTTGGAGTGTTATAAGTAAGTGCCTATAAGCTCAATTGATTGATAGCGTCTCGCGTTTGTGTAGGCCTATCACACCTGCGTCCAGGCAGAACCCACTGTCGATCACGGCCATGAAATGATACGTTTCAACGCGGTCTGCAGTGTATCATGTCTCGTTACACTTCCGCAATACACTGCGAACCGTGCTAAAACCTACACTTTTTAAACTAGATTGTATAAAACATTATATTATGTAACCCCGGGGTTAATACTTGTATGGGTGACTGTGTGCGGACAGGTAAACCATTTTGTATATAACCGACCGCAAGCCTTTTATTCCTCCGGAGTAGTTAAATCGAGTACTGGCCTGTCTGGCTGGGTTAAGGCGGGACGCGTTCACTTGTGTCAGGTAACAGGTGACACTGTAAAATCTTATATGGCAGGCGACGCTCCGTAGCTTTGAGATAAATTTACGATGAAAAGCTGTACGCTGTACCCTTTAATGTTTTTACTCGCAACAGCAGCTACTGCTGTAGGGAGTCTTAGCCATCGCAATTCTGTCTGTCCGTCTGTCACACGGGTAGATCAGTCAAAGCGGTGCAAGCTATAATCACCAAATCTTTACCGTCGGCTGCCTGGAAGACTGTAGTTTCAGGAACCTTAAAAGCTTTTCCGTAAATTTGAAGGGAGTCACCCCGAACGAAGGCGCTAAATGAGAGGGGATAAGAAAAATTTGCGATTTCCAGTCGATACGGCGTTGGCAGAGCGAAACAGGTCACGCTTTCTGGTCAGTACAAGTAAAACACTATAGATAATTAGTTGCCGGTCGTCTGTCGCCCTCTGGCGACTTATTTTGTTTTACTGGGCTTTCAAACATGCACCGCTGTTGCGCGTTTTCCTTTGCGTTAGCTGGGATTTTCTTGTTTAAACAGCTGTTATTTCTGATCACGGACGGCACGCCGACGAAAGACGCCGAGTGGACCGTGCCGGAAGCAGACGCCACGAAGGCCGCCGGCATCGAGATATTCGTGGTTGGGGTGACCCAGCAGGTGACCATCACTCTTCTGCGTGAGATTGCCAGTGATCCGATAAACACTCATCTTTACTACGTCGAATCCTTCGACCGCCTGCCAGGTTAGAGTTGGACGTAAGTAAGTAAATAAGTAAATAAGATTATTTAGAAGGCGCAATTTAACAATAGCCACAATGCGCCGCGCTCTCAACGCCCGAACAAAAATGTCTTTAACTGCCGTTTGAACTGTTTAAAGTTACAACAGAAAAATCGGCCGAAAACGACATTTAAGTAGCACGAGAAAACACGCTCAGAGGCGCAACAAAAGTGGGTCGGGTCCATCCGCGGGTTGGGTCGTTTCGGGTCGGGTCAATTGCAGTTGTATGGGTCTGTATGTTTGCTTTTTTCAAATTGACTCATTCTGATAAAATTATTCTTTTTGTTTAAACTGAAATGACGTTTATTTTTAATTGTTATTATGGTTTGTTGCTGCATACGTTTGCTTCATTTGCACTGACTTATTCTGCTAAAATTATTAAAAGTTGGTCATTTTGGTAAAATTAAATTTGTTTGCTCAAACTAAAATAACGTTAATTTTTATTGCTATTACGGTCTGTTGCTGCATACGTTTGTTCCATATGCACAGACGTACTCTGCTAATATTACTTTCTGCATGAATTACAGATTTATTTATAAATTGCTAGACTTTTAGCCAACATGGCCGAAAATTACGTGGGAGAATAGTGACTGATGCGAGTGTAAGAATTAGATAATGCCTAAAGGTCTGTGGGCCTAACTGTGACTAAGGGTTGCGGTAGCCGACCGTGCTTAAGTAACAATCGAGCTATTGTCGTGGTTGTCGTCCGTTCGTCCGTCTGTCTGTTTGTCACCGATGTACTGTGGCTAAACGGTGCAAAATAGGGCTTAGGTTGCTATTGATCACTAATTAGAAGTGGCACATTGATTTTCAAACAACGTAAAAATCATTAACGTTGAATAACCTTGAAGATCATTGACAAATAGTACAGTCGGCTATCTTAACGACAGCAGGATGGGTTTTTTCTTTTGTTTGGAATGGGTCGGTCGGGTCGGGTTGGTTCGGGTCAGTTAAAAGTAACCCATGTCTAACTCTGTAGGCGTCGACCAGACACTGGTCAATGTGTCGTGCGGTACGAAACCACTATCGGCCATCAGCACGACTACACCTGCCACAACTACGACAACCAGCCGGACAACGACTACAACGACGCCGACAACTACAACGCCGACAACAACGCTTACTCTTCCTGGTGCGTTTTCTTATTTACCATAATAAGCTAGTAGTGGTGGTGGTGGTAGTAGTAGTAGTAGTAGTAGTAGTTGTTGTTGTTTTATTTTGAATGAAAAGACGATATGTGATTTGAGATAATCCGAGATACGACCTTTGATTTTTTATTTACGTTTTATCAGCACAAAGTGTAGAAGCTATTCATTAATTTACCAGAGTCTGACTGCGACTAAAATCTTCAATGTGCCCAATTGCCGATATTATACGCTTGTCGCTTCGACGCTAGCAAAAGCTTAGCAAGACTGTGTTCGCAGCAGACAGGAATTTTCACTGCATGTACCAGATGCAGCAAAAAGTATCCTTTATTTTGCCACCGTGAACCAATTTTTCATTAATTTGCACTGAAATATTACACATACGCTTAATCGCGTAATGCAGCCAAAGGACATTGTGTGAACTGTAACTAACACAATGTTATCGAATTTTATCCGTAATCACGGCGTCATTTTTCGTGTTCACGAGCAGAAGAATGCGTACAGAACGAAAGATGCACCGCATTTGCGTTGCGAACGCCTGGTGAATCGCATGGCTAATATGCATTAAAACGGTCTCACCACAAACTTTTTAAAAGTTAATGGCCTATGTGAACCATCTTTATGCTTTCGAGCGTCACTTGCCAGATCGGATTCTATGAGATGCAGTCACCCGACACAGGCGACCGTGCCCCGCCTTAACTCTAGCCAGACAGGCCGGTACTCGATTTACCTACCCCGGAGGGATGCGAGGCTGAGTTGAGGTGTGCTATTACGGCTGGAAAACGATGTTTGTTACGTGTATAGTATCGTTCGGCAATTGCGAAAACGCGACGTTGGATCTCGTGCTTATACTGGATCAGTCTAGCAGTCTGATCTCCGGGCAGCCCAACTACGACAACTGGAACGATAAGATGCTGGGCTTTGCCGCTAGCGTCGTGAGAGCCGTCCCGGTCTCACCCGACCAGACACAGATCGGTCTGATGAAATTCAGCGACGAGGCGGATGTGGTCTTTCACTTGGATAATTACACTGACGCCCGGAGCATACTGGAAGCGCTGCGAGGGCTGGACATCGATGGTGGCGACACCAACATAGCAGGTGCACAGTTTGGAAATAGTGAGTGACTGGCGTTGAAGTCATCGCTGAAAATTTTTGACCCAAAGTTCGTAATAAAATATTGTCCGATATCGAAGATCGAGGGCGACATTTTACGAACTGAGAGGAAACAATTTTCAATGATGACCTCGACGCCAGTCACTCACTATTTGTTTTGTTATAATCTAGCAACTCTATCAGTGAACAGGTCAACAATTACGAAAAGCTGTGACGACTTCGATGTTGCCCGGTTAACAGTGCGCGGTCAACAGTGCGTATATGTTAACGTCACGTGACGCGATTGGGACCAATCGCGTGCAGGTATTTTGGTATAAGAATTGGACCTGGGTTGGGTCAAAAGTAAGTAAGTAAGTAAGTAAGTAGTCTGCATCTGTAGCGCGCCATTTGTCAAAAAACAGAAGTTCGAAACGTAGGCGCCAGTGGTAGCAGTTAGTCGATGGCGGTGTTGTCCGAGAACAGATAAATCTTGACGTGTCGTCGGAAGGTGTTAGAAGTGAGTGCTGTTTGAATGGTAATTGGGTCCAGCCAAGGGTTGGGTTCGATCGGATCGGGTCGAGATTTTTCTTAATATATAGGTCCGGTCAGGTCGGATCGAGTTGTGTGGGTCTGCATAAAGGTAAAGGTAAAGGTCGTCAATTTATATAGGGCATCGTCGCGTACACGCCTCTAATGCGCTTTCTTCAGTGACCAGAGCCGCCGGCCGCACAGCCACCGCGTGCTGCCTGCAGACACAGGCTGGCGTAGTAACCCAGCCAGGCAGTCCCAGTCAAGTAGTTAGTGGGGCGCTTCATTAGACAAGCTATGCCCTCTTTTTTTGTTGCCCAGCTCTAGCTACTTATTTACTTACTTACTTATTGGAGGCACACACGCTACCGAGTTTGATATTCTGTGCGCGCCATACGGGTTAGATATTCAACGCGGATGTCCATCTAGCAGGACTTATGATGTCCAAATTTTTGTCGGGCCTCAATAATGTTTTTCAGCGATTTTGTCAATTTCCATACATTTATGATTAGTAAAATTTTGACTTAATTCATCAGCAACATTTTTTGCTGTGTATTTTTTTTATATAAAACAGGCTTAATTGCTGCCTATAGTTAAACATGAATTGTTTGGAAAAGTGTTGGTTGTATATTAACGAGGACATTTGACTTTAGAA
>Ga0056128_1003070_pt1 | contig 20261 bp, 13 predicted proteins | sample WorMetLIZISLAND2_FD_71113 | JGI IMG/M metagenome (GOLD analysis project Ga0056128, IMG submission 71113) | Marine gutless worms symbiont microbial communities from Max Planck institute for Marine Microbiology, Germany - Olavius geniculatus... ... | reverse complement strand
TGCTTAAACTACATGGTCTCGCGATGTCAGGTCTCGCGATGTCCACCCTTGCTACATGGTCTCACGTTGTCCAGTCTCGCGATGTCAGGTCTCGCGATTTCAGCGTCCCCCTTTGTTGCAGTTGGATTTTAAGCACAACTGCCACATCCCGCCACCGTCCTACAAATTCAGCGCTTATATACTAGATGAGATAATTGACGAATAAAGCCGGAGAACAGTGTGACACGACATATACAAGGTGCGGCAGAAAAAAGTGGACCCCTAAAATCTTTCGCTGTTTTCTCAGCAACCTTTTGGAATTTTAATTTAAAATTTTACAGATTTATTTATTGAAACCTTTTACATCTAACTGCCAAGTAAAATTTAACTCTGTTGAAAAACGACGAAGTTACAAATTTTTTTAACATGACCGCCTGCCGATTTTTCAGCATTCAAAAATGTTCCGGCTACAACACCAATTTAATAACATCGTTAAACAACACAGTTAAATAATGATCAAATGCCAGAATTCAATTGTCAGGCGAATGTTCAGAGTGTTCACCGCCAGCTCCAAGCTACAACACCAGCTTAGTCGCCTTATTTGAGAAATCTTTTACAGCCTTATCGATCGGTCCCTGTGGCAGGTTGCCCCAGATAATCTGAAGCACTTCCTTGAGTTCGGTGCTTGTTTTCGGCTTTGTTTCAGGCTTGCGGTAAGCCTTCAACATCGCACCTCATACGTGATAATCCATTGGGTTTATATTCCTTGAATTTACAGGCCATTGGCCTTTTGTGATGATATCTGGACAGCTGGAACGCAGCCATGTCTGTGCCATGACTGTGCGGCGTTGTGCGCTGTGTGTGATGACGCGCCGTCCTGCTGGAAGATGAATCCGGTGGGCAGCCGGCGATTGCTTTAAAGGAACGATAATTTAGTGATAATATATAAACAATATAAATGACTGTTTATCAAAACGTCACTGTGACGTTATCGGCGGTAACGTGTAACCAGTTTTTGAAAATCAAATAGCATTTTTAGCTTGAACATTTTTAATGCTAAAAATCGGTAGGCGGTCATGTTAAAAAGTCTATAACTTTGTTGTTTTTTAATAAAATCACACTTTACTTGACAATGTATGTTTTACTAAATGAAGCTGTAAAATTTCATATAAAAATTTCAAACGGTTGCTGAGAAAACAGCGAAAAACTTTAGAGGTCCACTTTTTTGTTGCACCCTGTACAGGGTGAACCAAAATAATCGAAACATTTGACATATTACACGTTCTTCTACCATTAACTGTCACTAAGTGAGCAACTCTCAAATTAGTTTGGTTGTTAAGTTTTTGGCCAAATTTGGTTCCCTGTAAAATAGAGCAAAACATAAAATATCGTGCAAAAAATACAAACTTTTGGATGGTTGTCGTCTTCTGAAGAAAAACAGAAGCAGCAGAAAACAGATAAGACTGATAAGAACGATTATAACTGCCAGCACTATTGTTGAGTACAGAAACGCGTCGTTAGTTACTTCTGCAAATAAAAAAATGCCAAAACACAGTTTAAAGCTGCCTTTAAAGGGACTGATTTTTAATAAACACGAATAAAAATAATTATCAAATTGGACACTTGAACAACATTAGAACGGTGCTCCAGAAACAAGACGACAGTCGAGTACGAGCATAAACCCAATGACTATAGGCTACGTACCAACGTCAAGGGTAGAAAGCTAAAGTTCTATGGTCACATAATGCGCTCAGAAAAAGATAACCTCGTAAAAGATGTCATCGTCGGATTTAGATCAAGTGGTCAACCAAGAAGGCGCTGGGTGCAAGACGTGAAAGACTGGCTAAAGATGACTATCAACGATGCTGCCAAACTTACCGGAGAAAGAATCATTTGGAGAAAAGACGTATATCGAGCCGCCTACCTATCGATAACGGATGGCACATGACCTGACCTGACGTGGGACTATACGGGCGGTATATGGTATCTTACGAACCTAGCCTACCGTACAGAACTATACGATTTGTGCACAGATTGCGTTTAATAATTATATGTGTAAAATCTGTCAACTAGTGTTTTCAGTTTAATTTCTAAATTCACTACTTACGACTGTGTATACTCGACAGAAAGTCCACTGATTGACTTTAATTATACAGCGACGTTGAGTTGTTAGCGCGCATTCTCTATAACAATTTTTGCTGATACGTTAATAAAGTTTAGCAAGCTGTACTTTCAAGCTTTCGTCAAAATATTCCACGCCCTTTATACCTGTTGGAAGCGTCTGCGTATGACCTTCTGGCACATTCGCGCTGTTTCTCGTTGTCACATTGGTATCTGAGAAAAAAAACAGAACAACAATGCTAGTCAGAAATTTATTCACAGTAGTCGCAACTGAAATGGCGAACGGAGAGTCAGTCGGTCACGTCGTTCGCGAAAACTTTGTATATCGCATGCGGGAGAACGAGCGGCATAATTTTGGTGTTAACTATGCATTTTTATAGCAAGTAAGTTATAAGCAGATTTCGATTACATTTTTTAAGAAGAAAAGCGTAGCCTGGCGCCCGAGATCGATCGGTGGTAATCTTGATCACGATACACATCGGGGAATTAATAAAGCATTTTACGCAGTGCACCGCGATGACAGCCAAGAACAGAACATGACAACCTCGGCAGAGCTATGCGCTCTAGTGTGTGCATACTAATCAGATGGATCAGGGTGGATCAGTCAAAAACGGTGCAAGCTAGAATCACCAAATCTGCACCATTAGCTGCCAGGAAGACTCTAGTTTTAGGAACCGTAAAGCTTTTCCATAAATTCGAACGGGGTCACCCCGAACGAAAGCGCTAAATGAGTGGGGATGGGCAAAATTTGCAATTTTGGGCCAATAAGTAGCTGTATCTCAGTAACGGTGCGAGATAGGGCCTAGGTTACTATTAATCACTAATAGGAAGTCGTACACTGGCTCTCAATTGGCGCCAAATTCAATGACCTTGAACGACCTTGAACGCTAAAATAGGGGGTTTTATGGATTTTTTGGCGATTTCGGGCTGCGATACAAGTTTATATCATTCACAAAGTGGCGCCACGGAACTATCGTTATGCGATCCAGATAGAAAATTTGGTATTTGTATATTAACTTAGCGTGAACACCCCAATTTTTAGCTAAACTACTGAACCGAAACTGCTATAGGCTTCCGCGCGTCTCGTGAACATTAGCTCAAATTTTTTGTTATTATTATTAAGGATATTTATATAGCGCACTTTCGCTACGCCCCAAATGCGCTGTGCAAACAGAAAGTTAGAAGTTAAAAAGAGCTGCTTTTAGATGTGAACGCAATGTTAGTAATGTCATATCATCACAACGCAGTTCAACTGGCAAACTGTTCCATACTGCAGGACCAGGGACAGAAAAGCTTCTGTATCTGTAGCATGTCTTCGTCCGTGAAACAATTAGTTGATGTGATCGGGCTGAGCGCATATGAGAACGACCGGCCGTGGATGACGTCGTTGAACAGTACGTCACTAGGTAGGGTGGTGCCAGACCATGCAAACATTTGAACACGACAACTGCCTACTTGAACGTTATTTGTTGTCTTACTGGCAGCCAGTGTAATTCGCGCAATGTTGGCGATATGTAATCGTACTTTCTGTCAAATTATTTGTCTTCCGGAAGGAAAAATGGGGCTAAAAATTTTGGAAAAAATTAGAGCAAAATTGAAATTTTGAGCATATAACTTCATCTGTCAGAAATTTGCATCTATCTGCGCCCCGACTTTTCCACCCAAGCCGCCACTGAATATCGAATGTGAATATAGCAGACCTGTCTAGTTCAAACCCTGCATAGCATAGGGCCTACCTGGAGAGAGATAGAATGCAGCGGGTATGACGAAGTGACTGCCGTAGATGCCGTAAGAACCGACGCTCATGTAGTTGACTGCAAACGACGACCCGTCAGCGTACGAGCCGATCACCTGCCTCCCGGGGTCGTACCCACGCCCATACGAGACGTTCTCGCCAGGCGACCATGAGATCCAGAACCAACGCAGCTCAACGCTCGACAGCACGCCTGTTGACAAGCTCGGATACTCGTAGTGAGTCCTGTTGTCGGATCCTATCCTGCCAGTATCAACAACTGTTTACAGGTAAGTGAGATACAGAACGAAATTCAACTGTACACAACCAGAGCCGGATTAAATTGTTTTTTTGGGGGGAGAGGCGTAGGCTGAATAGAATATTTGCAGATTACATAAAGTACTACGTTAAAGCGCTTAAAAACTACGGACACAGCAGATTAAGAAAGTAACACCAAGCAAAACGAAAAGAGTGTGCGTATAAAAAACGTACAAAGTGACAGAACTAAACCGAAATAAAACGAAATCCAACAAAATTAGCTACGATTAAATAAGAGCCGCAACGTGGGGCTTTCATTTAACTTCATTTCAGTTCAGTTCAGTTCATTGTGTTTCGTTTCGATTGATTTCATTTCTGTCGCTCCTAACACAGCTTAAAGGCTCGGACTTGCCTGATGCTGGACCAGCGGTTGGTGAGAACGAGTTCGTAGATGCCGTCAGTGTAAACGGCTCGTCGACGCGTCAGTCGAATGACCGCCAGCTCGCGTGCAGTCGCTTGGAACCAGACCGACGTCCTGCCGCTCAGATTCATGCCTACGTCCATCACTGTACCACCTTCCTCCGCAAACTCGCGACCTATATATACCCACACACACAGCGCCGCTGCGGTTTAATTTACAAAATTTTACTTTCTAGGTCATTCCAATAAGCAAAGACTACGCAAAAAGTCTGACCTAGAAATAGCACAAAAAAACGCGCTGTACAAAAATATCTAGGAGAACATGTGAAAGTACCTTCAAAAATCCATCAATTATTCAGTCGTTCATTAAGCCAAAAAACAACACACACAATACACAAAAAAACGTAAGCCATAAAGCAATGAGAATAAGCTATAATTGAATGTTTACAGCAAAATAATTCTAGATAAAAAAATTAATAATAAAAAATTAATGCAAAAATGTTATTGCACTACACACATTTCACTTTTTGTGCTAAGATATTTAATTTTAATTCAACCTGTAGACAGTAGACCAATTTCATATTTACTCAGAAGCCCAACAGCAGCAAAACGATCAAGCACTATTCGTGATAAGGAGTGCATAGCTGCATAACCTATACAATAAAGATATCGCAGAAACGAACAACGTCCCCGACAGACTCACAAGCAGACGGACGACGCAAAAATGTCCCTCGCCCCGACATCAAACGAACGAATTAACGAATCAAACCAAAATAGGCCAAAATGAATAGATAGTAATACCGTTGTCATAGTATCGGAGGGGAATAACCCAGTAGGCCGCGTGAGACTGGACAGAAATAACGTCCATAACGTTGACTGCAGACGGCCGGGGGTCGCGGTAACTGAGAATGACGTCATGTCCAGAACGGTTTCCTTTTCCGCACGCAATGACGTCATAAGGCCACGTGATCCAGAACCATCGAAACTCGTCGGGCGACAAAAGGTCTGTGTACCGGTCCGATTGTTGTAAGTCTAGACCAGTGACGCTTTTCCTGTGCACAAACGCAGATACGGTATCAGAAATATCCACAGGTTCCTTTTTGTGTGGGGACTGCTACCATTGTTCCGTCCTCCGTTGTTCGTGACCTTGGTATCTACCTCGACTCAAATCTCAGCATGACCACACATATTTGCAAAACAGTTTCGAATTGCTTTTCTGCGATGAGATTAATCCGCAGTGTACGCCGTTCTGTTTCAAAGGCGGTTTTACTATCTCTTGTCACAGCGCTTGTTCTGTCGCGTGTTGACTACGGCAATGCAACGCTCGCGGGGCTACCTGCTCGCCAACTTTGTCGACTGCAGTCCGTCCTCCACCCCGCTGCTCGGATTGAATTTAGTGCCCGGAAGTCTGATCACATGACGCTACTACTTCGTGAACTTCATTGGTTGCATACGGTTGATTTTTGTGGGCGTTCTGCGTTTTAATTTTTGAGTAGGCTACCTTTAAACGTCGTTTATACGACGAAACTGGCTAGCTCCACGAGTGCTCATAATAATAATAATAATAATAACAATAATAATACATTTGTATAGCGCCGTAGTGCCGTAGCTTCAGAGACGCTGGCAGAGCTCATCGTGTAAACGCGGTGTTACTGTGAGTGTAAGCGTAATATTGTTTACAGCCTTTGAGACAACACCAGTGACAGCGTTTAGCAGTCCGTTCTACCGTCTTTCTACATTGTTAAGCTATTGCATAGCGTGTATTATTATAAATGAAAAAAAAACGAAAAAGAACATTTGTAAACGGCGAGTGTGTTCTCACCGAATGACGACACGGGTGTTACCATCGGCGCCAATGTCTAGCGCGTAAAAGGCATTGTCGGTGAAGTTTTGAGGTTCAGCAGCCAGCCTGATCCCAGCTTTGGCGTCAGTTTTCACTTGGAACACGATCGACGTCCAACCTTTCAGTGTTACTCCGACGTCAACCTGCTTTCCACCAGCCACGTACAGTTGCCGACCTGCATGCAGTAACCACGACGTCAGAGGATTAAGAAGTTTGTATATCGAATTCTTTATGGAAACTCACCTAATAGCTACGGAACGTCACTCGTCATACTTGGCTTACAGTTATAAATCAGGGACTATAGGCTAATAAAATACATAGCAGATAAAAGCACAATAAAAACTAAATTAAAATTAAATTACAATGCAGTACCTGTAAGAAAAGAAAAAAACAATTATTAAAAGCAAGCGGGTTGGGTTGTAATGTTACGTAATTAATTATTTCTATAAATGATCGATAAACTGCTTTGGCTTTTAAGTTGGCAAGCATCACAAGTAAACATTGCCAGTACCGATCAGACATTGTACTTTTATCGTCCGCTCGCGATCACAACCAATGTTGTCTTCAGCAGCATCGGCGTTATCAATAACTTAATTAATTATTTCCAAAAACACTTGTTGACACAGATTTAACGTCGGCTGCATGCTTGCCTTGCCCTATGTCTCTTGATAAAAAACACATCATTGACGTGTTAGACAAAAAGTCGGTAGAATCTGATAAACGCATGTCAGGTCTATATACAAGAACACTACAATATTATAAGTACACATGACAACTTAAATACGCTATCGTGTGAAACAATGGTACTCGTGTACTTTGTCGCATCTTGACCTTGGCATGTCATTTCGAAACAAACAAACGAGTGGACGAGTAGCGAAATAGATTTATTTCCGACTTACAAGGCATGAAGTGTGATCTTACCTTGATACGCATTGCAGTTGGCAACGCTTGATATGACAACAACGATCAGGATATTTGGCCATGTAATCGGCCGAAGTGATGACTTCATGGCTAAAACATTCGATTCACCTGCGAGTAAATGAGTGTATAAACACTGACAAAAGGCACTGCTATTGTAGCGTACCCCGCGCGATGCTTATGTTCTATTCTGATGTTCATGTCTTTTGCGTCACTGGTAAGCCTAGGCCCTAATGAATAATGGACTAAATTACTGAATCATGAATAACACAAAAGTACAACAGTAAAAAGACTACAAACACAGTAAATCTGCATAATAGTAGGCTACCAGAAATACTAGCCATGAATAGCCTACCAGCCTTACTAAGATACGTGATATATCGACGACAGTTTTTTTAAATTGTATTAAATATAAAATAAGCTTACAAGCTTACAGTTCTGAACGCAACACTGCTGCAACACATTGTATTTTTAGTTAAAGAATTACCTGGTAACCACGCTTACCTAGAAGAACACTAGCCTATATACATACACGAAGAACGTAAGCCTGTGTTGCTTATCTTTACAGCAGAGCACGCAAGTTCACATGACACAGTGACACCGTTTCACATTCTTTTGTCAAGCTATAATACACGTGCACACTAACAGGTGTACAATCGGCTGTCGCGGCTACCGTACATATAACGGTAGCTGAAATACAACCAGTCAACGCTTGAGTGCTCACGTGTACAACAATATAAATTATTGAGTCTATCGCTGTCCAGCGCCCGAGTCATGGTTGTATTTATGAGTTAAATCCCCAAAATATCGAGAAATTTATTTTGTTGCATCAGAAACTATGGTGGTTACGACTTCGTCGACTATTATGCCTCCGCCAACATGTGACAACCAACACGCGAAATATCGTGCTAACAAGGCCAAAAGATGCATTTTAGGGCATATTTGACCTCGCCGTGACCTTGACCCTTGTCGGCGTTTGCGCTAGATGTGTTGTGTTTCTGAATTCTGACACAGCAGAAGACAATGTTCTTGCACACAACTCGAAATTGGATTGCGAACTATTGCGAAAAATCTTTACAATTTTTACGCGCGAAAGCAGCTACTGCTTTCAGCGCGTCTTAGCCATCGCAATTCTGTCTGTCTGTTCGTCCGTCTGTCCGTCTGTCTGTCACACGGGTGGATCAGTCAAAAACGGTGCAAGCTAGGATCAACAAGTCTTCACCGTCGGCTGCCTGGAAGATTTTAGTTTCAGGAACCGTAAAGCTTTTCCATAAATTCAAAGGGGGTCACAGCGAACGAGGGCGCTAAATGAGAGATGGTGAGCAGAATTTGCGATTTTTGGCCAATAAATTGCTGTATCTCAGTAACGGCGCAAGATAGGGCCTAGGTTACTATCAATCACTAATAGGAAGTCGTACACTGGCTCTCGATTGGCGCCGAATTCAATGACATTGAATGACCTTGACGCCAAAATAGGGTTTTTTTTATAGATTTTTGGGCGATTTCGGGCTGCGACACAAGTCTATATCTTTCACAAGGTAGCGGCAGGCTACTATCGTTATGCGATCCAGATAAAGAATTTGGTATTTGTATATTAACTTAGCGTGAACCGAAACTGCTATAAGTTATCGCGTGTCTCGTGAGCATTAGTTACAATTTCTTGTTTGTCTTTGTTAGCGTGTTGAACATAATGCTAAAATCGCGCGTGGCAAAACACTGGCAGCAAGCGAAATCGCTCTCCTCATTTGTATTTGCCTAATGGCAGCATAGGACTGGCGGTTTGCTTGTAATTTGCAATTACGTGTTTTGGCTGTAATTCGGCTTTCAAATCTCCCCTTTCACTAAAAGTCAGAGACTCTTGTCTAGCACAGTGTGTTATCTAATCCAGCACGTGTATCTGCCAAATTGTATTTTTTGAATCAGTTAAACGGCTGACGACAAAGAAATGTGTAGAAATAAGCAGATTCTATTGTCCGCAAGTGCGATTCCGTCAAAAAAATGTTGCGCAAGATTTACACTAAGTATTTTGCAATATCGTAATTCTACGTGAATGCAATTAACGTAGGCTAACTATAACGCATTAATTGGACAGCTCTAGTAAAGCCAGAATTCTCAAAAAGATCAGTTCTATAAGACTATATCTGAAATCCTCTTCATCAGTCGCGTAGTAAAGCTAAGTAATAATGGTTTCCCGCTTCGTCAGCTGGTCGAATGTGATCCAAGTATCCAGCGTCATCCCGACTATCAGCTCGACTGCTGCTGCTGCGCTCTTCTGCTGGCGGAAAAGTCGACTGTTTACAAACATCGTCACATGACACAGGGCGACCCGTGACGTCATTTCTCCCGCCAACTGTCACAGTGCACAAAATGGCGAACTTTTAGTACAACAAAGAAACAACAAACTAAATGTCTATATGGCTTAATATAGCAAATCCAATCCCAAGAGTTATAAAGCAATTCTACAATAATCGAAAGTCCACAACATGTTGCAATGTTATGCAGCTTGTTGTCCAACAGATCCACAACAAATCGAGACAGAGGAGTACAAACTTCAAGAAAATAAACCAAATTTATGCTTTTACATTGGTCGCACCAAGACCAGTTATTGTGCTAAGTAACAAGTCGATCCATTCGGCTATTTAGACACATTCAGTCAGCCACCATTGTTCAATGATGTATAGAGCTATACATAATGTGGAGTTTGGTTTGGTACCTTGTGGTTTACAGACAGAAGAATTCGGTGACGAGGTATTTTGGCTGATGCAAGGCACAGTTTCATAAGTACTGCTGGATTCCGGCGGCAGAGGCAAAGGTCTACTCGTGTTGCGTGCGGTTAAACTCTCTTCCTCCATGCCGATGTAACGACTGTCAACTACCGACTTACACGAAGCTACTCGCACAAACAATACATAAGCACAGTCTCCAAATAGCGTGTCGTATAGCAAATATTAATAAATAAAAAAATCTAAAAAATCATAACAATATCATTTTCATTTAAACAGCAAATACCAACAGTTATCGCTAGCGAATTCATCTGCGAAATTCTGCTCGAAAAACTGAACAGCAAGGACAAGAACAGAACTAACACCAACACTGCTAGCAGAAACGTTTGCTCTAAATTTGCTGCCAGGAAAGCGACAGTGTTTCTGTACCCTATTGCTGTACGCTAATGAGGGTTACAAAAACTGAAGTTGGCGCTGACTGGGCGAAACATAGGCTATGTAAGAAAACAGAAACTATGGAAAAGTTGCGCGAATAGAAATGGGCGGCGCGTAGCCAGCTTTGCAGAGAAACCGGCTGCTCATCAGCCAATTTTTTATTACTCTATATAACTAACTAATTCTGTCCATTTTCGACATATCGTAGTATACACTACGGTATGTCGAAAATCGACAGAATTATATAATAAAAGCTGGATGAAAACAAACGGCGAACAAACCAACTGTATTATGCTATCATTGCTCAATCGCACACTGATGGCGTAGTGCATTCCCAGCATTCCCATTCTTGGCACTACTTGTGCATTAGCGGACCAACTAAATTCGACACAATAATTGTTATAGTATAGCGACGACAGCGATACACTACAGAATAACGGGAACAAATACTACACGAATAATGTAAGAGATGGAAACTAACCGTTAGCAGCGCGTTGTTTCAGTAGCAGAAACATCAGCACAGCGATGACGACGATGACGACAACCACCGACAACGTTATTGTTGAGTAAATGAACGCAGCGCCTGATGATGAAACTTTTTCGGATCTGTCTCCTTTCTTGTGGTCTTTACGCGTACAAATGCAAGCAGCGTGTTAGTACAACACGATACGTAATAGACTTCGTATAAGCGTATTAACAAAAGCCAATGAGTCGCAAACTCATAGTCTAATGTCTAGAGTGTAGCACACGAAAGCAAAACAAAAATTTTGTAAGCATGAACTAAATAACTTTGAAAAAATCATGTTTTAGTGTCGACTATCCACTAGGTAACATAATCAGAGATGGAAATGGGTCAGTGGGTCATGGATCACTGCCAGTGACCCATTGACTCATAATGAATAACTGCGCAGTAGCTTGCAATTTAAAATATATTACTTGCTTATGACATTCATGTCACTGTTATGCAACCAAAACAAAATAACGGACTGGAAATAGTTGCATGGTTGTTTTAGGCTACCTCTGTTCATTATCATGCCTGCCTCTCCGCACGTCACGTGGCAATGTTTCATTATTTGTGATTCCCAGATCTACAGACGCTCGATCATGTGCTAAATTGTTAGCCAATTTTTGAATGTCTATTGCAAAAAAATTGCTAGGTGCCTTGTGCAGGAATGTGTTTTCGACAGGGCTAAAGGATCGTTCCAAAATACCTAGATTTTTTAGGTTTTAATAAAAAAAACTTTTAAAGTATAATTTTTAGCTTTTAAGGTTTTTTGTTTGTTGTAAATTTATTACATATCATATTTTATTTTATATTTTAATCTTGATTTTTGATTAATTCATCTTGGTATGATTTATAGAAAATATGGTTATGTGACGAACAAAATGTATAAAATGTTTTTTCTTGGCTTGTAATTTTGTGTGCGGTGTTGATTCATTGGACACTAAACCAAAAATACATAAAATACCTTTAAAGACCTGAATAAAATAAAACTAAAAAACCATTTTTAAAAACCGAAGTTTTTTTCTACTTCTGGTTTTCGATGACTTGGTTTCATTCTTGGAGCACCCCCAGGACCAAGAGCAGTGGTCTTGGCCTTTATCCCAAGTTTTTGGTTTTGGTCTTGCGCTTAAGATAGTCTTCGGCTTTCTGCTTTCTGGCCGAGGATTTTTAAATCAAATTTTAGTTATTTTTTGTGCATTCTAGCCACTTCAGCGCCAGCGGATTAAGTTTTCAGTCATAATAAACTGTTTTTTGCCAGCACCATGCCAGACTGCTCTTAATACGTCTGCAAAGTTCTCAAGACAGACAGGACTGAGGGTCCAATTTCCACCTCTAAACATAATGGTCCGATGCAAAGAACCAAGCTTGAACTTGTTTTTTTAGTTTCATAGGGCCTACGGCCTATTTACGTTTACGTAAAATATCACAGACCAATAGGCTTTTTCCAATCTGCCGAAAACTAGCTAATTAGCTAAATGACAGTAATTATTCAAACTGACAGAATGGTTCCTAGAATACTAGTGCACAATAAGCAGCGTGTTAAATTAAAAATATTTTGTCAAAGTTATTACGTGTTACGTTACGTTACCAGTCCAATATTCTAACCTAATTATGCTGCATTTGCGTATAAGAATAACTGTTGCATGAAACTTAACAAAAGCAAATTAACAGATCCATAAAGTACGAAGTATAATATAAAACCTTTCGAGGCGGCTGTATCTGCCAATACTTGGTCGATTAATGTCTGCACCTGTGTGACTTGCTCACTTTCAGGCTGCCAGGTTGGCTCCGGGCTTACGTCGACGACTGAAAAATACGGTAAAACGTTATTTACGCAATAGCTTTTGTCGAAACGCTTACCTTTAAGATATTGAAAATCAGTTGGCACTATGACAAGATTGTGATTTAATAAAACACATCATTTGTTTATATGTTTTATAACATGACAATCTTATTATAACCATAATTAAAAAATAGTCACGATCATAACAAAGGCAGAAAATTTCGAGACTAAACAAAAATATGTCTACGAGAACTCGGTTTCAAATAACACAAGAACACAATATTGATTAACGTCTTATTTGACATTCTTGTTGTTAATCACGATTTTGTTTACACAAAAGTTTAGTTAAAATTACAATGTGATATTATTTTTAAATCTTACGCATATAAGCGTTCCTTCCAGGCCGCTTTGTCAGGAAAAACAGTACCACTTTTTAGCTACTGATTCGGTTCTACGTCACAGTAGTAGACGTAGGCTAAATGGACCACTTTTAAACACAACATGTACTATGTCACTTCTAGTAATTCGACTTAATTTTCAGTGAAATTAACTTTCCCAGAATACAATGTTGGGCTACAATGAATAATAAATGCTGGTTCAAATTTGAAATAAAAGTTAAAAATAACATTTTATTTTAAATGACGTTTTTAGGACCTGCGACACTTGCATAAAACTAGTGGTTTAAAATAGTGTTTTAAATGTCTACAATTATTCACTAGTGGCTAGTAATTTACCCCAGACCTGGCTAAAGACGCATCATATAACCTTTTCATAATTGATCGACTGTGGAGCCAAATATTTTTTCACTTTGCTTTTTGCTTTCATGATTTTCCGAGTTCAAATTGTTTTTGCTCTAAACACCGCGTACCTGGGACGTGATAGAGTTCGATCGGTATAACGAAGTGTCCTCTGCAAGGCCCGTAAGAACTGACACCCATGTAGTTGATTGGGCTTGGCGAGGGATCGACGTATGAGCCAATGACTTCCAGTCCAGCCTGGCTTCCACGTCCGTACGATATGATGCCGTGTATCCATGAGATCCAGAACCAACGCAGCTCGGAGTCCGACAGAACGCTTTCGACGCGCTTCTGAAAAACGTTCTTCCTTAAATGACCTTTTCTGCGCACCAACAGCATTATTTGTATTATGCGAACATTTTACGGGCCGATTAGCGTCCGTTCGTCCGTCTGTCCTTCCGTAAAGCTCAAAGGTTTATGTTAATTAAACGACAAAAACCTCGAGAAAACGAACGATACAATACAGTAATCCATTTCTATAGCGCAGAGGCACATAAAGTTTCTAATGCGCCGAGGAATGCATATGAGCCGATATCTGGTGTACATGTTAATCACTGGAAAGGCAAAAATACAGCCATGAGAGTGGACCATGGGCATTGTATAAGCTGATGGCATCACGGCTAATTGTTTGCGTAGAAAAAGATATTAATCAGGCAAGGTACAGTTTAGCTTTAAACGCAATAGTACTTTTTTCTTACAGATGTAAGTTTTTGCATTCTGAGCGATGACGTAGAAAATAATGTCAAAATCGGATGAGATCTAGTTGACAAACAGTCACAAATATACGCAGTCGTTTCGTTTGACATCGGTGAAGTTATTAACAGCGGACTTGCCTGATGACTGTCCACCTGTTCCGGCTGCTACCAAGTACAATCTCATACATGTTGTTGTCTACGTAGACGTCGCGTTGAGGCGTCAGACCAATGTGGGCGTTGCTGTCAGCTCTCACTTGGAACGTTACTGACGATCTACCGCTCAACGTCACACCTACGTCCACGTACGAACTACCCGCCACCCAAAACTCACGACCTATACCGACACGGGACCACAAACTTGAGACTAAATGTTTGTTTATTCGCAAACGTGCAGAAAAGAAAAGACAAACAAACGCAGAAAGAAAACCAGCTAGGACGTAGACGTAAACCTAAATGTCAATTGAAACGAAAAAAAAACATTCTTGTTTTAGACGTCCGCAAATGTAAAAAAATAGGCTTATTAGGCCTATGTACGACTGTACGTCGTCGGAAAAAAACTCTGATTTTTTATTAGCTGTTATTTATAGACTTTGGCTAAAAACTAGTTTTAGCATTTGCATGTTTGTTCCCGAAATGAACAACTTAATGAGGCAAAACAGATTTAACACAATTTGGACTTACTTTGATGTAGCCTATATTTCTGTTTTATCTTACATTTACACAAAAAACTAAATAACGCTATTCAATAATTATTAGGGGTTCTATCAAGCACGCAATATCAATATGATTGTCAATCAATTGCTTTTAGTAACATTTTCATCGTGATTTTACACTAACGAATTTAAGCTAACATCCTCTTCCCAGGCGTTGAGTAAATCGTGACGAAGCAAATAGGCCCATAAATGCGTTATTTTGTTGAGGTTTGTGACCTACGGTTACTTTAATCTGTGACTTATTGAGCCTAAAATTGGCTCATCGGTTACTTTTGCCATTTTGAGTTTTAGCTTTTTTGCGCACTTCGTGTATTCGAGTTAAAAACCCGTGCGGAACGGACGGATAAGACGCCTAATGCGGCCTGAGGCAGAGATGTTAACAAAGCGTACAGCACAAGGCAAAGGCTTAAGCATATCCCCAAAGCAAAGCCAATGTATACACTACGTAATAACTTTCAAACTATATTTTGTATTTGTATTTTTAAAAATATTTTTTAAATTTTTATCGTCACTTTTATTGCATTAAACACAACTTATGTTTGCGTCTAGTGGACAAAAAAACATAATCGCGTTATCAATGAGCAGCAGCCAAGCATATATCTTGAAAATATTTGTTGCAGAAATTATCTAAGTCATAGCATCATAATTTTAGTCATAGCATAATTAGAATCCAGTTCATCAAGTGGTGCACCGTCTATATTATAGGCTAACATCAAGCCGGTGTTACACAATGTTACATAGTCGGGTGAATTGTCGATAGATCGGACAATTTACAGAGATTGTAAACGTGACCGCAGCGAAAACACGAGCTGTCGTAAAACAACACACAGTCTCCGCAATAACATAGTCTATTGTACAGTTTTTTTTATTGCAAACGCAGTATGCCCAGCAGACAATAGGCTTGTGACACAGCCGGTAGTAAGCGATCGTAACACAAAAAGCAGCTCCTGTAAGACATTACTGTTCAGTGTGCTTTATTGTAGGCTTACATTGTAATAGCCACTATACAGTATACAATCACAATGCAATGGAGCAATTCAAACTGACATTATTAAATGTACCAAATGCATCAAATGCATGTATGGCTTAAGCAGTGGCACGGTGACTCTTCCGGTCTTGGCTTTTGCCTTACCATCCAAGGGCAAGGCTTTAAGTGTCAAGGGCAAAATCAAGATTGTGAAGGAAGACCTTGAGTGCTAAAACCAATCTTGAGGCCAAGACCAAGTCTACCAATGCGGAGGCCTTGTCTACCGGAGACAAAACCGAAGCGAAGACTATTAAAATCAAGGCCTGGAATGCCGAAACCAAGGCTAAGGCCAGCCAATCCCAGGGCTTTAAGTGCCAAGGCCAAGGCCTAGAGTGACAAAGTCAAGGTCAGGATTAGTAAGGTCAAGACCAGCATTTCAGTCCTCAAGGCCTGGCATTTTTGCCCATAAGTCAGCCAGTAATAAGTGGCAAATAAGACAAAATGCAGCGTAATACCAATGTCGTAGTACTGGCTTGGAATGATCCAGTCTGATGAAAAGAACTCGGCGGATCCAACACTGATATAGTTGACCGCAGATGGCTCATTGTCGCTGTAACGCAAAATGTCGTCATGTCCAACATCGTGGTCCCACTTTCCGAACGTGATGACGCCATCAGACCAGGTGATCCAGAACCATCGAAACTCGTCTGGTGAAAGCAGATCTGCGACCTGGACTGACTGCTGTAACACTGGGCCCGTGAGGCTTTTCCTGCAGCATGAAAAAGGGTAGTTATAAGCGAAATTACTAGCACTGAAACGATTTTGCCTTAAAACTCCATCGCAAAATAGCACACACGCTACTGCGTCTCTGAACTACAGACTGATTCGTCAACTTATGACTGAGAGATTAAGTCCACGAGAAGACTAGCCACACTAGCCACTGGCCACAACGTAAGTTGGCGATCATCAGCGGGACTGATCGCCAGAAAGTTAATTATTAAACGTGTTAATCTCACCGGATAATAGAGCGAGTGCTGCCGCCCACGCCTAGAACGATCTCATACAAAGCATTGCCGGTGAAGTTTTGTCGTTCAGTTGTCAACAGGATTCTACCGTTGGCGGCAGTTTTCACTTGAAAGACGATTGACGTCCAACCTTTCAGCGATACTCCGACATCAACCAGCTGTTCGCCAGCCACGTACAACCGCCTACCTGCATGTAGTAACCACGACGTTGATGTTAAAAGAAAACCCGTTTGGTGCGAAATAAGTTAACAACTAAGTAATACCTTAAGATACAAATATCGTGCAGTTTGAACTACTGTATTAGGGATATACAGAACATTTCTGCAGCTTTACGGTACTATGGAAAATTCATAAGCTTTATAGTATTGGTAATCCCGTATATGGGGCATTTTTTACTTAAATTCACCACAGTTCTACTCCCAGACGCGTGAACTGAACCGATTTTATTAGCATTACATGCAAAAAGAGAAAAGGTGTAATAAACAAAATGTAAAAAATAGAGAAAAAGGCAATCAGTATTAGAAATAGCACAAAATCCGTTTCTTAACAGATTTTGTACCGAATTAAATTTCAAATTTGTTTAAACGGTATTTTCATTCAGGTTACAACATATAAAGCGTGACGTTTTACCCTGATAGACGTTGCAGTTAACGACGTTTGATATAACAGCGATAATGACGACGCTTTTCCATGTAATCAGCCGATGTAATGTCGCCATGTCTAAAACAGCCACTTCATTCGTTGCAAAATAGTAAATATATGCAAAAATCAGAAGTTTATAATTGAATAGACTAGACAGTCAATCAGTAACTCTAATTAATACAGCGTCATGTTCACGAAACATAGCTATCAGAGTCGTATTAAAATTCGTTTTAATCATTTTGTTAGTTATAACGTTTTCTATCAAAGTTGCAAACAATATTATTTATTAAAAAGTAAAATTGTCACTGAACTTTTTTTGCACACATTTCATTAGCAGTTAAGTTTTACGCCATCACCATTATTTGTTAGGTGTACATAAAACTTTTATTTCTATACATACAGGCTTTGCTGTTCCAGTTATTGTCAGTAATAACTTAGTTAAATATATTAAACTTAATCAAGTACATTAGTACAAAACGCATTGTCTTTTTACAGACGAAACGCGTTCTGCCGATAGATAACCTATAAAACCTATTACTGCCATCATCACGCCGTGACACAGCAGTGCAGCTGCTGTATTTTGCCAGCCGCTATAACAAGTAGGCCTACACATTAATTGTTTCCATTAGAGCTTTGAGTTAATTTCCTCGTAAAAAATTATTTCACTTGCAGAAAATTGCCAAATATATTCTGACTATCTAACAAAATAAACAAGTTAAGATCTATCTTTGAATACCGATACTTCAGCTCATAGCTAGACTATGTTTTGTCGTAATTAAGCTACATAGACCTCATATAGGCTATATTTACGCTGTGTAATGTATAAGCAGATTATTCGGGTAGTTTTTTTTTAAAATTCAAGCAACAAAGCTATTATTTTTTGGCAAAAAAGCCGAAATTCTCACGCAAACAAATTTTGCAGTGTCATTTCCTAACAGGTAACCTAGAATTTATTCACAGATATCATGAGGTATAAGTAATCGTGCTACGTAATTTTTATTCTATATGTCTAGCCAGTTTGTCCTTGTGTTTTTGCTCTATTTCTGTGTTAATGTTTGTAACGATTAATATAAGATGCACATTTGGAACACAATAAAGCCGTGCAACATTTGTGAAATCTTGCACAACATTTTTGTGCAACACATGTTGCACAAAATGCGCCAAAATACCGCTGCGACTTTCTAATTTTTGGATGTAGAAACATTCAAAAGCACAGCAGTGAAGCACATTTAGGCCTATTTAGATCTAAACAAGTTACATGTTTTGTAACATGTAACATGTAACAAGTTTTGCACACCCGTATTAGTTTACAAATCTTTTTGTTTACACTTAAAATGTTGTGTGCAAAATTTGCACAATGCATCGTCATCATAACCTGGCCGAACAGTTGATAGTAGCGAATAAAATATAACGCCGGGAAAATACGCATGCAACGCACCCGCGGTTTACAGAGCTTGTTTGCACTAAAACTGCTGTTGCACGTCACAGTGTCACCCCCACCGTATATTAAATGTTGTCCTTCGTCTGTTTGCACTGTATACGGGCGTCACGATTCAGTCGAACACGGATGTTCTGTCAGCTGCTAATGAGTAAAGTCCACACTACACTACTTAGATTTGTAATGAACTTGTTGGCAGTAGGGATGTTCTCGGTTAACCGGTTAACCGGTTAACCGAAAAAATTTCGATTAACCGGTTTTCTATTAACCGAACCGAAACCGAAAATGGCGGCCAAGATGGCGTTATGCAAAATGCAGTAATGCACATCGCGGTTCACCAATATCTTATCGTAAAAATTATTCATTTATCGCACAGGTTATGCACAAGGTTATGCACTTTGATTCACACCACAGACACTGTCAGGCAGTTTACTTATCATATGAAGGGGAAACAACTGGAAGAAGTCAATTCAGAGAAGGATGTTGGATTCATTATTTCGAGTAATCTCAAGGTTGCAGATCACTGTCGTCATGCATACGCCACTGCAAACAGAATATGTTGGGTCTTCTTTCGCGGACAGTCAAATTTAGGAGTGTTGACATCATGGTTCATCTCTACAAAAGTCTTGTACGCCCACATCTTGAATACTCTACATCCATATGGAGTCCGCATTACGAGAAGGACAAAGTACTTTTAGAAAAGGTGCAAAGACGATTTGCCAGGTTGTTCAAGGACTTGAGATTCAGGGAATATGATGAAAGATTGAAGATTCTTAGGTTGTGGTCATTGGAGGAAAGACGCCATCGTTCAGATTTGCTAGAACTTTTCGAGATAGTCCGTGGGCTCTCTGCAATTCCTCTAACGTCGTTCTTCAAACTGGCTGATAGGTCTGCTGGATCGGTTAAGCCTACTCGTGGGCATGCTTGGAAATTGATCAAGACGCATAGCAACACCGACATCAGACTCTAGGCCTACTTCTTTTCACCACGTGTGCTGAACCGTTAGAACAGTCTTCCTCATCAAGCGGTTGAGTCAGCTTCAGTTGCTGAGTTCAAGAGGCATTTAGAGAGACTTCGCGCAACAAAGATGGGTTTCTTTATGGATCGTTGGTCCGCATGACCCTATTGCTGCTCTCGAAGTGCATTTATTCTGGCTACGAATTTACTGTGTCTGATGTTACTGGAGTGACAGAATATTGAGGCTAGAAGTGGAGCAGCAAACCAGGTAAAGAACCAGGTAAAGAACAGTGTTACCTATTGGCTAGTG
>Ga0056128_1003067_pt1 | contig 20270 bp, 9 predicted proteins | sample WorMetLIZISLAND2_FD_71113 | JGI IMG/M metagenome (GOLD analysis project Ga0056128, IMG submission 71113) | Marine gutless worms symbiont microbial communities from Max Planck institute for Marine Microbiology, Germany - Olavius geniculatus... ... | reverse complement strand
ATTAAATAAAATTTATTTAAAAGCACTATAGTTCTAAGTCCGTGTTACAAAAAAACAGCTTTGGCTTGAGATGGACTCTGATATAATACTGAATAAGCCTGGATAAGCCTGATTTAAATACGTGACAGTGTCGTGGCATGGTTTGTAGACCTTCAATGTATTCCAGGCATATAAATTCTACCATCTTCCCAACAATGTATCTACCCGATCTACCTCTAGCAATTTTCCAGTGCTAACAGCAAGATCGCCGATTTACCGCTAGAATTATTGTTACGTTATACTACGTAAACACGGAAGTCATTACTTCAGTTTCCGGAACGAACAAAGTTTACGTTACCTACGTATCTTACAATTCTACGGTGTAAACCCTGTCTCGTACGTGACGTATTTACGTTTTCTTACAATCTTTATACGGTTTACAACCAGAATAAAAGTACGGTATCGAGAAACTTCAACGTTAACGTAAACTAAACAAAACAAACTCACAGTTAAAGTGGGTATTTCCCACCGGAAATTCTGAGGCGACAAACGAAAGTAAATAAGTAAGTAAATAAACGGGGCGCCTCTACCAAAGACGAGACATGAGACGAGTGAAACAAGCTGATCTGTGTTCGTCTGTGAGAGAAAACGGAGAAGGGGAAAAAGATTAATTAGATTTATTCAGATATTATTAGTTATATCAGTTGAAGTTTCACGAGCGTGCATACGGAACGAAGAAAAGACATACGGTAAGCGAGGTTTAAGAAGAGAGTGGAAGACAGCGTGAGACAGGATGAAAGCAAGTTTATGCTGACCATGGTTGCTGTCAACCTGACTCACGCTTAGATTGACAAACAACGAGCGTTGTTTGATTCACAATCTGCCTGTGGAGAAACACTGAATGACTGTTCTAACTGCAAATAATTATTAATAGCTTAGCAAATGTCAGGGTTGTTCAAACGGTATTAATGTGCTGTTGTTTGCATTTTGAAAAAAGTGCCACTTTTTGCTCACGAAACCTTTCATGATACGACTGACTAATTATGGAACATGAAGAAAATGAGGAAGTTTAAATTAATACCACAGCGAGAATAACGGTTGCCCAACTTGTCTCCATATGTTGCCTGTTCAATAAAAGTAACTTACACACTTGTGCTGATGAAATGCTGGCTAATTTAATGATACACAAATTGTGTAATAATACATGCTAAAATAGCATGCCACATGATTATTCAGTTTTCATGGGAAATACAGTACTCTCAGAGACACTTACCACAGTTCCTTCGACTTGCTTCAGGGACCCAGCTAAGAAACTCCTATCCCCGAAAGGCAGGGACGCATTTAGAACTTGAAAGGTAGGGGAATTCTACTTTTTGAGTCATGCACCAATATTACACAAAAGACGTGAAACTTTCTAAACATCTTTCTGTTCAACTCGAACAATCACGTTCTTAAACTGTCAAAGCTGCTTATGATGTACGCCAATGAATACTACATTTATAGCCATAATTATAACTTAATTGCACACAATATACATTTACATTATCAGAGATTCAAGATTAGTCTTGCCCTAAGGCGAAATTGTTACCTTCGCCAAGCACATTAAGCCTACAGGTATGTTTTCGTAGCGTTCGTGACTCCGTGTGTAAAATATTTTAACGAATTAGTCATTTCAATCTCAATACGTCAAAAATGCAAGTTTTTTTGCTCAACGTTTACAGACTTTTCTAACTTACTTTCGTAAAATTGTGTTTCTGATCTTTTTATAATTTTTTCTTCTACTGTTTATTAGAATACATCGATGGTCAAGAATAGAAAAACTGAACTGAAGAAGAATAAAATGCTTGGTGAAGGTTCGTACTCCATCGAGTGCTCTCAAGTTTACAAACTGCAGTATATTGACTACACTGCATCCAAAAAGGATCTCCGGCATCTCTGATTGTGACTTGGAAGATTATCAGATTTTTATTATTTTCTGTATGAATATTCCTGATACAACTGGCGAACAAACGACCCTTCCCTTCATCCAATTCATCCACCTATCCAATGTGTGGTTTTGGATTACCCGGAAATAACAGAACAAAATATGCTTTGTGTGTTATTTTAAGTAAATAATCAATTAATCCTATCACGTTCAATAGATATGTAATATTCTGATTCCCCCAGGTAGTGCAGGAACAGACGTTGAATGAGATGGAAACTTCAACCATCATTTGGTGAACAGCTGTATCAGGAATATTCTTACCAAAAAGTATTAAATTCTGGTCATCCTTTAACCAAGTTACAACCGATAATGTTGGAGATCCCTTTTGAAACACATTCGACATACACGTATACACGACAAGGTCCACACAGTAAAATAGTATTGCCAACATTATTTTCCAGAAATACATATGGGGCATAAACCTTCCCTGAACCCTTTCCTATCCCTTCCTTTCCCTTGCCCAGGGTTGCCCTTCCGTCCAATTCTCTCTCGATGGGCCTACCACTCGCACTACCCATTACCCTGCACCTTAAATCCAAATACAGCAAGAGAGTCTAGGTGAGTGCTGTAATCTATCCCAGTGGGTCTACAGCTGGCACAAGGGTCAAAATATGGGAAATCCTAGGAAATACCGAGGCGGTTGGCAACCAATCAAATGACCTCAGTACAGTCTGAAAACTAACACACTGCTTACTCTTCACACCAATTTCGGCTTTCCACGCTTTTGTCTTTTCAAGTTAGAAGCCAGTACGGGCACAGACAGACAGACAGATAAACGCGCAAGATGCGTAATGTGGTCTATAGAACGACAGAATAATAAAATAACAGAGTTGCAAGCTGCATGAAAAACGGTATGGCAATCAAGTTACAATACACAAAGAACGGACTAACAAGCATAATATCACAAAACAGGACTTCAGAATAACATAAAAACCATATACATTTATCTATTTGGTCAAAGTCTCATTTTGATAGACGATTTTTCTCTGTAAATTACAAAATACATTAATCTGGCTCAAAATCACGATCACAACATCAGGCTATTCTGGAAGATTTCTATAATATGGATGAGCAACAGCAGATGTTGTACGATGAATAAATACAAATAAAAAAAATAAATCCACCCTTACTTTACAACAAATAAACAAAAAAACATTGAGATCTATCACTTAGATAAATAAGCTAAAAACAACAAACAAAATATGCAAAACGTATACATAGGCTGAGGACAAACCCAAAACAAAAGCAAAACAAAGTGTAAAATGTACAAATTTAGTTTAACTGGGTCACTTTTTAGTCATTCTGGGCTAGGCTGGGGCCCTCAACTAAACTTCTACCCAGTGGCTTCTATCCCCCAAAATCTGGAATCAAAATCGGGTGCAACTCCCACCCTCCAGTTTTTGGGCTGAAGTCCCCCCCCAATTTCTGACTCAAGTTTCCCCCTCCATTTTGTGCTTCTTTCCCCTCTATGTAGAAAATTTTGTTAAGGGTGTTGATTGCCCAGTGAAAAATAGGAGGAAAGTAAAAAATAGTGAAGCAAAGTTTTTTTTGTTAAAGGTGCAGATTGAAAAATAGGGGGGAAGTAAAAAAGTAGGGGGAAGTTTTGTTAAGGTGTAATTTGCCCATTGAAAAATAGAGCGAAAGCAAAGAATAGGGGGGAGTTTTGATCTACAACCTTGTCAAAACTCCCCCCTATTTCACACTGGGTGCAAGCTGCGCCCACCAGGTAAAGGGATAGAAGCCACTGCTTCTACCTGCACTGATCAGATGTTTTTGCTACATGTATGTTCATTTATAACCAAGGTGATCTAAAAAGGTACTTTTACGAAATATTTCAATGGAAATTGGTCATAAGAAGAAAATGACTACATTTTGGTGATGAACGGGAATCTTTTATGGATTCATCACCCTCCAGGACTCTGTCATTAGGAAGAGACGCGGTGCAAACTAAAACTATACTGCATTCGCCAGGGTGCAGCACCATTCTTTGTGGCGCTGTGAGAACTCTGGTCGCTTTAGTAGCAAACCGTTTTGGTGGAAATACAGGCTATGTGTCTTTTTGTCACCCAGCCATGTTGGGTGACAAAATGACACCTAGGTAGTCTTAATGCAATAAACAGCATTATAGCACTGAAGAAACATACCTCCACCCAATGCAAAACTAACTCAAATGTTTGACCTTCCCATGACCTTCTATGCATCAAAGTCTACAGGGTGCAGCAAAAAAAGTAGACCAATAAAGTTTTCTGCCAGTTTCTCAGCAACCGTTCGGGATTTTAATGTAAAATTTTACAGTTTTATTTAGTGAAGCATTCTATATCTACCTGCCAAGTAAAATGTGATTCTGCTAAAAAACGATAAAGTGATAGATTTTTTTAACATGACCGGCTACCGATTTTTCAGCATTGAAAAATGTTCAAGCTAAAAATGCTATTTAATTTTCAAAAACCGGTTACCACGCTACTGCCGATGACGTCAGAGTGACGCTTTGATAAACATTAATTTGTTCCGTTTATAAATTATCACTAAATTATCGTTCTTTTAAAGCAATCACCGGCTGCCCACCAGGTTCATCTTCCAGCAGGATGGCATGCCAGCACACGCAGTGCGCAGCACACAGAACTGGTTGCAGGCCAACTGTCCAGATTTCATCACAAAGGACCAGTGGCCTCAAAATTCGCCAAATATAAACCCAGTGGATTATTACGTGTGGAGTGCAATGTTGGAGGCTTACTGCAAGCTTAAATCAAAGCTGAAAGCAAGCGCCGAACTCAAGGAAGCGCTTCAGGTTCTCTGGAGCAACCTGCCACAGGGACCGATCGACAAGGCTGTAAAAGATTTCTCAAATAAAGTGACTGGAGGCTGGAGTTGTAGCTTGGAGCTGGCGGTGAATACTTTGAACATTTACAGTGACAATGGAATTCTGGCATCTGATCATTATTTAACTGTGTTGTTTCAACGATGTTATTGCATTGGTGTAGTAGCTTGAACATTTTTTAACGCTGAAAAATCGGTAGGCGGTCATGTTAAAAAGTCTATAACTTCGTCGTTTTTCAACAGAATCGCATGTTACTTAACAGTTAAATGTAGAAAGATTTACTCAATAAAATTGTAAAATTCTGATTAAAAATTCCAAACAGTTGCTGAGAAAACAGTGCAAAATTTTAGAAGTCACTTTTTTGCCACGCTCTGTATATACTACGTAATCAAGTTTGATTTGCAATATTTCAAGCCATTCAGGAAATACGTGGTCACAAATTTTCACATGTGACCATGTAAATGTAGTGCCCCCACCTTCACTCACTAACCTGCAAAACCTAATCAGCAGGCCTAAAATACATTATCAACCAAATGGAGCAGCTGCTTCCTGATCTTGGTGCATAGATTAGAAGAAGGTCAGATAAGCCAGAACAATGCATCCACTGACTATAGAAAGCGGAGGCATAAAAATCTGAAGTAAAAAAATCCTGACACTCGCTGGTGGCTGCAAAAATGTAAGCATTATATCCTGTTTGCTTGCTGCAGTTGCGGCAAATAAAGATTCACGTGAAGACATAAGCAAAAAACAGGGAACGATCAAAACTGCGCAAAATCAATCGACCACAACCAACTAGATCTTGACTAGTGCAACAAGTGACTGTTTACCATTACTGCAACTGCAAGATATATGACAATATATCAACGACAACAACAACAACCATAACATATGCAGACTCAAGTTCATGAATCATCAACCATTAACTAACTGATCACGGCTCACTTGGGTCCAGTTAGTTGCATATTCATACCAAATATTTGCACACATGTCTCAGTCTGCTTCTGCTCAATTTTGTCATGCTTTACTGATTCTTGTAAAAAGCTGCTTGAAAGTGATTTACTTTCATTGTAAAATAAGTAAAAATAACTCGGAAATGTCTGTAACTGCCTGGCTGTCATCTGTCTCTCTTGTAAGCCCATCATAATTGTACAAATCAGTGAAAAAAAACTCTGCAGTAATGGGTTCAGCTTAGGGTTCCTACTCTTTTCCTGACAAAAAACCAGGACTTTTCCAGGACTTTCCAGTACCCCATGAAAAAATTTCCAAGACCTTTTCATGGCTGACGAATGGTGAAATATAACGTACTGGCACCGCAAATTTGAAAATTAAGGATTACAATGATTCGAGTCGGCTATTCCGAAAGTATACTATTTCCACTAACCCTAAGCCTAACCCTAAGGCTGAACCTAACCATAACCCTAATCCTAGCTTTAACCCTAACTTTAACCCAAACGGTAGCACTGTGGCACGCGCCACAGTGCTACCGTTTGGGTTAAAGTTAGGGCACAATGGACTTTCAGAATAGCAGACCTTCGGAATAGCGAGCTGGTACCTTACAAGTAATCTGCAAGATAAGTGAGCAGAAAAAAATTTCCACTAAGCCTATGAAAAATGCATAATTTATAAGTATATTATTCCAGGACTTTCCAGGTCTTAGAATTTTCAAGAAAAAATCCAGGACTTTCCAAGAGGCATGGGAACCATGTTTAAAAGAATTAGGTAGATTTGAATGGCAGCACTGAATTTTTGTGTCAATCCGGCACCGGATACAAGTCCTGGCAAAAATTTGTGCTCCCTGAAAATGCAATAAAAAACACAAAAATTATGGCTCAGAAAATACATTTTTCAAATTCCAGCAGCTGACTTTTTCTCGATACATACACAATATTCACTCATTGCAAGGTAAATGTTTGCTGAAACAAGTAACCGCATTGTTGGAATATGTGTACTTACGTCACCAAACATTCATCCTACACCAAGTGAACTTGTACATGCAAATATCCCTCACGAACATGCAACCTACTAGTCATTTATATCATCTGGTCTGAATATACAAATAGCTGATGAATACGCAAGCAACATGCAATTAAAAATGCGTACAGAGTGACATAGCTGAACGGAACTGAATTGACACAGTTAAATTACTGACGAACTGACCAACAGGCAACCAGGGCGAGCCTAGTGGTCATTGGTTGACGCATACATGAGCATAGTCACGTAGAGTGCCTACCGAAATGCATCACTGCTTGCCCACTGGTCAGTTCCTCAAAAACCAAACCATGTCAGTTCAGTTCAGTCACTCTGTGTGTGCCTTAATTGACTGTTCACTGGTTGTCGTCGTCGTGTAAACAGTTAGCCCACCACATCTGCACCTCTCCCACCAGGTGACGGCCTCCGATGCTGACGTCGTTCACGGTGGATTGTAGCGATCGACGCACTGTGACACCGCCGCCAGTGTTGGAACAACTGTCCACGGCAGAAGTACCACTGCCACTGGCACCACCACTAGGTGTCACGGGTGGCTCGTCAGTCTCGAGAAGGTTGGGCAGGTTCTTGTTGCTGGTGTGAGATCGTCGCTTCTTGACCCCCATCACCGCAGTCATCTTGTCCGGACGAGCCGCTCCGTCGCTCAGCGAAGGTGCCAGATATTTTCGGGACGGCGCCTGCAGCATTCCCGGCAGTGGAGCACTGGTGTTGCGCTCGATCTTGCGTCGCTGACGTATGCTGGAGCCGGACTGGCCGCTGGTCAGCATGACTTCGCTGTTGTCTCGAGTCTCTGTGATCACTGGAACCCGATCGCCGGACACGGATATCGCCGGCTCGTTGGTGGCTCGAAGATTCGTTAGCAGATTGGAGTGCTCTTTTGCGCGGACTCGCTTCAGACACTTGTCCAGCCAATTGCGTATCGTCTGCTTTGCTACTTCCTCCTCGATGGTGAACTCGAGTTCCTCGCGAGCTAACAACTCCTCCAGCTGAAGACTTTTGCGTATGTCGACCGACCTGCAGTGTTGGACAGAGTAGTCAAAAATTCTATTTCAGTAGAAACAAAGGTAGTGGCCCACAAAATCTACTCAAGTAGAAGTAGTTCAAAATAAAATAATACTTGAGTAGAAGCAGAAATTTTAACTACTTAAGTAGAAAAGTTGTTTACCTTTGAAAATTGGCCAAAACAAACTGTATTTTAGTGTCATATGAATAATAATTCTGTCGCTATTCACCACAGTAAGATGTAAGCCTGTTCACAAGCGTTCCAATTCAATACCTATAATTTTTATTGGATCAAAAATTAACACAAAAATGCTTAGAGCTATTGATGTTCTTAACTTCATCATACACCTACTAACACTGTATAGTACTACCCATTCGACTCTAACAACAGCTGTTTCTCAAAACTGGTGTCAACTTAAAGATTTGAGTGTCTTGTGACGAAAATTCACCCAGCACAACTGAACAGTCATTAATAAGGAGCTGATGTCGGTAACTGGGTGTTTTTAGTTCAATGGCTGAACTTTTCAGAGAAGGCTACTGCAGTCCTGACATGTCTCCTCCAACTAACTAAAATATATAAGTTATGTAAGCCCTTTACCATATTAGGTTAAACAAACAATGAAATTTAAAACATTTCTTAACACCGATCTTGCCGCTTATGAAAATATTAGCAACTGCATTGCAGTAGAGCTATAGAATAACTACATCTTAATAAACTACTTCTGTAATGATAAGGTAGAAATTAACTTGAAAATCTACTTAAGTAGAAACAGAAAGTAAAAACTACTACTTAAGTAGAATAATGAAGTAAAACTATTTAGTTTTAATCCAACACTGCTAACCTGTATGCCAGCATGCTGAGCACGTCATGGAAAGTGACATCATCTCCATTGCGCAGTTTCTCCAATTCATAGCACATGTGTCTGAACAGCAGACGGTCTTTGTCCAGATCAACTTCCAGTCTTCCTTTGAGAAGTCGCAGTACCAGTCTGGCACGACGAACTGGAATAACACCGTGAACCTTGCGGTTCACGTCGACCATGTTCCATGTTGCCTGGAACTGCCGTATGTCACTGTAACTCAGCAGAGCATCTTCCTCGTTGGAATAAAACAGAGAAAAGTTCTCCATGATGATAGCAACAAGCAGGTTGAGAACGATGTACGTGATTATGACGTAAAACGTGCAGAAATAGACTAGCGCAGCTCGGTAATTGCCGCAGTCCGTCTCCCAGAAGTTACGTCCTCGGGTACAGAAAGGTGGCGCCACCATGCAGTCGTGCATAATCTTGTTCCAGTCTTCACCGGTGACGATGCGAAACAGCAAAACAATAGCGTTCAGTGCTGTCTGAAAATTGGCTTGTCTACCGAGGTCTTCGCCATATTTGACGCAACCGAACAAGATCACACCGGTGAACGCGTAGAATAGCATCAGTAGGAACATTCCCATGATAATGAAAAAACTTTTGAACATCGACACAACCACTGTTAACATCAGCATCTTGAGCGTTGCGTGCTTTCCAGTTATAGTGAAGAATCGTAGAACAATGATGAAGTATCCAAACTGGTTACTTCGGGCATCGGCTTTCAGTGCGAAATGCAGAAAAATCCATATGACGCCAAGTATCGTCACGAACATGTCGAATCTATTACGACGACTTTGCCAGTAGCCTGACGGGCCCAGCGCCGTCATCTTCAGCACTGCCTCGACGAAGAAAAGCCACGTGAATGTTGCTGAGACGGTTGCTAATGGATACGTGTGATGCTCGTGATGTAACCACGGGACAGCAAGCAGACTGCAGTTGGCAAGAACGAGGAAAGCAACACCACGTTTGAACAGAATGTGCTGAGTTATATCAAACGCCAGAGACCTCAGACGACTATGTTCCGGTCTAGGCGGTATGTGCAGTGGCTGTGCCAGCTTAATTCTTCCCATCAGATCCTGCCAACGTTTCTGATCAACCGTCAACAGTGCCGTGCCCTTGTTCTCCATGTAGTTAGCAATAACAACGCCAACAAACAGCGTGAGTCCAATCATGCAGCCAATGAAAACAAACAGATGAATAAATATACCCTGAGTTGGTTTAACTCGCTCGATGATCACATCCCGTACTTCAATCCAGCCCTCTAGTGATAGAACCTCAAACAACGCCTGCATTGCATTGCCAATGTTGTCAAAGTCAAAGTTACGAGGGTTTGCCCAGACTCGAGGGACAAAAATCTTTGGATACGAAGAGTCGTTTGGCTGAGGTCCAATCTTCAGATGTGTCACAAACAAAGGACGTTCAAATATACCGACACACTCATTTCTGTGTGTAATTGCTGGGTCGTTACAGCGAGCCAGTTTGCCGCCAAACAACTGAACTCCATAAGACGCAAACATGAACATCAGCAGAATCAACAAAATGGACACAAGAAGGATTTCCTTGAATCCGCGACAAAGCTCATAGACAACACGACGCATGTGAGGAACAAGGATGAAAATTCTTAAAGGACGAAGACATCGTAAAATCATGAGAATCTGTGCAGCAGAGTTCTGGGGCACAGTCTTTGGCATCCAGCACAGCAGCAGCAAACTCACTCCGTATATGAATAGGTCAAGGACACCGCCAAGGTCACGTACAACAGCACTGGGTGTAAAGAAGAGTCCATTAGCCATGATTTTCAGACCCATTTCAAGGCTCATTCCAATCACAAATGTGTATTCAGCGATCTGTAGTTTTGGACTGGTCATAACGCGGTAGCTGGCTGTCTCAAACATCATTGAGATACAGGACAGTGTCGTAATGACGATCATAACCCAGTCCAGATATGTGACCAGACTCAACAGTTTATGAATCTGCTTGTACTTGCTGATCACCTCCTTGCCGGTAACTGGGTCATGCTTCACATAACTGTAGCGGGCATTGACGATAAGTTTGCAGAATGCACGGAACCGACTATCACGTCCAACAGCAAACAGAGGCGTGTCAAAGAACGGATGATTCTCACGCAGATCTTCTTCACGTTGGGATCTCTTCACCTCGGCCTCGTGTCGCTTCTGCTGCAGTATCTTGATATCAAATTCGTCCATCTTGTGCACATCGCTCGCTGTTCCCTGCAACGTTGTGCCCGTTTTCAGGTCTCCATTCTCTCGCGTAAGCTGGAATGCTGGGGCTGATGACTTCATACTGAGACTGCCGGGACGAGTGCGGATACTGCGTCTCATTTCCATTCTCACCTGATGTTGCTTTGACAGCAGAGAACCAGCAGCTGTTATAATGACATTATCCTCACCAATCATCCTGTGGTTGTTTGATTCCCGGATAATGTCGGCAACTGCGAGATGTCTTGACAGCGCAGTTGACATCGACTTGGGCTGTGTTGATGACAGAACCTCAACGTTGTCAGTGCACTTTCCTGGAGTTCCCGGCTGCATCAGTGGAGCATCCTTACTGGTCGATGAGGAACCACCACTACCTCCAGACACTGCACCACTGACGTCACCGGCTTGTTCCAAGAACTGGCGGAGAAAACTGTCACGCATTGGGGCCACATCAAAGTCTGACGGAATACGATTGTGACCCAACTGAACCATCTGAGGACAGTCTGGAAATTTCTCAAAAATGCGCAGACGCAGAGGCAGATTTCTCTGTGTCTCTGCAACCTGCTCTCTCATCTTCAACTGTTTCAAACGCTTGATGTCCTCGTCAAGTTCCAAGTTGTCAAGAATAACTGCAACAAACAAGCTCACTACGATCAGTGTGACAAAAAGATGGTAGAATATGAAATAGATGGCAACAAATGGTGCAATGCGTTCACTTGTTTGCCACATCGTACTGTGCATTACTTCATTCCAACCTTTCTGAGTCAGGATTTGGAACATGGACATGGTGCCCTGTGGGAAAGTAGCAAACTTGTTAAATCCTTCAATAGAACAAAACAACTGTAGACTAACAGATGACGTAATAATCAGCAAACACATTGTAAACAGTACAAGACTGCCGAGCTTCTTGCCTGGTCCAAATATTTTAAAGCAGAAATCTTCCAGCATTGGCGATGCTCTGATGAGACGGACAACTCTCAGCACCTGGAAGTAAGTCATGTGAGTGCGGTAGAGCTGCGGAATGATATGCAGCGTGGTACATATCACCAGTAGCAGCTCAAACTTGTGGACCGATCGATGTACATATCCACGTAGTCCGAGACACCAGATCTTGAACAAAGCTTCCAGGTCAAACACTACTGTGAAGCCAATCTCAGTGTAGTAATACCAGGTGTAAGGGTCTTTATTGCGCGTACCACCTGGCGTGCGGTGGTCAAAATGCATCGATGCAGCCACAATAGCATTCACCAGGACCAACAATTGTATTACAATGTGAAATGGAGCAAGTTTTAACAGTCTCTGACAGAATGGTGGAGCACGACCTCTTGGCTTAGACTCATCTACTGTCATCATCTTCCATTCACCATTCTCACAGACCAATACTTGTGAAGTGTCCGAGTCAGTGGTTCCTCCACGTGAACCCCACATCTGCTGAAAGTGAACTCGAATCTCGGCAAACGTCTCTATGATAACAGCAATAAACACATTCTTCACTAGCCACGACAGAAAAAAGATCATGGAAATAAAGAAAATGAATCCCTTCCACGAAGGCAGACTGTCGAGGGCCTTGTACATAATGAAGACCCAACCTTCCTGCGACGCTGCCACATACACGGTGAAAAATGATGTTGCAAACTCGTCGAAACCGCTAAAGCCTCGTTCACTGCGTGTCAAATCCAGAGAGACACATTTCATGCCACGAGGACATGAGTAACCGGAGTTGTCACGAGAACAATATGTGTCTGGAATGGCCAAGTCACTGATGGAAATGTTTGACTCGTTGGCATCCTTGCGCACACAATGATAGTTCATCTCACCGAAGAACTGAACTCCAAGAATTCCGTACAAAGACATGAAGAACAGGAAGAAGATTGTCACGTTGTACACCTGCTGACTTGAACGCTTGAAGATCGACTCGACACGCGTCTTCGGAAGTTGAAACTTAAGAAAAACACGAAACACTCGGACGAGAATGAGAGGACGCGGACATCTGAGGATAGACCAGTACGAGTACTGGGCTACCGTGTGAGTCAGCTCAAATATCTGTACAACGGCCGAGACCCAGTGACACAACACCATGATGCCATCGAACTGGCACCAACGGTCCTTAAGATACGGACGTTCGCCGCGGATGATTCCCCGGACGTGCATCTTGGTGATCATCTCGGCGCTGAACGCAAACGTGACGATCAGGTCAGCGACGAACGTGACGTAGGCGAGATAGGGCACCGACTCGAACGTCTTGGGCGTGTTGATGCTGACAGAGACGAAACTGATGAACGCGAACGAGCGAAGGACACGGCGGACCCATGCACGGTTCACCAACTCTGTGTCTGCGCTGTCACCCGACCCTGGGAGCACGTCATCGGCGCCAAAGTCCGCCATCATAGTGCTCAGTTCCGGTGCTGCTCCACCCCTCATTATTACTCACTGTTCATTTCAACATAACGTTAAACATATTAACACATTAAACGACTAAATATCCATAATTATATCACAAAAAATCCTAAAATATCTTGATCAGATGCGGCCACTCCCACTGATTTCAATATTCTGCGAGCCACTCCTACCAGTTAGTGATGCACTAACAAATCGATATTATACTTTTAATTTCGATACGATTAGAATTTTATATTGCACATTTGCATTAAACTTTTTAAGTATAACAAGTTAATTTTTATTATAAATATGTAATGTTAAAACATATATTTATTATTTTTTATTTATTTGTTAGCAAATATTTCAGTACTTGTTGGTTTTTAAAGCTAATTGAGTAGTATTAAATTACTCAGTCAGCACAGCCTTACTTGACTGGTGTAAATATAATATTTTATATATTCTATGTCATTGATGATGGTAATCATGGTATGTTTCTTTTTTGTAATTAAATTTATAAAAATGTGCACTTTAAAGTAAGGATAACGTTTGCGTAGTATGTGCGCTTTTGTCTGCTCTATGTTATACATTGGTTAAACTTGGTCCCAACGGCATCAGGCATCTCTAATCCATGACAATATGACCCGCTGACAGTATCGTCAAATGATCCCTCCCTTCAGGTCCGCAAGTTGGACCTTTATTTCCTGTGACTCGAGGTCTCAAAGTGACAAATATCAATCTCAACTCTAACACAGCATGCAGTGTTAGTAGTTTTAAGAGACGTTTAGATTTGATCTGGCGTGGTTTTAATTTGTATTATGATTATAAATCCGTCATCTAGTACCGAAAGTCAATGTAAAACAGTATTAGTTTAGTTTTTGTTGATGTTCGTGTTGAAGTTATCTACTTCGGACAAAAATAGAGGCATTCTGCCTGCTTGCGGATATCCATTGATGATGATGATGATGATTACACTAAGCAGAGATGTGTGGAGGACAATGGTAAAAGCTAGATGTGCTGATCTGCGGATATGGCAACGGGTAAAAGATGGATGTCGATGCGGAGGACATCCGCCTTTTACCCATCGTACTCAGCCATGTCTCTGGATTAATAAAGAGGTGAATAACCGTGCATTAATTTGGGGCCTTTGGGTGCCGGATGTTTGGGCGCCATGCTTTGTGACTGGCACGTTATTAAAATTATTCTACTTTGCATATGTCTAATATACTAGCGTTGATTGCAGCATTCGAAGGCAGTGTTGCTGTAGCGTCAATAGCATCTGGAACAAGAGATTCAGTGACCTCATGGAAATGGCTTATTCTCTGCGACTGGAAGTTGGACGCTGTCGGTCGCTGTTGCTGTGTGAAGGCCATAGTCTCGGTCTATCTGCAGCATGACACCGACGTCTCGCTATCCACTTCCGGTTTGCAGGCGGACGTCCAAACTCGAAAATTACGTCAAAATGGGCCTAATTGCACGGTAGTCGGTCTGTGGAAATGGCTTATACTCCGCGACCGGAAGTTGGATGCTGTCGGTCGCTGTTGCTGTGTGAAGGCCATAATCTCGGTCTATCTGCAGCATGACACCGACGTCTCGCTATACACTTCCGGTTTGCAGGTGGACGTCCAAACTCGTAAATTGCGTCAAAATGGGCCTAATTGCATGGTAGTCGGTCTGTGGAAATGGCTTATACTCCGCGACCGGAAGTCGGATGCTGTCGATCGCTGTTGCTGTGTGAAGGCCACAGTCTTGGCCTACCTGCAGCATGACACTGACATCTCGCTATCTACTTCCGGTTTGCAGGCGGACGTCCAAACGCGCGAGTTGCTGTACATAGAGAAAGCGGCATTAGCGCTATAGACGCTATAGCGTTTAAACGCCAGCAGCGTTGATGTAGCATCAATAGCACCTGGAACAAGAGATTCAGTGACTGTGTGGAAATTGCTTATTCTTCGTGACTGGAAGTTGTACGCTGTCGGTCGCTGCCTTCAGGCCATAGTCTCGGCCTACCTGCAGCATGACACCGACGTCTTGCTATCCACTTCCAGTTTGCAGGTCGATGTCCAAACTCGAAAATTGTGTCAAAATGGACCTAATTGCATGGTAGTGGGTCCGTGGAAATGGCTTATACTTTGCGACCGGAAGTCGGACACTGTCGGTCGCCTATACTGTGTCGGGCGGGACGTTAAACCCTACTCACTCACTTGCACCCCAAATATTGATATATTAATATCCATGACTTTGAATTTTGAGTCACACAGGAATATAGAGGTATGGCTTTTGAATCTTGAGACACTATGCAAAATCGATAGATATACTGTCAACACTATAATGTTGTCGCTTTCTGTCATTGATTTTATATCCTTGAATTGCAATGTGATTGTGTCAACTATTGCATCTGTGATTTGTTTTTTTGTAGGTTTTACGGTTTTTGTTACGTTCTGCTCATTGATATTTGACCAGTACTGCAGAAAGCTTACAACAGCAACTGTGCATGATGCCAATTCGACGAACGTTGAAAAATGTTGTAAAAAATTATTCCGATGCACAAATAAAGGTATATATTGGTTTTGCTGTACATGGATAATTGCACGTAGTTTGATTACATGTCAGAGCTTTGTGAATTCTAGTACAGAAGCAGAGTCATCATGTATATATCTTCTGTGCTTTTACCCTGTCTGCAGGAAGATTGTACGGGCACATTGTGGTGCAGCAATTCTGGAACTAAAGACTCTGAAACCAGTGCAACCCATAGTCTTTAGTTTTGCAAAAGTTAATAGCAGTCATAATATTAGCAGCCGCATCCACAGCAGGATTCAGTACTGTAGAACTAATTAGTCACAAAGAGGCTACAGACTGATATTCGGAAACCCATTTTGTGCATTATTTCATTATTTGTATTGATAAATACAGTTACGTTAACATGATTGAGTGAATTTGCTGGCTTGTGTGGTAAATGTTGAGTACGATTGTCTGAGAATCTCTGAAGGATTATATTTAGCAGTTTATTTTTTTTACTTGAGCTGACTGTGGTAATTTGTATTGCAGGTACGAGAGGCAACGTCAAATGATGCATGGGGTCCGTCAACAACACTGATGTCGGAGATTGCAGACCTTACGTATAATGTTGTCGCATACGCCGAGATTATGCCGATAATCTGGCGCCGGCTCGAGGATAGCGGACGAAACTGGCGACATGTCCACAAATCTCTGGTGTTGTTAGACTACTTAGTGCGGACAGGCAGCGAGCGCGTTGCCCGCGAGTGTCGTGAGCGAGCTTGGGCCATTCAGGGCATAGCTGATTCATTTGAGTTTGCCGAGAGCGGCGAAGGTCAGGACCATGCCGCTGGTGTGAGGGAGCGAGCGCGTGCTCTCACCACATTGCTACGTGATGACGATCGACTGAGGAATGAGCGTGCAAAGGCTTTGAAAGCACGTGAAAGATTTGCACAGAACAGCTCAGCAGTGTCCACTGCATCGCTTGGGGTTTGTGTTTACACAGATGTTAATGTTGTAATTATGTCATGGGATCATTATGCATCTCACATATCTTGTGTGTATGTTTGTATGTTCTAAAAAACAGCAAGTCATGGTTATGAGCATATCTTCATAATACAGGGTTCCTACAGGTCAGGGAAAACTGGAAAAAGCCGGGGAATTTGTGTTGTCAGGGAAAGGTCAAGGAAAAATATTATTTTTAAAAAGTCAAGATAAAGTCAGAGAAAATGATTTTGGATCATGCAGACTGCAGATATCTGTGATTTTTTGCATCTCTAAATATTAAAATGCAGGAAAATTTGCAGCTTTCATTGAACGCCCAAAAGCTGGAAGTGTTTTGGCATCAGGGGTCAAAGCCCTCCTGAAGCCGAAACACTTCCAGCTTTTATACGTTATATGCTGGTCAATGTCATGCGTACTTTTTGAAGCCTATTAATGGCAGTGTCATGGATTGGTGCCCAAACATCCAGCACCCAAATGATGGCGCCCAAATGTCCTGCTCCATGCATAACCCAACATATGAATGTGTAGAAACACCCCAGTTTTGTGAAAAGTCACTGCATAGTGGAGACACGTCGTACTAGTGCAGAGGTAGAGGGGACAATTGCTCATCAGAAATTTTTGGCTGTCGGAAAATCTTCTTGATGGAAAATTTTTGTTTAAAAAAGCAAAATTTTTGTCAAAAAAAGCAACATCTGGGGCTGTAAAGCCTTATTTTGCAGAAATTTAGGGGCAAAACCGAAATTCTGAGCACCCATAATTTTTTTGTGTCTGAAATTTGCAACTATTCATCAGAATTCTGTCAGAAATTTGTTGTGTTTGTCGGAAAATTGCAGATTCCTGTCTTATATACTCTCTTGACCCATGAAGCTACTGCTTCATAGACACACCGCTATGTAGCATACAAATTAGTGAATGCCATCAACGGTGTGTGTATTGTTTGCTGTCCAATACTTGTAGACTGGTGTGTCGAAGTCTACCACAAGAAGTATATCTCCACTTCACTCCATCTCTGCGTTTGCTGATGCCAGCATTGGTGGCAGTGGCGGAGGTTATGCTGAATGTAAGTAGCAGCTGTAGTGATGACTTCAGAGCTGTTGCCATTTGCAGTTGTTGTTTGATTCTTTTAATTTGAGTTTACACGAGCAGTTTGATTCATGCAAAATTCACTGCATACATAGTGTGATTGATAACAACTACAGAGTAATACATAAAAAGATCAACGTGCTTGCTTTACATATTATGTCAAGGAGTTAGACATTTGTTGAAACAATTGTTCTGCTCATGGCAGTGAAGAGCAGTCATACAAGGGTTGTTCGATAAATAAGTTAGAAAACTGTGTCATTCTGTTAGTTTTTCAAATATTAAAAATCCGAAATATACGTTTTGTAGGAAATTTAATTCTGAGTAGCAGCTGTGAGTTTTATGACAATGACGTCACTGTGACGTCATTTATGAACATTAAAGACAGCGTTGTTGCCACTGAAATCGTCCCGTAATGAACAGCGTGCCGTTATTCTATTTTTGTGGGCAAAAAAATAAATGCAAATCAGATTCACTCTGAGATGCATCCAGTATATGATGACAAGTGCTCTGCAAAGCGAACAGTTCACATTTGGGCAGAAATTTGTATCAAATACCGAGGTGCAGTCAGTCGTTCTTCAGTGGCATGGACAGCATCCAGCACTGTTCTGTGCATTGGGCATTCAGAAGTTTGCTGACAGATAGAATACATGTTTGAGCGAAGTCAGACGATATGTTGAGAAATGAAACGTTAGTCTTTGGCATTTAAAGGTCCATGGACATTAAAATTAACATATATATTTTATCCATTTTTTTAAAACCACATAATTTTCTAATAATTTTTTATATTAATATCAGCGAACAGCATTTGGTCAACACGAAGAAATTTACATTTGAAGTCGACAATCTACGAAATTGCCGCAGAAAACGAGACGCCATGTTGACAGGCTGATGATACCACCACGTGTACTCATATTGAACGCAAAATACGCACAGAAACATGCATTCAGATAATTTAGCCGCCGGTCATCTGGCGCTGGCCGCCTCTGGTGACTGATTTTGTTTTACTGGCCTTTCTTTGAAACTGTAGCCAAAAGCCGTACAGATGAGATCTACGGATGAAGTCTACTGATCACTAGCGTATGACGGTGCATCGATGTTGTGCATTCCCATTTGCATTAGCAGGGCTTTTCTTGTTAGTTGATGTTTTTGTAAAAGAACCAGTATGGCTGTTGGTTATACTATACAATATTCCGTTTCACAGTGGCATGCTTGTTGATGTACTGTTGTTCAGTTGGATCTCCAAGCTTGTCATCACTGGAAGCAGCACAGTTTGCTGGTGAAGGTTAGATAACTGTTGTGTGCATTTTACTACCAAAATTCTAGTTACGTTGAGGTGTAATTTTGGGCTAGTTCCTGGTTGTTAACCAGTTAGTCAGTGTGACTCAAAAAAACTAGGGCTTGTAATTGGGCTGGTGTTGGTATGTTAATATGGATTCACCACTGCTGTATGTTTACTAATCCTGCTTTTACAAGTTTACAGACGTTTTGTAGTGTTTACGTGCTCTTTTTTCCAGTGGTGTCATGCATTGAAAAGTAGGTGGGTCAGAAAGCTGCTATTTTTTGACAGACAGTACAAATTTTGGATGGAATTCCAGCTCACGGTTGCAAATTTGCGACGTTGCTAAAAATTGTAATTTTGCCTAATTTTTTTACTAAAATGGGGATTTTCAGGCCCAAGTTTTGCATTTTTGAATTTATTTCTCTGAGATTTATTGTGTGTCTTTGGTGTGGTAAGGCGGCGGTGGGACTGGATCGGCTCTGGAGTCTGAGTTAGAGTCCTTACGTCCGACGTCAGCTGGCGAGGAGGAGCTCCAGTTACAGCTTGCACTGGCAATGAGCAAAGAAGAACATGACGAAGAATTGAGACGGAAGAAAGGTGATGAAGCAAAGCTACAGATGGCGCTGGATGAGAGCCGGAGACAATCAGCAGCAGCAGCAGCTGCCTCTGCATCTCCACTGCCTGATCCACAGGTTTGTAAAAGGTTCAAGGTTGTGTATAGCTCTCTATGGGAAACTCATCGCAGAGGTGTGGAGTACGGAGCATCACCTGCCATATGGGATGAATGAATGAATGAATGAATACGTCAATTTGTATAGCGCCCAATTACAGAAGACTCGAAGAGCGCTCGCAGCCAAATAAATGAGTTTTAAGTTTTTTCGCAAATGTATCTCTGGACAGCGATGAAGTCCGCAGGTTGACGGGGAGGCTGTTCCAAGTGGCCGGGCCAGCCACGGCAAAGTCCCTCCGACCGATCATGGTCCTTGTGCGCGGCACGATGAGTGCCCCGCTGTTTGCCGACCGCAGCTGCCACCTGCCGACGACAGACGAGACCGGGTTCCACACATCTGCCAAGTATGACGGCGCCAGACCACGAAGGCACTTGAAGGTAATCATCGCCATCTTGAAGGTGATTCGCTGGCGGACCGGAAGCCAATGAAGTTGACGCAGCACTGGAGTG
>Ga0056128_1003065_pt1 | contig 20274 bp, 7 predicted proteins | sample WorMetLIZISLAND2_FD_71113 | JGI IMG/M metagenome (GOLD analysis project Ga0056128, IMG submission 71113) | Marine gutless worms symbiont microbial communities from Max Planck institute for Marine Microbiology, Germany - Olavius geniculatus... ... | reverse complement strand
TGCTTGTAACAGTGAAAGAATGGTTAAAATCGGTGCTGAATTACCGAAGTTATCCCAAAAATAAAACTGGGTATCCGTTTTTTTGGACCAACCTGTAGAGACTGGAAAACCAAGTCAGACAGCGAATGACAAATGCTGCGTAACTGTCTCAGAACGCCGAAGCATGCCGCGACAGTTAGTGAAACTTGGGAATGTATGCTGATGTCAGAGTCCAGATAAATGCTCATGTCCCAAACGGCTGTAGACGGTGTCATGTGATCGCTGCACACTCGGAATGATGAAGCAGGGAGTTGACTCTGTCGCCGAGCTGATGTACACAACAAGAACGCTGTCTTGATGAGAGAGAAAGAGTTTATTCACCAAAACCACAATACAGTAAATAACCATACATTAGTAAATAGCATAGGAGAGTGACCAGAAAGAAATTACGATAAAGGTCAACGTTGTATGACCAGATCTCAGACAAAACTATAATATCGAAATCAAATGTTACTGACTGTATAAACTGATACAAAATGAAAAATACTAAGTGCAATCCTGTCACTAATACTATCACAGGCAGAGTCAAATTCAGTCAGACTACTATAGTTAAAGTTTAGATAACGCAGCACATCTGACTTACAGACTGAAGCTAAAGGATCATAAAACCCTCTGTTTTTGAAAACATCAGATCTATCATATGTCACATTATCTGTGAATAGATTTATAAAGTCAACATCAGTAACCTGATGAATTGGCAGATTTTTAAGAATTTCAGAGGCAGTCACAATTCGGAAAAAAATTCTAGGAATTACTGTTCTATGCATGAATGATAATGTAATGCAAAAAACACAGCACCGTAAAAAGAATAAAAAAATAAAATAAAATAAGAAAAGGCCAAATGTCAATGTTCATTAAGCTGCAGTTGATTTGATGACATCTAGTTGGCAACGGCGTCAACACAGGCTGACATGCGCATCTGCAGCTGGTCGACTGATGACGGTGAACAGAAGCCGTATACTTGAATGTCATCAGCATACAGATGTACCGTAAGACTGGACCAGTTTAACAAAATCAGCTGTGTACAACAGAGATAGTACTGGACCAAAAACAGATCCCTGCGGAACACTATATCTCATCAACGATGCTGGTGATAAGTCGGTTCTGACTCTGACATACTGGAAGTGATCAGACAGGTATGAGCAAAACCACATCCATGTCATGCCATCAATACTATAGCTTATCCATGGTCACTGCAAAAGCATGTCATGATCCATGACATCAAAGGCAGTGGATAAGTCCAGCAGCACCATACCTGCAAGCTAGCCACAATCAATCGCCAATAGAATATCTGATGGTACTTTAACGATGTGTCTTGACAGAATGATGTGGGCGATACGCTGACTGAAACTGCAGTAATAAATTGTTGACAATCAAGTACTTCAGCAGACGACAAGCAACCAGCCACTCTAATTATTACTTATAATTATAATTCCACCACACCTCATATGTGTTACTACACCACCTTGTCGACAATAGGTAGTGAAGTAAAACATTTTGGACATTTTATGTAAAAATGGTAAATGAGCTGCACTGATGCTAAACGTTTTGGTAAAAAAGCGTAACAAGCTGTCAATATTCAATGTAGTTATGATAAAATATAGCATCATTTACATTATAAGACAGTGATTAAGTGTCTATGGTAATCTTCTGTAACAATTACAAATGCAAAAACAAAATCATGTCAAGGTTAAAAATAATCAGTAATGCCAAAATTATGCGGACCTGTTTTACGTGCAATGTTTGCAAAGCATCGCCAGAAAAGATGAACAAATGACACACGATTGTGTGGTGAAGCCTTTATGAAGCTAAACTCTCTCAACAAAACGTGAGTGCCTTCTCGAACACTTGCAAAACTGCAATGAGAATGTTCCACAAATGAAACATAGCATATAAATACAATAAAAACTACCAGACATTAATTAATCAGTGAGGTGGTTCAAGATATAGCTCACATAAAAAAGTATTACAAGTTCAAATTATTTTCTTTTCCACAGTTCATAATGGAATACATATTATAATTACGAAAAAGTGACTAAATGACTAATATAACTAAATGTCGAAATTCAACAGCATATCAAATAAAGCAAAAGCGTAAATTGATTTTAAATACCATGCAATAATAAATAAAATAAATACAATCCACAAGACCAATTTAGAGACTTAACATCTTCCGTTAACTTGGTCACAAAGCTGGCCTTAGCGCATTGGCAGTCTTGTTCCAACTGCACATCAGAGTCAGCCTCCCTTTCTTCCCCTATCTCTCTGCATTTTTCTTTCATTTCCTTGCCTTTTTTGTTTCCCCTCCCCAGTCTAAAGTAGCCCCCTAAAAATCAACTAAGAAATCCAAAGGAGTGCATCAAGCTTCTCTAGTGGAGTCCAGGGCAGAGCCCTGCAGCCGCAGCATTGTATGCTCACAAAACCCATCTGGTTGCAGCATTTGTTGGTTTTTGACCAGCATAGCAATGAGTGGACTAAATATGGTGCAGCAAACTGTGTCTGTGCAGTCATTAAAATATCAAAGTCTTTCAAATTGGCAAGTTCATTTATATGGGATCTTTATGGTACAAAATGTTGGCCTCCTAAAACTAGCAGTCCTGTTTGGCTGAACACCTCAAACATGCTTAAAGCCAGCCGTGCTTGGTTAAATATTTAGTTTATGTTAATTATATGCAGCAGACTAAAGTTTTATTTTCTGTGCACTGCATTACCAATACTGTAAATCATAAAAAGTCAGAACTACATGCTATGAATGACTGATATTTACTATGTTGCAAAGAACTTGGAAGCGTTGAATTTTCCAGCTTCATCTTTATGCTCCAGCAACTGATCAATAGCATCTTCGAGGTAAACCATAACATAATTCTTCTCTACAAAACACATGTAACTTATGAGTTGATATGCACACATAAATCGTTCAACAAGTCATCTACTACATTGTGAATCAATGCTGTGTCATGTTTAATATTAGATCTGTGTCTAGTTTAATTGTGTGTCGTAGACAAAAGTTTTTGACATAATTCACGGACATTGGTAACTCTGTATGTGGTTCAGTCTCAGGCTGCGCGAGACGTGATCTGAATGATTTGACATGATTGATGTAGCCTAGTTTAGCCTATGTAGCCTAGTTTAGCCTATGTAGCCTAGTTTCCGTTTCTTGCTTGTTGTTTGTTTTTGTTTCCTTTTTCTTTGCTGTCATTGTACGACAAATAAAGCTGTATATTAAATTAATGTATGCAGTTATAAATGCAGTCATAATGTTTCCGCATCTTACAGTAAAGTGCATGCCAATAACACTATGGTCAGTGCTAGTGGTAGATCGGCAATCTCGCACTAAAGAGCAGAAAATTACTAGCGGTAGATCGCCATTTACCTAATTACATTTATCTCGTTGTTAATGTAAGAATGCAGCCACATTTCTTTTTCACTGCATTGCTAAGACTGTCGTTAGAACTAAGATGTTATCAATTACCAAGCTTTAAATAAAATTCATTCAAAAGCACTACAGTTCTAAGTCCGTGTTACAAAAAAACAGCTTTGGCTCGAGATGGACTCTGATATAATACTGAATAAGCCTGATTTTAATGCGTGACAGTGTCGTGGCATGGTTTGTAAACCTTCTACGTTTTCCAGGCATATAAATTCTACCATCTTCCTAATAACGTGTCTACCCGATCTACCTCTAGCAATTTTCCAGTGCTAACAGCAAGATCGCCGACCTACCGCTAGAATTATTGTAACACTATAGAAAAATAAAAATTACAGATACATCACTGGCATAGCGTGCAGTCCAAACTTACCTAAATACTGCTCTGGAGTAATGCTGTATCGTACATCACTGTTGTTCATTGTCACTACTTTAATTTATGCATCGAATGCTACCTAAAGATGTTAACTATAACAAAATTACTACAAGTATCAGGCACAAGTATCAACCGTAACTAGGCACGCCAACGTCGTCGTCAACATAAATCTGTATAAAGCCCGACTCGGCCAGGAGCACCTGCTATTTGGGTCGACAAGCACTTCGGCCCTTTTTGAGTGCCATCCAACGTAACACATGCAACGTGCGCAACGAACGCGTAAAAGAACGTATCACATGCAATAAACGTAAGAAAAAGTACGCAACTAATGCAGCTGAAACAAGGGCCAAAACGCACGTCGTTTCACGATCTTACGTACCTTTGCAGTTAGTTGCGTCAGCTGTCTATCTATAGTCTGTCATTATTTTGTTATATCGTTGTCTATTGTGTTAATAGTGGCCAGCGTTGATGGGCGTTTGCCTTTTCTGGCAACCTGCCATTGTAGTTGTTTATTATTGTTGAAATCGTTATCTGATGTGTTACTTGGCTAATAAAATACTCTTTCTCCCCCTCTCTCTGTTGCGTTGCTTGCGTTGGGTAGAAACCACCGCAGTGATATAGAAGCGCCTGAAAATAAAAAGTCTTGAGAATTTTAGGATTTTTTTGCTAGCAATTACCATTTAATAAGCCTAATACGTCAAACAATAACAAGAAGCCCAGCTGTCGCTAGGAAAGGTCTACCGCACGCCGGTGTCTAAGGGCTAGCAAATGTGAATAAGGGGTTAGTTCAGTACCCCTGTTTGGAGAGAAGTGGCGGGTCGGCAATAGAGGCATTAGATAGGGCATTTGCAAATTGTCTATAACCCCAATAGTAACCAATGTGCTGATACAGTTTGGCTGTAATGTGACATGTACATTTTGGGGTCGAGACCCCTATTCTGAAATAACAGGTGTCCATAAAAGGTTGGCAGTAGTACCGTTAAATAGTTTACTGTCAACAGTAACCATGCTGCTAACTGAAGCGGTTTGCCAAACTTGCATTAAGAATTGTGGCCAAACCGGGTTTGGCCACAATTCTTAATGCAAGTATGGGGTGGGAAAATAAGGGAGTTGTAAAGGGTCCAACTTGATACCACAGGGTAACTGTTGGACAACCTTATTTACTTGTTTAGACAGCTTTCGGGTAAAACGTACTGTTTAGCCATATAATGCATGGGTAACAGACAGTCGACAGAAAGACAATAGGCAGACAAAATAGAGTAGCTAAGGCTCGACCTTAATGGTTAGCCAAAAAATAAGTTATCGCCTTGACAAACAGTCTTGAGAATTTCAAGATTTTTTTGCTAGCAATTAGTATTAAATATTCGGACAACAGTTATCCAGGCATGGTAACAATAGACTGGCATCAGACATTATGCATTGCAGATTTGCATGTCTTGCTACATGTAATCATAATCATATTCCTTGACAATTTGACACTAAACCAATACGTTAAAACATTTGAAGATGCATAAAAAGGTCTCAATCTTGAAAAAGTCCTGTTTACATCACTGGAGTTTACACAACTACAATGGACATAATCAGTCCGTCTGCCATCTCTGCTCGTTGTCACTGTGCTTATTTACTCTAGCAACATCAGGAAGGTAATGTTATGTTTTACTATCTCTGCCAAGGTGAACGTAGTGAACATTGGAGGAGATTAAGAGATTTGTCGTTCTGTCAGTCGTTCCGTGTGTGTGTGTGTGTACATGATGACTCATAATAACAATGACGTCATTGCACCAACATCATAAGCAGCAAAGCCGGCTATTACTTTTCCCTCCAGCTATAATGATGCTGATGAGGCGTCACCATTGTGACGACGTCTATATGACGTCACAGCCAATCGCTGCACACAGTACTGCTGCGGCCTAAGAGGCATGAAAATTTGAGAAAAAGTGAAATTTTCTCAAACGGACGACCCATCAGCGACATCTGACCTAGACCATGTCTTGACTATGTACGACATGGATCTGCGTGCAAAATTTCGCGGTGTACGTTGTGCCATTTAGAAGTTATTGGCAGTCGCAACTTTCAAATATGGTATAGATGACGAAATTAATGCTGCAATGGACTACAATATTTAACCAGTTTCAATGACACCAATCAAGTATGCTCTAAATGCTATAAAATCGTACCAGACACAGCAGTATAATTCAAAGAATTTACTTTAACAGTGTAATAGATGCAGCCGATATAGTAAAACGTAGCGTCTGATTATGTAAGCAATATAGCAACCAAAAAATACACATCTGCAAGTGCAAACGGTAAAGAGAGTTCTTTATGATTAAAAAAAATATGAAACACATAAAACCTTTTCACAAAATGTCTGTAACAAACAGAGTAACAAACAGATAAATATATTCCCCAACATTGCCAGACAAAGAAAAAACTTACTAATCTTAGTACACAAAATACAGATATTTAAATTTAACCTGAATAATTTAGTTTTGAATTAAAACTTGCAAACACACTGTTTTTGGCTTAAAAGATGCAAAAATAACATGACTTTGACAGTAACATATCCGTGTTAACTACTGCTGTAAACTCTATAAATTTCTGCTAAAATAAGTTTCTTTGGCAAGTGTAATACATTATTGCTCGTGTGCTGCAACAATATGGTCAAAAGTAAATGACATCAATTAAAAACAAGTTTAAAACAGTACTGCAAGAAAATTCTGTTTAAAAAACAACTCTGAACAACAACATAACAGCTGACATTTTGAAAAAAACCAACAACACTGCACTAGCACAATAAAGAAATTCAGCATCAAGTAGAAACAGTGGCATTGTGACAAGGGGCACGGAGGGGATCAACTGACCTCTATAAATTTTAGCCTATTGAAAAATGTGCTTCCTGTTGAAAAATGATCTTCCAAAAATGCAGAAATTACAACATGTTCAGGAAATTAGGTGCAAAATAAATATGTTGAGCACCCACACTCTGTCACAGCTGTCTGTTGAAAAATTGCAATGCCCCTTCTCTCCCACTACTTACCGTAACACACGACGCTACTAAGCAGAAAAATAAAAGAGACAACGCAAATGACACTTCATAAATTATGCACGTCAAGATGCGCGTAATTTAAAAATTTTCATTTTTGTTGTTTTGTTTTCTGCTTAGTAGCGTCGTCACACAGTGGGTTATAAAGTGGGTTACAAGAAAGCCCAGCTAACGCAGAACGCACGACAGCGGTGCATGTTTGAAGGCCTGGTGCAAACAAAATCAAAGCTCACTGATCCCAGCAACGATGTTTCATTTACGCTCGCCAGAGGGCGCGACCTGTCTCGCTCAGCCGTATTGGCTTAAAATCACAAATTTTCCCTACCCCCTGTCATTTAGCACCCTCGCTTGGGGTGACCCCTATTTAATTTATGGAATCTTTATGCATCCTGAAACTAGAGTCTTCTAGGCAGCCGATGGTGAGAAATTGGTGATCCTAGCTTGCACCATTTTTGACTGATCCACCCGTGTGACAGACGGACAGATAGACATACAGATGGACAGAATTGCGATGGCTAAGATGCACTACAGCAGTAGCTGCTGTCACACGTAAAAACCTAGCAAAACACATTTTTATAAGTTTATTTTAATAGCAAAATTGACAAGAAACAACTGATTTCGGTCACATGTTTCTAATACATACTAAGGATGGTCACAGAATATTAGCTGTTTTAAGAAGTGTTGTGGTCAAAGATAATGTAATAAAACAGCAGTAACAATGAACAGCATTGTGGTAAATATCAGATATGAAATGCTCAAAAAACAGAGGCAAAGCAAGAAAATATAACAGCAAAAATAGTAATGCCATGTCAGAAGTACACAGACGAACTGACATATTGCACAAATCAATATGTTATACAAGCAAATGCATAATAAGCACAGATGTTTCTCTGCTTTTGTCTCCCAAAAATATGCAAAATGGCAGAAAGGAAAATAGTATGCATGTTGCACTGCTATATGAAAGATATTATGCAAAAAAACACTTCACTATGCCACAACAGCAAACAGCTTAGCTACTGTATGTCATAGCTACAGTTCCTATGAAACGGAAACTGGAAATCATTCACATTCATTAAATCAATCAGCACCAATAACAAAGATGTTGAATGGCACACAATATCTGTCATGCTATTTCAAACATTTCTGAATAAAATGTGTTGTAAGATTTGGCACACATTGCCAAAAAACAATTGTTATCGCAACTGCACAATGTACTGCAATCATGTATATCTTAAAAGCACCCAGCAGCGATGAACAAATGTACAATTAAAGCAAAATCATCTTTTAGTTTGCTGTGCTTACAATCTGTACCAAAATAGCTGAAGATATACATCCAGTGTTCTCACTCAGTAAAATAACATTGTAAAGCAGAACTGATGCTATATGGTCACTGTGTCTATATATATATACTGAAACATTAAAGCAATGAGCAGCACTGATGTAAACAAGACAAGGATCAATAACTTGAGACCAAGAAAAACTGACTACTCCACACCTCAACAATACAATCGTTAGATCAATGCATGGACTGTAATGACATCTGCTAATAATATCCTCACGTCCTATACCAGTTTAACTGCAAAATTTTAAGTAGCACATGACTGTTATAAGCACACTGTACCTTGCAATGCAAAAAGCTTCAAAACAAAACCAAAATCAAAAGTGTAAAAATACAACCAAGAGTAGGAAACCAAGACCCAAGATCAAAATCAATGCAGTAGTGGTGTTATTGTTAATGGAATTCTGGTGCATCAATTGCTGGTTTAGTCTTGAGATCATTGTCTCAAGCTTCAAGACAAAACTAAGACCAAATCAAAGTATGATTATAAGACCAACAATCAATATCAGGACCAACCTCCTCAAGACCAAGACCAAGACCAAAACAGTAGCATATTCGTCAACAGAATCCTTGCATTCGCTACCAGTTTAGGAGAAAATTTTGAAAAGCAAAACATCACCATATAACTTCAGAACAAGACTAAGACTAACGTGTGACAACAAGAGTATGGTCTTGAAACCACATCTATGAAAACCAGTCAGGAAGCAACAAACAACTGTTATCCAACAATGAGATGTCCCCACTGTGCCTTGACGTCATCAGGAAGTGACTGCGTGTGGCGCGTTGGGTTCGTCAGCTCCCACTTGAGCATCCACGGACCACGAATTGTAGTGTCAAAATCCTACAAGCATCATGCACACTGTGACGTATTGCCTTCTTACACAGCTGTGCAAGAGTTGTAAAAACGCTGTAATTTAATTGTCTGTTTTGCTGCTGATGACAAGTGAAACACTGTGTTATCTGCGACCTAGGATTACCACTGTTATGGATGACTAACAGTTCAATAATGAAATACAACCAGCTCCATCGGCTGCAGATACCATCACTCAGTTTGTAGCACGTTTACAGTAGTAGATACACCCACCCACCAGCGACACATCCAGCTACTCTGCGATAGCGTCCATCCACAGACAGTTGTTCGTAATCTGGGGGTAACTCTGGACAGTCAACTAATGATGGCAGATCACATCAAAACTGTCTGCCGCACTGGTTGCTACCAGCTGCACCAACTACATCTAATCACTGACGCCAACACTTGCTCAGACGCTTGTCCAGGCCTCCATCGACTGTCGGCTAGATTACTGCAACTCGTTGCTCTATGGAATTGCCAACAGCCAACTAATATGACTACAGTCCGTCCAGAGTGCGGCAGCACGTCCAATCATTGGTACACGGCGTACAAAGCACATCACACCAGTTCTGCAATCACCTCTCTAGCTACTAGTCCGGCAATGGATTTTGTTCAAGCTGGTGGTACTGGTCTACAAGTGTCTCAATGGGCGTGCACCTGCCTACCTGGCTGACGACTGTGGTTTGTTTGATCCGCCACCACAGGTCTGGTCTTAGATCGTCGTCATCAACGTCCAAGTTGGAGGTCCGGCCGACCAGAACGTCGTTTGGCAACTGATCTTTAGCCGTCAACGAATCACGTGTGTGGAACAGTCTACTGGTGTCCATTCGTGACCCATCATTGCAGATGTCACTTACTGTCTTCGCCAACAGACTCAAGACCCATCTGTTTGAGCAACAGCTGCGGCGTTTGTGATTTACATTAGACGCCTTTAAATTTGTGAAGTAACCAACTAACTAACAACAGTAATAACAGTACAACAATTTGATGCAATGTACTGGAAAATGTCTAATCAAAAATATCACACAAATACTGTACTAACAAACACTTGTATGGCTTAGCCGCAAACAAAAAAAAACAATAAACAGCATTCTCTAAAAAATTCTTCCTGACAATTCCCTGACAGAGCTGTCTAGTAATCCCCAATTGTTTGTTGATTGTAATTTGATCTCCAAAAGCTACATATGTACAATAATCTTGCTAGCTTCAAAGCCAGTACATTAATACATTTAATGGAAACAGAACGCACTTGGTCAACTTTCCCTGAGTGCCATGTGGTGTCAGGTCCAAGATTTTGTGCCTGTTCATGGCGTGACACTGCATCAAATGCATCCCAGTCGATGACGAGGTTAGGATCGATCGATGAGCGAAGTCTCACACCCTGTTTCAGGTTATAGAACCCAACATCTCGATCAGCTCGCTGCCAGCGCAAGTCCAGGCTCCAGCGGATTATATCCGAGTTGTTCATCAAGCTGAAAAGTAACATAAAATAACAATAGAGGTAACAAAAACAATAATAACAAAAACCAAAATAATTTGGCAAAAGCAGAATTGCCGTGTCAACTCCACTCAATTCCTCATTTGCATTTTTCCTGGCAGTAGCATAGAAGTGACGATTTGGCCACAATTTGACCCACAAATTTCTGCCTCGGCCTAATAATAGACACTGACACTGTACTGCTAAAACCACTCTTCCGTTGTAGTTTAATTAACCTACTTTGGCGAAATTACTCCACTTTAAATTGGGTCCACAGAACAGGTTGCTGCATCCAATCAACAGCATCAAAGCACTAAAGCATGAGCAGAGCTCCTAACACGTACTGAGAAAAAAGCACACGTGTACAAATCAAAACTACGAGAGAACTAATTGTCTAGAATGTATGATGAGTCTGGCCGTTCACCTCTGATGAGGAATGACATTGTTGAGCAGCAGCAGACCTCCATACTTCACCTCGCAGTCTACAATGTCCTTCTCCAAATCACATCCTATTAACATTCAGAACAAACAAACAAACAATAACTAGCATACAACAAAATACTCAGCTTACATGCATGACAGTGGCGTAATGGCAAAATAGAAGAAAAAAATTGATCACTGTAAATTTCCAGCCGTCAAAAAATTGTCCAAACATCTTCTTTTTATCCAAAAATGTTGATCCAAAAATGTAATATTCAGGGCTGATAAACCCCATTTTAGAAAAATTTTGAAGCGAAATTCACATTTTGACCACCCATAATTCCCTCTGCCATAATTTGTAGTATCTGTTGGAATTCTGTAAAAAAAATGTTGTAGCATCTGTTTAAACAAGAAATTTGAGCAAAGCTCACGAGATGCGCGAAAGCCTATAGCATTTCCATTTCAGTAGTTATAGTCTCGAAAATCACATATCATTTGGACTCGGCCCATCGGGACCATAGTACACTTCGGCCATAGGCGCGTGTGGCGTTGGCGACGGTGGCGCCTCCTTGTGAATGATATAGACTTGCGCAGCCTGATATCGCGAAAAAAATCCGTAAAACCCCCTATTTTGGCGTTCAAGGTCATCCAAGGTCATTGAATTTGGCGGCAATCGAGAGCCAGTGTACGACTTCATATTAGTGATTAATAGTAACCTAAGCCTTATCTCGCACCGTTACTGAGATACAGCGAGTTATTGGCTGAAAATCCCAAATTTTGACCACCCCCCTCTCATTTACTCCCCTCGTTCGGGGTGACCCCCTTCGAATTTATGGAAAAGCTTTACGGTTCCTGAAACTAGAGTCTTCCAGGCAGCCGACAATGATCCAAGCTTGGACCGTTTTTGCCTGATCCACCCATGTGACAGACAGACGGACGAACGGACAGAATTGCGATAGCTAAGACACGCTGAAAGCACATCTGCTTTCGCGCGTAATAATTACAACTTCCCGTCTTGCCTACTTTTGTAACTCACAATGTCGCTGTTCATCAGCATCAGCTGCACAGCATGTCCCGAAAGAGAAATGGTTAAAAGCTGTCTATAATTCTTCATGGTAACCCATCTCAGAGCTATGGAGGGTCACCTCCAATTCAGCTTGGTGACTTTGCGCACCTTATAAATTTCTATATTATTGTTATATAGGATCACACAGAGTTACCTGCCACCCAACACAAACAAATGTACCCCACTTAAACTCTAGCCAGGCAGACCAGTATTCGATTTACCTACCCCAGTGTTTTTCAACCTTTTGTTGCAGTGGAACCCTACATAAGTGTCAAAATCACCCACGGAACCCCATGGCATGTAATGATCAGTGAGTCCATTGGCGCAGGCAAAGTGGAATTTTCAGGGTATCTGGGGACTGATGTCCCCAGCGGAGTTGAGAGGCAGAAAACTTGTGGGAGTCTAGGGCAAAACCCTGAAACGCCGACAATAAAGCAGCATGCAAAAGACGTGTTTAATTTTACCGTATTAGATAATATTTAGCATTTTTATTTCACCCGTAACCAAAAACACTTTATAAGGCGGTCGCCAACGGCCCAAAAATTATTATTGGATCTTTTATGTTCTTACGCCCACCGTCTCACAGTCAGCTCAGGGGGTCTGGACCCCCAGCCAGTTGCGCTAATGGGCAAAGCTTCTATATTTTTCAAGCAGAATGTTCTAGAAAACGAAGGTTTTTCAATAAATGGACACACGATTCCTGAACACTAACACTAATTAGTCAGTGTTCAATGTTCAATGCAAATATTTTAGCATTGTTAACAACATGAACAATATTCAACACTGTATGCAAAAGTAGACGGCTAGAACCACTAATTTGGAACTAAGCATTCGGTGTGTAGTACTTCTATGGCTTGTTCTGACGTAATTTCGCACGCTAGTCTAGGTTATTTTTATTTTTTTACTGACAAGCCGCAGAACCCTTGGCAGATGCTCGGGGAACCCTGGGGTTCCGCGGAACCCTGGTTAAAAATCACTGACCTACCCTCATTTCTGCTGGAAATAGATCTTTCACAATTCCCATGCGCTAAGCTTCCAGGGCTGTGCTCCATGACAATTAAGTTGCCACAGGTATAATGGCTATCAAGGTCATCCAAGGTCATCAATTTCCATTTCTATCAAACGTTTATAATCAATTTTCTTTCAGTATCTCACAATACCTGACATTTAATTATCATGCACAACTGCACACGTTTCTCAGTTGTTACAGTACAGTGGCCATAAATTCACACTTTTGACAACACAGTACTTATTTCGTGCTCTTGTTCCATGTAAACTGTCAAACCAATGAGCATGAGCTCTGGTCAAGGGTAACCTAAGTAATCAATAAGCCACAATCTGACAAGAAATCTGAGCTAATGCTCATGAGACGCGCGAGAGCCTATAGCAGTTCCTGTTCGCAAGTAATCTTGGTCTATCTCTATCCATTTCGTCGCAATTCACTCTTTTGCAGCCAAAAATCACCAAAAATCACTAAAAACCAATATTTTTAGGGTTCACGGTCATTTAAAGTCATCGATGTTGACATTTCTAAATAGCTCGTCGCTATTGCTTGTTATGATAAGCAGTATGTCTGTGCATATCTGCAACTATTTTCACGCTAGACAAGCCAACAATGGATAAATAACCACTTTTTAAAAAGGTACCCCTCTTTGATACACGCTTGTGCAACCCTCCTTGAACGTAGAAAGTTCGGATTTAAACCGCTAAAATCAACATTCAATGCTGAAAATTTCATATGCAGGTTGTTTTGGTCTATCTCCAGCCATTTTGGCGCAAGTCACTCTTGAAATGCGCGTTGCAGCCTGAAATTGCGAAAAATTCACTAAAACCCGCTATTATGGAAATTCAAGGTCATTTAAAGTCATCGATGTTGACATTTCTAAGAAACTCGACGCCAGTGCTTGTTATGATAAGCAGCATGTCTGTGCCTATCTGCAAACATTTTCACGTTAGATGATCCTATAGTGATAAAATAACACTTATAAGGGGGGTGCCCCTATTTTGCCCCCTCGTTCGAGAGAATCTTTACCCAGCGGGATGAAATTTTTTCGCGAAATACTAGAAACAATAGGCTATCATATGGTGAAAACCCAAAATCTCCATCTCACCTAGTCTTGGATTGGTACCGGGTCGTGACAGATGGACAGACAGACGAACAAATGGACAGACAGAAATACCGTAGCTAATACGCATTATAGCTATGCTAGCTCTCGCGTGTAAAAACACATTCGCACACTAACCTGTTTCGAAACAGTCCACAATACAAGTGTGCAGCAAAGAGATAGATAAAGAGCAGCACCAAATGTGATGTGTTAAAAACTTGACAAAGTCCAAATTTCATTAAAACAGCAACTGAAAAGCAAATAAAACAAAACGGAAGCCAAATGAGAGCAGAGCTTGCATACCGAGTGAGTTTCTCATCTCATCCTCACTGAGCATCACATACCACGTGCCATCAGCACAGCACTGATGTGGAGCAGTCAGACCTGTCTTGTGACCATAACGAGCCATCTACCACACATGCATGCGAAAACGGGCTGCTTATATAAACACTACACTGGTAAAAAACAGAGATTTAAAGTTTAAATGACAATAGCAATAACAGACTGAGAGAGATTGGGGTCAAAAAATTACCATAACGATCAAGCCCTTAGCAAGTAGAGGCATACAAAGCTTGACTCTTGGCACCAAGATTAACTACCTATTCTTTCACACAAGAAATTTTCCACCTACCTGCATGCAGCCAGTTTTCACTGTAGCATCCATCATTGGAATCCAGGCAGTCAACTGCATGATGCCATACGACCGGGTATCCAGGTAAGCCGTATCTGCAGTCAACTGGTGCATTTAAGTCATGGTAAACACCCATAAAAACAGACAGAAACAGAAACATTCAAACATTTGGGAAGTGGAAGCACGCGCACAATGATCGGCAAACATCAGCTACATACACTTTTACTTTCTGACTAAGTTTTGGGGTGTTGAATGTCTGGCTACTGATGAGAGACTGGGAAAATTGACTTAACTAGTTTCACTCTCACTTTTGATTTTCATTCAACTGACCAATTTTTCTGCAGTCACTCCAAGCTGAGCTGGTTGTGGCCGAAGTTAACTTTTAAAAACTAATGAAGTAGAAGTCCTTACATGTCGAATGTCCATCCTGTCACTAATAGCACCAATTCACTGAAAGGCAATAACGTCTCAAATTAAAAAAAATATATCATTCACTTGATAAGCAAAAAGCAAGCTCTTGAGCATAAATCTCTTGAAGCTGAGTATATAAACATTATGCCAACAGAGAAAAGAAAATGGCAAAGATGATACTTGCTATCTGACCATATAAGTAGTCCAATTTCCACTGTGAGCCTTCCACTAGTGAGCCAATCATTATTGCTGCATGCCAGTTGATCTGCCTAGGTCCTGATCTAAATCAATACAGTTAGTATTATTTTAACTTTGCAGTAAATCGACTGACCCTGATGCCACGGGACAGTGGCAGCCGTAGAGCTTGGAGTCTTACATCGCAGGTTCCAGACCGGATGTCCAACAATATCTGACGTTCCCAGCAACTGCTCAGCCACATTTAGCAGTCGTTCGTTTGCCCAGATGTCCTGGAATGCCTGAATACACACCGCCATACACTCTGTATTTATGTCAACTCAGCCTCCTACCCTTAGCTGCAACAGCCTACAATGTCGGATGTTCCAAGCAACTGTTCGGCCACATTCAGTACTCAGTAATCACTTATTAGCTCACAATTATCCACATCTCCTCGAATGCCCAAACACATACAACCATGCACACGTGTTCATACAATAGGTGCTCATGCCAACTCAGCCTTCTACCTTCAGTAACTGCCCCACCTACTTTGCAGACACTCATTTACTCAGATACTAAACTGCCTGGATACACAGGATACATACGAGCAAAAACTTGCAAATGCATCAGTGATGCCAGGGTGTGGAAGTAAAGAACAGGCTGGACGATATGGGGGAACAGAAGTCTAAGGTAACAAATATAAATACTTATACTCTTACTCAGTAAGAAGACCAGTCTGTATGGCCACAACACACCAACGTTACAAAAAACGACACAGATGTGAGGACAATTTACAATGGCAATAACTGCACTTTGTACGACATGCAGTGCACAGTAAAAATACAAATTCTGTCCTGACAGATCTAACTAGCTGTTGAATGTGCTGCTGCACAGTGCTTTTTATGATAAGCAGCATGTCTGTGCCTATTGCAAGCGATTTCATGCTGGATAAAAATAACAGCAGGAAAATAACCACCTTTTAGGGGTACCACCCTTTGATACCCGTGTACACAGGCTTCGTTGAGCATAGAGAGTCAGAACTTAAAACTGCTAAAATCTTCATTCAATGCTGAAAATTTCATATGCAGTTTGTCTTGGTCTATCTCCAGGCATTTTGACATAATTCATTCTTGAAATGTGTGTTGCAGCCGAAAAATCGTAGAAAATTCACTAAAACCCCCTATTTTGGGAGTTCGAGGTCATTCAAGATCATCGATGTTACCACCCCTAAGAAGCTTGTCACCAGTGCTTGCTGTGATAAACAGCATGTCTGTGCCAATCTGCAACCATTTTCACGCTAGAGAAGCAAATAGCGGCAAAATAAAGTATTTTTAAAGGGTGCCCAGTTTCTCCCCTCATTCGAAAGAACTCCCTCACTCAGCAACAAAAAATATGGCCACGAAATACTAGAGACTCTAAACTATCATACAGTGAAAACACAAAGTCTATCTCACCTAGGCTTGAATCGGTACTGGGACGTGACAGATGGACAGACATACACCAAGACAGACAGATTATGGTAGCTAATACGTGCTATAACTACTAGCGTGCATAAAAATTGTTTCAAAATAAACAGTAATAAATTATGTAACAGAAGCAAATACCTTTGGAAGCCTTCCAAGTTTATGCATCAAAACATTAGCGCCGGGAAACTCAGCTTCCAACTTTGTCAGACGGTTCTCATAGCCAAGTTCACTGAACAAACCTGCACAGAATGCCAGATATACTCAGAGTGCCAGTTTTCCACTCGAGACTCAAGACTTATCTACTTACTGATGCCTACAGTAATGCATTGTAACCGCAAAGTTGCAAGCACCTTTGTTTCTTATCACATGTTTGACGATGCTATAGCCAAGTCTGGGTAAAACTTAAACTTAGAAGTCATGTGTAAAAACATAGAATGTGCCAAATAAAGACTGGACTCTTGAAAAGTTATAGATTTTTTAGCTGTTGCTGTAAATAGTCAAATATACACACAGAAATAAAGTATTATTAGCACAATGATAATAATTACATACTCAAACTAATGACAGTTTTTATTGTGCTGTTTTAGCACCAGTTTGTTTTCCTTCCCACTATCTGTCATTCTGCCTGCTTGCTGGACAAATAAAAACATTAAGGATAAAATAACCAGTGGCCTATGTAAAAGATCTTGTGGCCAGGCTAAAAAGAGCAGTGACAAATCTGCTTACTTTTTATCTTGCCTGCATTGTACAGTTTGTGAGCAAGCTGATCCACCAGATCATTAATGGCATCTTTTCCAGGGTTCAGTTCATCTTCAGTAAAGAATGAATCAATCAACACAAAACCCTATAGTAGAAAACACAGAAATTGTAGAATCAAAACAGTGCACAATGCTGGAAACTTTACGTACAAGGCAAATTTGAACAGTAAAGCATCTAGTGTAGAAAAAAACATAATATACGCAGATCGAGAAATCCACTAGTACTGGAAATGATTTAGCTTCATCCAGTGCAGTGGTAAGGTAACTGGATCTTTCGTTCCCACGTACTTTCGCTCCCAAGAGCATTTTCGCTCCCTGGTACTTTCGTTCCCAGGAACTTTCGTTCCCAGGAACTTTCGTTCCCAGGAACTTTCGTTCGCAGGAACTTTCGTTCCCAGGAACTTTCGTTCCCAGGAACTTTTGTTCCCTGGAACTTTTGCTCCCCTGAGAGAAAATGAGGTGGAACTTTCGCTCCTCACTAAGATGATGATGATGATGATGATGATGAAGGATGAATAAACTTCAGTGTGGCGTTAAGTCCTAAAACTACAAAGACATGTAATAATAAGCTTAAACAGTGAAGTCACATAATAGTAGTCAGTGCAACGAGACGTTCTTAGTCATGGCTGTAAGACCGGGCAAAAAGTTCGGTTTTTAATCTGCTGCGGAAAAACTTGCAACGACGGCGATGACCGGACTGACTCCGGCAAACTGTCCCAGACTGATGCAGCAGTCGCTGGACAGGTGCAGTCACCAATGGTAGAATGCACAGTGTGTGGAGCGACCAGCGCTGATGTAGTCGAAGAACGCAGTCGTCGACGTGCATTGAGGTGTGACGCGCGCTGAAGATCTGAAGCCAGGTAGCCAGGTGCAGAGCCGTGGAGGCAGCGATAAACTAGCACTGCCAGCTGGAACGAAATGCGTTCTGGCATCCATAATCAGCGTAGCTGACTTTGTCAACGGGCTGTGCAGTAACGGCTGAATGTGGTCCTGACGACAAGCTTTGAAGATCAGCCATGCAGCGGCGTTCTGCACAGACTGAAGCCTGTCCAAGAGTTGCGGAGCCGTAGTCAAGCCTGGAAAACACCAGCGCCACAATGAGCAACTGCATCACGTCGTTTGACACAGCTCGGCATATGCTTCGTAGTTGTCGAAGGGCAACAAAACACTTTGAACATGTCTGACTGACTTGGGTACGCATCGTCAGGTCAGCGTCAATGAAAATACTCCATAATTCGTGGTAAAGATGGTCAAGTTGAACATTTAAACACAGTATTTAACACAACCACCCATTACTAGTTTACTGCAATGACTGATGCTAATCATTTCACAAACTGTCCAACTGCTCGATTTATGCAAACCACATGTTCCACTGAACATTTTGTGTTCTACTCTGTACAACAGAAACAGTAACCACGATGAGCTGTCATACCTCATCAAAGAACTTTTTGACCTGTTGCTCTGACAGTTGGCCAAGCTTCAGCTGCTGTGGCTGTGGTGGAATTATAGTGAAGACTTCCGGATATGCTTTGCCAGTGAATCCAGGCCACTTCTTGGCTTCTTCGCTAGCCATCCTGTTCAACATCAACAAACTAAATGGTCAGAACTCACATATCACCTGAACGTTTCTACCTGTTTTGAGAAAGTCTAAACAAGAAATACAGTGTAAAATGATATGTTTTTATGCATCATCATAAGGATGTTCCCTGACAGTTGACCTTTCAACTCCGAAACGAGTTCACATTTTTACGAAACGCAGACATGAGTACTGCTTTTTGGGACAAGTGAAAATATGTACATGTAAGGGGTCGTCCATAAACGATGACACGCTCCGAGGGGCACCTATAGTGAAAAACGTCATGGACATGATACACACAGGGAGCTTAAGAGCTATAGTCAGGAGTTCTAGCTTACAGTCCCTGCGCGAAATCCTGGGTGCCCATCCGATCAGAACTCGACTCGTTCGGCACGTTCGCATTAGTACTGAAAGAAAATACACAGACCGACGTATTTAGGAAAGCATATTAAAGTTAACTAAATTTAGTCTGCTGAATGACAATACATACTTATTCAGATAAAAATGGTATAGCTACTCCAGCTTCAACAACACATAAATCAGTCACGTGTTTATGTTTACGATGCACGCCCATTTGTTTACATTTGATGGGAGTTTTCATATTAAACGACAAATGGGCGTAGGCAAAAACGGTGTCTCGACCATGGTCTCGACTCTGCCAATTTGCCAAACAATAATAAAGGCAAATCTTTGTTATATTTTTAATACATTACCTCTGAAAATCTTAGGAATTTTTGGTATGTTAACGCCAGCAGTCCACACGCAATAAACATTCATTTTGCTGCAAGCATTTGTTTACTTACTTGTACTTGATGATGATGATAATGATGATGATGATGTTCCTTGGCAAGAACGGTTTCAGACAGTGTCCACGCAAGTTATGTGAGCCTGTAGTTAACTGAAAGAATGACTGACTATCGACACGTTCCTTCCCAGTCAGAATTTTGAACGTTTCGATCAGATGATCAGATCGCCCCGAAGTCTTCTCTGCCTTAGTGACAAGGCCACCGGGAATTCCCGTTCGGGAATTCCCGGGAATTCGCCGTTCGCAAAATTCCCGCGGGAATTCCCGGGAATTTTTATGAATTGACATTTTTGCACTAGCCAATACTGTTT
>Ga0056128_1003062_pt1 | contig 20291 bp, 12 predicted proteins | sample WorMetLIZISLAND2_FD_71113 | JGI IMG/M metagenome (GOLD analysis project Ga0056128, IMG submission 71113) | Marine gutless worms symbiont microbial communities from Max Planck institute for Marine Microbiology, Germany - Olavius geniculatus... ... | reverse complement strand
CATCTGTTACGACGACGGACGTCCAGGCACGTCACGCTTGCAGCAACTGTCATGCAACTCAGAAAATTCTGACGATTCGCACTCGTGCTCCGTAGTTTAACAGCACTATGATGGTGCTTAATTAATGAGGGATCAATGATGCCATCGGAAGTGACTGAAAAACCTCTCACAGAATTGGAGTTATATTTTCTTTTTTACATTTGTCTAGGAGGTTATATTTTGTAGGAGTTTTTTTTGTGCGCGTGTCGGTGTCGGCAAAAGTTTGAAAAAATGGAGGAGTGGGGAGTACGAGATAAGGACCAACCAGTTTGATTTTGATGGCTTTCCACGACTTTTAAATCAGAATCCAGCACTTTTGAATACTTAAAACTGTCACTTCCTGGTGGAAATAATAGAACAATGCTATGTGTACGATATTTTATCATACGTATGTAACGTGAAACTTATTACGCAATTTACGTTGCCGTTTCTGGACAGCATAAAATATTCATTTTACCGTTCTGGTTTTCCGTCTTGGCGGTACGTTGATAAATCGCAATTATTATAGTCAAAAATGTAGGATTTGCCGTCAAAGTTTTGTTGTTATACGTTGTAGTTTTGGCTTTCGATGTCACATCGCTATGTTTCAAATTGCGGTCATGGTCTTAAAAAGTGAACGTACGGCATTCAGCCGCCGCTGAACACTGAAGACAATCTACTCTGTTGTGTGTCCACTGTCAGTCATTAGTCATTAGGAAGAAAGTCCGTGAAAGTTAATTGTCTTCTTTCTGACGACGTTTGAATTGAATTAGCGACCACTGTGGACCTCGGAGCGGTGTGGGTGTGTAGGTAGCAAAGCTGGGCAAGAACAATGCACTCGTCTGCCCACTACCCACTCGAGTGGACGCTGCTTCTCAAGTCAATCACTGGTTCACGTGTTCAATAAACCCTTTACTTAAACTACTCAATTACTGAATTACTTACTTATAATGACAAACAGATGCACATTGCACAGCTTGATGCAGAACTTTATTCAATTTTAACGTAATTCAATTTTGCGAACAAAGTTGAGAAAATACACATTTAAGACTACATTAATTTGCAAATAAAAAACATAAAGACATGTTTTTTACTTTTATAAAAAAACATGTAAAAACATATATAAAACATTAAGGTGCGTTCTCACTGTGCGCGTCACGCCGCGTAACGCGGCGTGACGCGCGTCAAGCGCGTTAACGCCAGCAGTGAGAACGCACCTTTAAACTACATTTGGCATAAATTAGCACAATAACGTGTTAAAAACAAAAACCTACCATTTGTCAAAATCGACATGTACTGAATGTTATTATGTAACGGTGATTATGGTACAGATTGAAAACAGGGTTAAACGCAATTAGAACATGAGAAATGCATCATATTTGTAATTTTGTACGTTTATGTTTTAATAAGAACAAAAACGCAGCATTAAAAGTAGGACAAAAAATTTTAAAAAACAACATTAAAAATTTTCAAAAAAACATTAAAAACATTATCATCATCATCATCAGTATTGGGTGCATTAGGCAGGATGCCTGTTGACCAATCTTCGCGGACGAATTTGTACTGTTTCACCAATCCATACTGTATTTATTGTCTGCATAGCATTTATCAAATCGTCCTTTAAAACATTTGATGGATGGAGCCATGATCACTTCTTCTGGAAGGTTGTTCCGTAGGACTACTACTCTGTTGCTAAAGCAGTTGACAGACTTGATGATTCATGCAATAGGAGTAGGTCAGAGCAATCGACACTGCAGATACCATGCAGATACTTATATAACACTTCAATAGCATTCCATCTGGCTCTTCGGTAAGCAATTGATGGCAGATCCATTTTCTGTAATCTTCCTTCATATGACAATTTGGCTAAACCTGGAACCATTTGTGTCGCTCGATATTGAACTTCCTCGATCAGTTCGATGTTTTGTTTCAGGAACGGGTGCCATACTGCATTGCCATATACCAAGTGTGATCGAACAACATTAATAAACAGCCCTCTCATCAGTTCACAATTTATCTACGTGAAAGTTCGTCGAATAAAACCAAACTTTTATTTTAAAAAAATATTTAAAAATTTACATCTGTGTTTTCAGTATCCAGTAATCAGACTTCGTAACGAACTCATCAGTCCCGCAAAAGACACGTCTGCCAAACATACGCGCGGTTATGGGTGACAACCTTTCTCTATAAAGCGGTTTTTAAAACCAGTTAGTGGTTTGGGGAGCACTGCAGTAAGCTCCCCAGCGGAATCCAGGGCAGAGCTTTGACCGCAGTCTCATTCTACTGTATTGTGTTCGACGCAAAACGCAACTAACTGCAGCATTTCTGGTTCTTTGATCTGCAACATCAACATTGTAATTAGTGGCAAAATGAAAGCCAATGTCGTTCAGATTGGCAGGTAAATTAATATAAAATTTTAAGGGTCGAAAATTGCGTTCCCCTAAAATCGGTGCCCCTGTTCGGCCAAACACCTCAAACATGCCTAAGACCGGCCCTGATTTGGGGCTTCTCTTCGCCCAAAATGCGTTTACGACCGAGACTACTGCTTACAGCAACTTCCCTAAACCTCCTCCCCAAGAATTCCAACCACGCTGCCACTTACGATTTTAGGATAAGCTCAGATTATCCGACGAAAAAACCTAGAAAACTTTGCATTCGATTTTGTTTTAAGCAATTTTAGACAGTTTTGGTCGTGCCGACGTCTGCCCAGAACGAAATCGCATAACAAAGCAAATTTCATGTCACTTTTTTGTTTATTGTAAATTTTATTTTACATGTATGCAGTCCGTGAAGCAGTTTAACGCTTGTTGTTTGCATAACGGCAAATCGCTTCCGAGAAACGCATGCCGCGCGGTGAACAAACTACCCTCGCGCAGCGTTGCAAAATGCATTAATTTAGTTTTTACCGCTTGTCGAACACGCGTCAGGGGGCGTCGTGAGCTAAAAAAGAAGTCGGGGCGAAAGGGTAGTTTCGGCAGAAAGTTGCAATTTTTTGAACGACAGCAGCAAATTTCCGACAGAAAAGATAATGGCTGCTCAGTGGTTTAATTTTTACTCCGAAATATTTTCCAAACTTGGGATCATCAGCTCTAAACGTTGTACTTTTGAAAGAAAATTATCCGACAAGCTAAAATTTACAAAAGGGAGAGGGCAACACTGTTCCCTTTCTGCCGCAAGGCCACACAATCAAACATTGGTCAGAACATGGCGGTGGCGGTCTTGAGCAATTGTCTTGTTACAGCGCGCGTGCCCGCATCGGCAGCGATCATAATTGCTCGATTTACGAGCGTCCTGAGAACGATACTGCGGCGCCGTCGCCGAGCCATTTCGACTTCATTTCTTTACAAATTGCGTCCGGCCGGTCGGCGCTGTGGCGACGAAAAAAAGCAACAGCGCGCACGCACATAAATGTCCGTTCTGCATTGTTCGATCTTTCGACCACATTCTATTGGCGACGAAATGATTTCCGAAAGACGCTGTTGATTTTTCATAGCATTACTCTCTGCAATATGCCGTTGGCGCCGCGGTTTATTGCGAACAGCGAAGTGAGTTAATCTTGCCTTCGCGACCGGAAATAAGTCTACGCCACAACTTTATGACGTAATTATGACGTCATAGTAGCTGACGACGAGCACTGGCTATTTTTAACGTCATCGCTGACAGAAGCTCAATATAATACGGCAATAATACCCACTGTTATCGCCGTTAGGCGTGGCGGTATAATTATCATTACTATAGCGTCGACGTAATATCGTCAGCATAACTTTACTCGTATTTGCGTAGCTTCCATTAATGGACGACAGTTTTGACCAACGGCGTCGTAGGCGTGGTGCCGCAGGACGTGACGTCACAGCTGCACATAACGTCACTAATGACGTATCATCGATCAGTCAATCATTCAATCAATCTTCGCCTTTGATATTTACTCAACGGCTATCTTTGTGTTCATTAAAACTGAAAATGTCGCGTAGTTAAGACTACATTTCTTTTCCGTATGGAAATTAAAGCTCGAACCTGCAGGCTAGCAGCACTTGCAGTTAGCCTACAAATTTCCAGTAAAATCGACTATCTGGTTTTGACTTGAGGGAAAGACACGAAGACTAACAGTAAGTAAATAAGTAAAATAGCTTAAAGTCGCAGATTCACCATTAGCCACAATGCGCTCTGCGCAGCGATTATAACACCCACACAAAATGTTTTTAGCAGGCTTTTAAACTGTTTAAAGTCAATGTCAGTTTGTTTCAGATAAGCTGGAAGGATGCTCCATAACCTAGGACCTGCAGCAGCAAAATTTCCGTCTTCATAACTGCTGTCTGACGACACACGTCCTTGAGTTCGCAGAACGCAGCTGCTGACGTCGGCCTATAGGCCTACACACAGATTTTATAGACTAGTCAAGAAAGAGGCGTTGGGTCAGATCGTGTTTCGATTAAGCCGGCTGACAGTCTGTATCGGACCACGGTGTGAAGAGTAAATACGCTGGAAGACACGTTGAATGGGCGGATCATGCTGCTGCTGCTGCTGCTTGGTGTGACGTTTCGTGTCACCAATGTTCTTTAAAGTGCGCACAAGATCCATCGACAGAATGTCTAGTAGCAAATTAGTTGTGCCAAAAATTTTGAGTCGTTGTAGTTGAGTAGCCGGACATGCTGAAGCCATTGTTCTAACGTTTGTGGTAACTTATGGCATTTGCTGCTGTTGCTTGGTGCGACGTCACGTGTGTCACAAGAGAACGGTCTCTCACAGCGCCTACATTATCACCTGACACAGTGGACCGGTTTGTCCAGTAGCGGATCAGCTGTGACAACGAGGATTGCGAGTCGCTGCTGCTGCTGCTGCAAAGGTCCCTCGTCGTCGTTCGTCGTCGATGCCTACGCAGACGAAACACGTTTCCAATGGTCATCGGTCGGCGTGACGTCATTGAAGGCGCCTGGACCGCGACAAGTCAGTCGAATCCAATTACTCGACTGATGACGAATGAGTAGATGGAGCTAGGGGCTGGCTGGTACTGGCTGTTGCAGAAGGGTAGTCTGATAGCTCGGGTGGCTTCTATCGTTTCTTGGATAAAAACACCTTGGATGATATAACAGTGGACGTTTATATACAGATTCTGCTGGCTGTTGCGGAATAGAGCAAGTTGCGGCGCGGTGCCTCGGCGGGTCGACGGTTCCTGACTGACTCGACCGAGGGACCGACAGCGCGTCGTGCTGCAGGCTGAGGCCAATTAGAGTCGGCCGGGCCGCGACGTGCTCCGTACACCGATAACCCATGTTTCGTGATACTTTGGAAATAAAAAACACATCTGCAGCAATAACTCACATTTCGGGACACTCCCGGAATAACCAAAAACAATATTCCGAGACACTGTTGTTGTGCTCCGTGCAGCGATAGAGGTCAGTGCCAGATTGATGTGTGAGCGTGTTTTGTCCGTCCGTTCAACTACTGTATTTGATTGTTGCTGATTGTGTAATGGAATATGGGTTTTTTCGTTGATTCCTGGAGTGCATCATCATCATCATCATTATTGTTGTTCAAATTAATAGACGGCAGGAAGGTTACGGCATGGTGATGCAAGAACATACAAAGATGGGACAATTTGCTCACGTTCACAAAGTCTCAAATAGCCTACTTGCAGGCCAGTACTAGATGGATGCGCTTGTCTTGTTCGTCCGTTCGACTATTTGTTGTCGATGTCGTTTTTCTATATCGACGCTTGCAGCGGCCCAAACTTCACTGCTTGGATTCGTTGCGGACTTGTTCGACAACACGTCGTATAGGTAAAGATCCGGTACTTGCTATGGCGCTGCCTACACGAGTGAGACTCGTGACCTTTACAATCTCGAAATTGGCAGAGCTAATTGTCATGAGCTACGGCTATTATAACATCTCTACTTGTCAAGATGTTGTACGTTTTGTTGGTGAGCTTTCGATTTGATACGGAGTTCTGTTGTTGTACAACTTGTTGTGGATTTCCTGTATAGCCATTTTATTTTTTGCGTACTTGTTGTGTACACTGTACAGCATTTTGTATGACAAATCCGCAAGAAATCAAAGCAAGTGGAATATGAGTTTGTCCGAGCAGCGTGTCGCGACGACGTGTAAACACCTGCTCTGCTTAATCACGGGCTTTGTACACGGACTGTACGGATGCTTGTAACGAAAACCGTCGTGGTCATAAGATACGACCGAAACTACCAATGGACGACGAATTATTCATTGATGTAACTTCAGAACGACAGCTCGCGACGATGTTGATATTAATAGGCGTCTTCCCATCGGAGCGAGCTTGTGCCGTATTGCATTTAGTCTGTCTGTGTCTGTCCTCCAAGGGCTCGTCACTCGAGAAGTCGTCAGAAGTTAAAATCTGTCGAAACTGTTGGTGATAGTTTTATTACTGCCGTAGCCTATATGCTACATTTTTTGTACAACCTGGCATTTTGCGGAAATAACTTCTAAACATAACGTTAATTCTTAGCTTCTTTCTCCAGTTTAGGAATGTTAATGTTAATGAGGCGGTGAGGCCAGAATTATGGCGAGAACAAGAACAAAAACGAGGACGAGACCAATGTGACAGAGCAGGCTGAAGTTTAGCATTTTATATGCGATATAGCAGTTGGCACAAACAAATTTTTATTTTGATATCAAGTTATACTTTTAGTTAACTAAACACAAAATTACGAAAACCTATAATTATGCAGTAGTGCTGTTATTCAGCATTATAGGGTGTTTACACGATTTAGCAAACATCCAGCAAACTTGCAGCAAATGTATTCAAAATACACATGCTAACTGCTGGACGTTTGCTGGATCGTGTAAACACCCTATTAGTCAACTCTCAACATTATCAAGTAAGCAAGAAGGTCTAAAAATTAAGTGTTATAAACACTGCGAACAATGTTAGCGAGTTATTACCTTGTGGCCAAGATGCGTAAACCGAAACATCATGAAGCCGAAAACAAGAACGAGAACAAGACCTTACAATTTGGCCCCAAGTCCACCACGTTAGTCTCGAAAACTTAACACTCCTGCTCCAGCTGAAGCCCTCGACATTAAGTCAATGTTCAAGTATTAACGCCTTAAAGCCAAAGCCGAGGTCATTTGCTGTGTTTGTGTTTGTAATGGTGATAAATCGGCTGATCTCTGCTAACTGCTTTCTTTCACGCTAGAAGTTAATTGAGACAATCCCAACGTCTAAACGTTTGCAGTGAATCCTAATTAACGCCGCACTCGAGACAAATGCAGAAGCACCAACGTACGCACAAATAAGTGAAACTTACGTCCAGCCGCCAAGGCTACTAAACTTAAAAATAAAGCACTAACAGCGCTGTTAAAAGGCGAGAAAGATCAGATTTGTTAGGCAATGGTAAGAGAGAGAATAACACTGAGAAGTCCACGCGATGCCGTTTTCAATTTAATTATAACGGCAGGAAACTGTATAAAAATGTATATTTATTCGTTATCAATCTTGAAGATAACAACTTGCCGAAGACTTCATCACACATAGTATATAGAATTACCATTATTTTTCCACTAATTATAAAATTTACACGTTTGTATATGTTTTGTGTCAATGTTCGGCTAGCTGAATAAGCTCACATAATACAGATTCACTCAAAGAGGGTGACGGCTCGCCATAGCTAGGGGCCGCCATAGCAAAGGGCCCTCTTATCTATGGCAGACCGTCACCGTTTTGGTATTATACTTCATATTAGTTGTTAACGGTTTTGTTAAGATGAGCAGGATAGCTATGAGGGCCTCTAGCTATTTCGGGCATGAACCGTCAGAGATGCGGCCAGCGTTAATGGAGTGGTGGATGCTGTGATTCTGCCAGCACTTTTGCTGATGCGCGGTTGTTCCGTAGCATCGTCATCACTCGTGTCATGAGCACAGTCCACATGCATCAAAGTATGGCGCCAATCAGCAAATGACGAGCATTCAATGAACAGCGCTCGGCGGCAGGTGCGTGTGACCGTGGTCACCTGCATACTTTAGACTACAGTCCGTCTGTTTGTAGTCTACTTGATCGGTACTTCAAACAGACTCGGCTGATGACAAATCGGCTGTGAACTGTCGATTCCGCAGCTCGTCAAAAGTCATTGCGTTGACGAGCGTACGTCGTCCGTTGTCGAGTATCAATCAACTTTGCTCTTCGACTGCATCATGCGAGCAAGTTGTTTTGTCTATCATCTTTATAGGTTTATATAACGACGTCGAACGCACTTTGAAATATCTTGCGAAAATTGGTTTCCAAAAGCAGATGCATTTTTTTGATTCAACATGTCGTATACCGGTATGATTCCTATACTGTCTTACTTGTCTGTTAAGTAAGTAAATACAATATTTAGAGTGCACAATGTCATCCAGTGTCCGAATCTGAGGCACTTGGCTGATATCAGAGTCTAATATCTTTTAAGCCAGCCTTAAAAGCTGCATTTTGCTGATAACTAGACACGTTTTTAGTTTATTTTGTATTTAAAAAAAACAAAAAAATATTATTGGATTCTGACCAATCTAATGTACTCATCGCGCGCATTATTTTCTCCTGTATTTTTCTAGGTGCTTTTTCGTTTCTTTAAACTTGTATTAGAGACCCGGCGTCTATTTGAAACCGGTCTAATATTATACAAATAGTGACTGGCGTCAAGGTCGTTATTGGAAATTGTCTCCTTGTCTATCTGGCACAGTTATGGAGATATGGCGCCTCAAAGATAATGGAGTCACGACCTTGACCTTTTGGTCAACTGACGTCATCCGTCACATGGCCATTCGACTCGCGGTGGTCGACTTCCTATGGGTGGTCCATTGTCATCACGTGTCTATCTTGCACCGTTATGGAGATATGGCCGTTTGAAGTTCTCCCAGGAAAGCTCTTCCAGGAACGGAGATCTGTCGTTTGTCGGTCGGTCCTCAATATTACACTAATCTCATATACTTCTCTTCGCTACGTTAGGAATGTAACGCGCAAGGCGTAAAAATGTCAGGTTTAAATCGGGTTAATCTGCCGCTGTACACAATTTTTGCCGAACACACTGTGGCTAGTCCGTCTTGTGCCACTGCGTCACACATTTTCGAATTAGGTTACGGTAAGAGTATTTTATAGTATTTTATTTTACAGCTCCAGCGACATTTATGTGCGAGTAGTGCAGGCAGGCAGCAGGCCGGGCTAGCTGCGCAGCGACGCGGAAGAACATATTTAGCGGCGCATAGATAGTCAATTTTGTGCGTGAAAGGCTGGACAGTACAGGACGCCGAGACAGAATTAGTCGGGCGCCGGGCGGGCGTTCTTGTTGCGTCAGCGTATGAGAGTATTCATCCTGGCTTGTGATGGCGTTGCTCGGCCACTTTGCCGTAATTACGACGAACTAACGAGGCAAGCAAAGCCCAACAATCGACGCCCGTACACCAGCAGCAGCAGCAGCAGCAGTAGCCCGACTGTTCGTCGCTCTATTTGGCGCCGGTCGCAATCAAATTTCTGTATCTCCGAGGACGACGACGACGACGTCGCCGGCGGCGGCACTACGCCGACTGTGTGTGTGTGTCTGCGGTTGTCTCGCTGCTCTCTGACGCGAGGAATAAGAATCACTCCATGCTCGAACGTCGACAAACGTTACTATCGCTATTACCACAGTAGTATTATACAAGCGTCGAAGTAGTACTGTGCTATTGGTATTAATATTACTATTGCTATTACTGTCTGTTGCTACTGCTGTCAATAAGCGGACGCAAAAATGGATCTGAAAGCACATTCTCTAGAGCGCAGAGGCTCTAAACAGTTCATTTAATTGCTGATAAAACAGCTACGGTACTAAGCTAATGCTATCTACTGCCGCATCTCGTGGTTATGGTTGTAGTTACGGTTAGTCAACTATTGCATTGGTTCTAAAAATGCGAGAGTATCTGAGTATCCAAGCCGCAGAGTTATGTTTAATGAATTTACTTAAGCTTACATGTAACTATGGCGACTCTTAACTATGACGGCCCTAAGCTACGGCGGCTTCTAGTTATGACGGGCATAAATCGCATAAATATCAAGACGGCGAGTGACTGAGTGAATAGAGCTTTACGTGTCTCTCAACATTTGATTTTAGATCACTTTCAAAGTTTTTATTCACCACAAATGGTACAAAAACAAAGCAAAAATTATAATACAAAATCTACATAAAAAGCACTGTCAGTTTTAGTTTCGGCTCGGACAAGTCTATTTTAAGCAATTATTTGCATTGATACTGACAACAGCAAGAAAACGACAGTAAAAAAGATCGAACGAACAACACAAAAACAACAAATAACAATAAAACATATCTACGTAGGCTACACTGTAAGGCAGAAAAATACACAACCAAATTTATCGATCATAAGTTAAAGGTGGAACAGCAGATTTTAATATTTTGTACAACTACTTTTGATGCAGCTGGCCATCAAATGGTTATTCAGATTTTTTATCTCATCCAACATATGTTTCTGCACTACCTAGGCCCTTAGCTATGGTGTATAAAGCTTTTTTAGCGATAGCTGGGTTTCTTGTAAAAATTGAAATATTTTGCAAAAACGGAAGCGATATTGTTAGAAGTTACAATATAAAAAATTGAAAGTTTGATGCATAATTATAATATGGATGCGTGTGTTAGTTTCTGTGCAATAATTAACTGGTTGTTTTACCTACAGTTTCGCGGTAATGTAAAATTTAAATTAGTTGTTTGTGATATGCGTTTACATTGTCATTATTCCAGCCGTTTACTGTTACATTTCATTAAATATTCTGTACCTCTTCTTAATAATGCCACAAAGTTTCAATTATACATTAAATTATCTTACGTTTTACATTACAGAGTTCGTTATTTTTTCCACTAAATCGACGTTATTCATAAATTTCGATACAGTCCAGGAGTATTAGGCCTAGGTCATACTGGGGTCAACTAAGGAAAAAATTAGTATCAAGCTGATTTTTTTTCAAAATAGTTAGCCTGAAGCACTAGGAATAACATATCGAAACTCACCAAGAATCCCAGCTGTGCTCTCTTCAAAATTTGAATTTGAAGTTTGGAACAAAATTGAAAAATAGGTCAATTTTTAAGTACGTCAAAACATAGACATATTGCATATCAAATCAAAGGTAATAAAGAGTAGAATGCGAATATGATATTAATATGTCAATATAATGATCGTATTGTCAGTACGGGTCAGTACAGTTAGCTCACAGCACAGTGAATAGAGCTCACAGTGGTTAGATATCTTCATTCAAGGGTCGGTCACTTAAACATTAGCAGTAGGGCAGCTTAGAACCAGATTTGGGATGGATGTGGATGTTCCGGATAAAAGCATAAATTTTTTTGGTGTTATTTATCCCATGAGCTGTTCATTTTTGATAGGAGCCACTTTTGCAGAAAATGGCATGGCAGCCATCTTGAATTTCAAATTTACGCAAAAATCTATTATTGAAAATATCTTGGCTTTCAGGTCTCGTAGGATCACAATTTTCATGTCTAAACTCACATTTTCAAGGTCAGTGAATGCAAATGTGCTACTTAAAATTACACCAAATGGTTTTAATCATACTAAACTAGAAAGCTTAGCAGTCGCTAGGGAAGACGCACTACAACCTATACAGTTGCTGTTGCAGTACTGACCTTCAAGGTCATCCAAGGTCCATGAGTTTCATCTTATCTGAAAAAGCTTAAGCCACTTTCTATTAGTCATTAATAGTAACCTTGGCTTTATCTTATAGCTTGAAACTTTCCATTGAAAATTGCGGCCAAACCTCTGCAGATAAAGACATGGTTACTACTGGAAGTCTATAGGAAGTTGCCGTCGCCCTATACGATGGTACCATCGCTGACCCCTATGACTTACTGTTGTTTAGCCACAATTGGCATACCATAGGTTATCCAGTGTCAATGATTTGCATGCTATTTGAAAGCCAATATGCGAGTTTCTATTAGTGATCAATAGCAATCTAGGCCCTATCTTGCACCGTTTACTACAGTACATCCTGACAGACAGACGATGGACAGACGACATCCGTGCCAAAGACGCCCTACAGCATAGCTGCAGTGCGTCAATAAAACTGACAACAAAATTGATAAAATAAAGCAAAACGAATGTCTTTTACCTATACTGGCAAGACTGTAACATACAAAATTGCAGATCTGCACACTGCTCAACTCACACATTCGTGGACCGCTTGACCGGTGCTGGGTCGATGCGGCTTCTAGATATTGCAATCAGCAACCATGTCTCATGCAACATCTGCAGTGAGCCTGACGTCGGCCGATGGAAAAAGCCCTTCATGAAGTGACTCTGAAGGGCTGCGCCAAATAATGCAAAATAAAGCACCGTGGACTAACAGTACCCAGTAGCTATTTCTATGAGGTAGCATAAAAAGGTTGACTCTCTGACAGCATGAGGTGCTGATTTGAGGTAACACTGTCAGTTGCATTTCAAGGAAGACTGATCTCTCAGTCAGCTGAAAGTGCTGATTTGAGATCGTGCCTTGCTGGGGCTTATTGAAATCGTACAGATACCCATGGATGATTGCTTCGTTGGTGCCTACCTGGTCTGTGGTCTGGTCATGTGCGCTGGGTGCCTTCACTGTTTCTGTCATGCCTTGGAGTTGGATGGCGTTGGAGAGGCTCTTGCCGTCTTGTGAGATGATGGGTTAGATTAGGATTTCCGACAAATACTAAACTCATTGCAGTTCGGGACTGGACTATATGGCTATCTTGTCAGGCTTAGAAATTTTGTGGGGGCTTCACTTCGCCCCGTTTGGCTCGGAGGCATGGTAGGGGTGATGTGGCTCCACTGCTCATATGGCTGGTCTGCCAATAAGTTGGGCCGCCTGCTGTGTGGTTTTGTGTGGGGTCTGCAAAATCTTTTTGGTGAGCCATACACTACAGGGAGTAGTCATGTGAGTGGAGGCAGTTGTGCTTTTTGCTATTCCCACCATGACTTTTAGTACCAAGTATAATTGCTGGGAACTTTCTAGGGATGGCTGATGGGTCCACATGGCGGCCTAAGCCTACGGGGTGGCACTGGCTGCCCTGCCCCGCATTGAAACGATGGAAAGATGGACGTTTGCTCCATTGATGGTTGTCACTTTGTTACTGCGTTATAGTTTGACTTCAGAGAAAACTTTTCCTACGATACCATTTGCAGTTGCTTTCCCATTTTTGGCTTAATCAAACTGTGAAAATGTGTTCAAGTTCTAGGAAGGGTCACCTCTCACCATCTGTGATATAGAAAGAAATTCGTTTTTGTACCTCCTTGCAATTCATCTGAAAAACCAAAAGTGTTTAAAATGTCAATTAGTTCACAAGATGCATGCTTTTGATTAATACAAACTGCAATGGCCAAGAGAATAGGCGAAATAAAAGATCGAAATTATGGCATGTGCAACTGATGTGCATCTTCGTTGATTGGTCTGTGTTGCTTCAGGTTTCAAAATTTCATTCAATAACAGGGAGAGACTGTCTGGAATCATAGATAATCCACAGTTGGTACTTTCCATGGCACGATATTTGGAGCAGTTATATATCTGCATTTTAATGTCATTTAAATAAATAAAGCAGCCATATTAATTATACTGTCCTTATCGTTTTGTATATCAATTTTTTTTAATTTCCACAAGCTTTGCAGAACTTCATGTCCCTTTTCCCTGAAGGTGACATTATTGGATTAAAAAGAAAGGGTTGTAATTATCACTTGATCACCATATTTTTTGTCGGTTTCTTTTCTGAATATCCTTCTTCACATTATTCAAGAAAGACTGGTAAATATCTAACAGTTCGGATAACGAATATTGGCATTCGTCATTTTCTTCAAAATGCGGTTTTTTTACCTCTACTGGCAGTAGAGTCATTGTATTAACACATCAATGTTATATTCACATTCTACTCTTTATTACCTTTGATTTGATATGCAATATGCCTATGTTTTGACGTACTTAAAAATTGACCTATTTTTCAATTTTGTTCTAAATTTCAAATTCAAATTTTGAAGACAGCACAGCTGGGATTCTTGCGGAGTTTTGATATGTTATTCCTAGTGCTCCAGGCTAACTATTTTAAAAAAATCACCTTGATACTAATTTTTTCCTTAGTAAATCCTAATGCTCCTGGACTAAAATGTTGTAGTAAGTTTTTAATTCTAGCCACAACCTGCTTTCAGTCTTTGTACCGAAAGAAATCCGATTTTAATAATTAATATTTTGCATCCTGGCCCAGAAACGTAGAAGTTAATAAAACTAGTATTTTTTATAATAACTGCACAAACCTAAAGTCTGCTAAACGAAAAAATATATAAACATTTAAGCATATACTAGAACTGTTAACCATTAAAAAATTAACATTTGACTTTTTACAAAATTAATTTTTAATAATCGTTAGTTACAATTAGGACTAACAATATATTGTAGTTATTGTACAAGAAAAATGCATGTTTTGTTAGCTTTTTATTTTTTTAGTTAACAGCTATCAAAAATGCAATAAGACGACAGTAGGTTTATATTATCATTAGTAGGATCTAATTGTTTTTTTTGCCTAATCACATTCTCGAGAGAGAATGAATATCGTTTCACAATATAATGCTGGTTTCAATTAAGTCTGACTACTTCATAATGTGTTCTTGCTAATGCGACTGTAATCGAAAATTTGCTTGCTAAATTTTTATTAATCGTTAAAACTTTTAACAATCAGTCGCATGATTAAACGTTAACTTTTGCAGCTGTAATGTACACTGTGTTTCAAAAAAACATCCCCGACATTTTCGACTGTAACTTGAAAACCAATTATCAGATTTTGATAATTCTTGGTACGAATATTTCTGACACAACTTGCCATCAAATGACCATTTAGTTTCCCACCTCACCCAGCGTTTGCTTCTGCACTACCTGGGAAAAACACAACCAGCGAAATATCACTTTTTATCCAATGCGATATGATTGCTTAATTAACATAACGCGTAAAACACATTTCGTTCACATTTCGGACACTTTGGTTGACATTTCATCCAGTTGTCTTTTTTTCAACTGCCTGTAGTAAAATTGCTTGAAGTGTTTGCCTACTATGCGAACACAGGCAAGGAGACGCTTTCTCCATTTATTGACAGCAGTATCGATAAGTTCTGCTCCAGACCAATCCAGGCTGTACCAGTCGCTTCTTGACTTCACAAACATTCCTAAACTTCATCTGGTAGACACGCTGCTGCATGACAGTTAAACCTTGTAATAGACCGGCTGTTGGGGCCCACAGATTAAGATAGATGGAATTTATCGACGTTTTTTCGTTAATTTTAGCACGTATTATGCTTGGTCTGCTTTCCCCAGGTCCTCAAAAGCAGACATTAGGCGAGGTAAAAACCAAAACACTTATTTAATAGCCAGTTGTGTCAGAAACACTTTTGCCAAGAATTAAGCAATGAAGATGACAGCCGCAAAATAGATTTACGAATCACCTGCTTGTTTCAGCACTCCATCAGTTCAGCGTGGAACCAGAGACTGTGTGATGAATGGCGAAAGACACGTCAAAAGGATCGGTCGCTTCTGGTTGCAGTTTATCTTCATGAAAATCCGCATTTTCGACCAGTGGCGTAACTACACGATCAGCACCCGCCCTTCCCTTGGCACGCCATCTGTACTGGATTTTTAGCCGACCGTATTAACGGTCGTATTTATGGTACACTGTTGTACCTGTGTATCTTTTGTTTGTTCGTAACGAATGTATTGTGGCTAAAGGGAACGTCGTGTCGGAAAACTGCTTTAAAAAGCAAATAGGTTGCCCGTCCGCTAGGCCTACCCTCTGGTACCAAATCAGACCCCCTACAACGCACATTCTCCAAACTAACTGTACCCGGATACTTAATTGTGAATTGCTTACTGGCAATATTTTAGAGTGTGGCCGAAACTTTACGTTAGCAATTTATGAAGATTAAAAAATTACGTTTATATTTGCAGGTTTTCGAATGCAGACAATACAATCGGCTTTCCGATATCGACAGCTGAGCTTCTTGATGGACAGGCTACGTAAGCCTTAAGTCAACGATAGAAATTTACGTTCCTCTAAAACTTACGGAAAATTAGCAGACAGTTGCAGAATACGGCAAAAACAGAGGAGCAAAACACTAGGTTAATTTGTTGGTTCGCTACGCTGCGAAGTATAAGCGACCCTTGTTGTCAGACACCACACGTCTGTGGCTGTGTCTCTGCGTCTGCTGTCTATCTACGGAGCTGTCGCTTTGCGTTTCTACTGGCAAGCCAGCTCGCATGCCGGCTTGCTGTTATTAATTTATTGAACTTACGGATTAATTCAAAAAATCTATGAGATATGTGATAATGTTTATGATAATGTTTTAAAAATTGAACCACCAAGACTGACGCCCCTCTCTGCGTTTGCGTCAACTAGGCCTACCTCCGTTTGTCTGCCGTATAGCTGCGCCACTGTTTTCGGCGCCGATTGAGTTATTAGCTAACGACCGAGACGGCGAGCGAGCGATTGTGTGTGCGTTCGACGACGTGACGAGCTGCGGATGTGTCCTCAGCCAGGCGTGGAGACCATCCGTCCGTTCGTCCAGCTACCGGTGCGACGTTTCCGTAGCGTCATGAATCAGTGATGAATGACAAATGGCGTCTGGGTGCAGAAGCCAAAGTCATTCATTACCGTGCTCAGAGCTCCTCACTGTTATCGTCGGCAGTGAAGATTGCACCGACTGACAAACGCTGATAACTATTTCGCTCGCTGCCGGCTGCACGTTAACAATTTCCAGGATTCACGCTCAATAATTCAACGCTCGTTTGTCGTTTCGCCACCGTCACTTTAATAGCAATTAGCTCGGTAAATAACAATTATATTACCCAACTGATTACTGGGCTAATATCTGCGGCGTTCGAAGAGATGACTAAACATGTCTACTACTTAAGCTGAGATTGTTTCGAAATTTTTCTTTGCAAATCATGAATGCGAGCCGTATTTTATTGATCGTGTGTTGTTGCATAACGCTTTTAATTTCTGTTGTGCCTACGTATCGGTATTCTAAACGTAAAGATCAGCATTAGATTCTAATCAGCAGCATGGTTAGTGGATGGAAAAAAAATTAGCAAGGGGAGGCAGAAAGTTTCCTGCAATTTACTGACACACAACTATAAATTTTCGGCATGAGAAATATGGATGTTCAAAATTTCAATTTTAGTCCACAATTTTCCAAATTAAGGATATGTTACTCAGTCCCAAATTTTATACGTTTAAAAAGTTGTCCGACAAGACAATAATTTTCCAACAGGCTAAAATTTAGTGGAACAATTGCCTTTACGTTTTTCCTTTGCCACGATGCGACGCTACTGATTTTAACAGTCATCCGAGAATCTGATAATAAATGGCAAACTGGCAAAGCTAATTGTGTCTGTTTTGTTACAGTGTACAGCAGTAGACCTACAGCGGGCGGCGCGCTCAACGACATCTCGTGGATGGTGAACTAAAATCGACGATTGACTGCAACCGACCGACAGCTGATTCGCATAACGGCAAATCGTACACCAGTAACCGAACAATCGTAACGTTGCCTGCGATGCTGAGGAGAACCAATATACAGTAGTTTTGTTCTGGACACTAGCACTTTAAAGGCGCGTACGGAGCTGAACTGACCAATGGGCAAGTTCAGTTCAGTTTAGTTATGTCGCTCTATACTTAAGTGCCTCAAGAATCACTAACAGTGCACTGCGTCATTGTCCACCAGATGATGCATCCGGGAGATTTGTGTAATGACGATCCTAACCCGTTACAGGTCCGTTTACCTGCGATGCTGAGAGGTCGAAGACACACGCCGCCGCCGCCGCCATGTTAAATTTTACGTCGAACGACGACTTTCGGTACGCGGAGTCACGTGGTGCTGACGTCATCGGCGCGGAGCAGGTGTCCGCTGTCAACATGTCCGACGTCGCCGTGGCGGGTACGCGTCAGCTGCCGTGCGGCGGGGGGCCGTGGACAACCTGCCGTGAGACCGTGAATGAATCCACTGTCCAGGATCATCAGTTCAACTCATCTTACTCAGATCTGGAGAGACCTGGCTTGGACTACGTGACGGCCGTAGCCAGCAACTACACCTTGGTGTCTGTTCCTACGCACTGTCTTGTGTGAATAAACATTATCATATACATAACACTCAGGTCGTCAGCTAAAACATTAACATTAAGTCGGTGTTAGAGCATTAACGGCTTGAGACGGACGCCAAGGTCCGATGCTTCATTTGTCGTATTTGCCAGTAACTACACCGTGGCACAGACCGTTATTCTCGGGCTGCTAGCCCCAAGTTTACGAGATTAAACGTTACAACCCATTTGCTCTAAAGCTGGTTACTAGATTTCATCAGGTAGTGTTGCGTGCGTCCGGGATGCTGTAATAGGATCTTTAACGACAATTCTTGGTTTTCTAGCCATAGTTATATAAACAGAACGTTACAACTCCTCACTTGTTCTGAAGTATATTTTACAAAATAGAATAGTAACGCATTTAGATTGTGATGGAATCTTTATTGGCATTAAAACAAACTAAACGTTACAACTTATTTATTCTCAAGATGACTGTATTTTACAAGGTGGTGTATCGGCACGTTCGAAGTATGATGGGATCTTTGCCGACCATTCTCGGACTGCTAGCCTCGAAGTTTCAAAAATAAACGTTGCAGCTGTTACTTACTGAGTAGATTTCACTAGGTAGTGCAGCGACACAAGGCCGAAGTTTCACCAGATAGTGTAGCAACACACGGCCGGGGTGTAATGGAATGATAGTCAGTCTCGGGCTGCTAGCTGGGTCGACAAGCCTCGTTACCATTAGCGGCAACCTGGTCGTGATTCTGTCGTTCATCCTGGAACGCTCGATCCGGCAGCCGTCCAACTATTTCATTGCTTCACTAGCAGTCAGCGACCTGCTCATTGGTTCCATCTCGATGCCGTTCTATACAGTATATCTGTTGTCAGGCAAGTACTGGCCACTCGGCGCGGTACTGTGCGACTTATGGCTATCTCTCGACTACACCGTCTGTCTCTGTTCCATATACACCGTGTTCTGCATCACGATTGACCGGTTCTGTTCCGTTCGGATCCCAGCGAAATATCGCAACTGGCGCACTGAACGAAAGGTTGGTACCTAACTGCATGAAATAATATGTACCGGTACTTTACTACACCGTGAGTCAAAAACATGAGTCAAACTTTCGTGCATATGTTCGCCAAATATTCATCGATTTTAAAATTTTTTCACCGGCGTTTTTTGCAAAAAAAATTTAACAAGACATGGACAAAAGTTTGGCGCAATGTTTTAACTCACATTGCAAATCGGCGTTCATTACATTTTCGTAACGGTCACAGCTTGCTATTTGCAAATTTGCTACGGCAAACAGCAAAAGCACGAAACTTATAAACATATGACGCAAACCCTGGCTGGAGTTACAATAATGAAAGAAGTCAGACTCGCCAGGTTTTGAACTTGAGTCCGTGTGAAAATTTCTTAGGGCATTTTAGACTTATAGCACTATCGTACACGATGCTTTTTTTGCTGTTTGTAAAACAATTTCTACTAGCAGTATTCCCAATTCGTGGTAGCATACGCATAGCTAAATTATTTGAATAATAGGCCTATTCATAAGGTTTTGAATCAAACACTGTAGTTGTCCGTTACGTTAGACCATATAATAAACGCTGGTGTTTTGCAACAGTCGACTCGACTAGTGATGAATGCCATATTATTTATTAAACTAAAACGTAGAAGCAAACGACCCGAAGGCAACGCAAGTTCGCAAACCTTGTGAACCGCTAACCTGTTTTTCTTTCATGTTTCTGTCCATAGCTTCAGGTTCTAAAATACGGCACATGTTGTCAACTGTTTGAACTTCAATGTATTTGTAAGAGCCTTCTAGCAATTCTAAGTGTTGTGCGCTAACTCGTACAGATTATTAAGCAGCTATTTTTTGCTTGACACTGTTAGCAGAAAAAGACTAGTATGTAAACAGGAAATAAAACTGTTAATTGTAGGTGATAAATCATGCAAATGCACCAAATTACAACCTTCATCTAGTTTATTGCTGGCGTTTCGGCAACCCCTGCGGCCTTCTTCGGAACAACTGTCCGCCAGGCGTCTTTGTGGAGGACAATAAATATACACTGTGTCTCAAAAAAACCGGACCCCTGCTACCTTTTGCAATAACTCCAACAGTCCTGGTTCAATAGCAATAGATTTTGACAAAAAATAATCGTTAGAGAATCAGCACTTAATAGCATGTGTTACTTTGCG
>Ga0056128_1003060_pt1 | contig 20293 bp, 12 predicted proteins | sample WorMetLIZISLAND2_FD_71113 | JGI IMG/M metagenome (GOLD analysis project Ga0056128, IMG submission 71113) | Marine gutless worms symbiont microbial communities from Max Planck institute for Marine Microbiology, Germany - Olavius geniculatus... ... | reverse complement strand
GTTATGACAGACACTGTAACATGGAGCCTGAGACTCTATAATAATGTCAAATGTCGATATCGTCACTGTGATTGCAAATGATCCCAAACCATCATTAGATTTACAATCTTACCTAGCTAGACTGCGCAGGCTCATGTTCATGACAAAGACTGAAAGGCAAGGGTGGCCCTTCATTGCAAAAAGTCAGAGGGTGTCCCTGCAAAACCGGAAACGAAAAAAAGCATGAAACAGTAATATAGGCTTAGGTTTCAGAAATAAGGTTAAGGATTAAAGTAAGGGTTAAAAATTATCCATGGTTAGTGATAGGGATACTGGGATAGGGTTAGAAATAGGGATAGGGTTAAGATTAGGTGGATGGTTCGTGTAGTGGGGTAGTTTTGATGTTCCTACTTTTGAGTTTTGACAGTGAACCAGGTTAGGGTAAGGGTTGGGGTTAGGGCTAAATACAGGGTAACCGATGGGGTCAGCTGAGTTCTACGCTCTGTTTTGGCATCACTCGCCACTGACAACACTGCATGTGCCACACCCACCGGCAGATGGCATGGTAAACTCCTCTTGTTTCGCTGTGTTTATGATGTCACACTGCTACCTACGCAGACGTTGTATGTCATGCATTGTTCACATCTTGTTACTGGTTGGAATGGCAGTTTTTTCTGCCCCACTCGACATCGCTCTCGTCCGACGATGTGGACGGCTCTACTACTCACCGATTATAAATATCTTCATCCGTTCCAAAGAAATTGGCCGCCAAACTTCGAAGTCGACCGAAATCAGGCCAAATTTTGCATGTTTTTGGCCCCTAAAAATTTTTTTGGGAGGCTCCCCCAAAATTTCGGCCCGGGATTATAGAATCGAACATACTTAGGAGCATCGTGCAAAATTTCGCGGCGATCGGCCCATGGAGCTCAGAGATTACACGAGGGGAAAAAAAAGAAAAAAATAAACCACAGCAAAACTTAAGTCCGCTTCCGCAAGCTATCGCTTACGGGCGGACTAACTAGTAGCAAATAAAGAGCAAAGTTCCTATGCCTCGCAGGTAACAAAAATGTGTGACACTCCATGCAGCCAGGGGACAAGGATGAATTAACACGTCTGATCATCAAGTAAGTTGCAATTGAGGTAACTGGAACTTTCGTACCCGAGAACTTAAACGAAAGTTCCTTCCTTGGAACTTCCGTTCTTAACATCAAAATTAGCATGGAACTTTCGTTCCCTAACATTGATTAGTAGGCCTATACTGCACACAATTTTTGATGCATTTTTTAAATTACATCTATGCTGTAGACGTCGATGGTACCATATTGTCTTCTGTCTCTCGTCTGTCTCCCGTCTGTGTGTCCATAACGGATGTAATGTGGATAAGCGTCGGGTCATAGAGGAAAACTTTTTGCACGGTAATTGTTCTGCGTCAATGCTCTCTGCGTACAAAATTTCGGGGATGCAGTGCAAGGGAAACATTTTCAAATTTGGGGTTCAATAGATGAGGTAGGAAAATGTGCATTTTTAGCGGAAAACTAGCCATATCTCGCCCTTTCAGGTGGGATAAAAATCATGGAACTTGGATGACCTTAAAGATCAGTACTGCAGCAGGAACTGTATAAGCTGTAGTTCTTCTCTAGCAACATCTGGGCTTCCTTGTTATTATTATATCCTGTTGAAACTTTAGCTATATAGGCTACGTCTAGCGAGTGACACAAAATTGGTTAATTGGAGCTTTCTTTCTCTGAACTATAGCACTACGTAAGGATAAGGGGTTCAGTATTACCAGTGTCAGAGCACGAAAGTTCCAACCTAATTTTACTGTTGGGAACGAAAGTTCCAAGGGACGAAAGTTCCTGAGGACGAAAGTTCCACCTATGGAACGAAAGTTCTCGGGTACGAAAGTTCCATGAATCGCAATTGTCACACCCGAGTCGTCAACGATGATGAATTTACAAGTACTCTGAATTACCACACCACACGCGACCGTACCTGCTGTTCTAGACTCTTGCCATCTTGTTTGTAATCATTAGGCATATTACAGATACTAATATCAGTTGTAAATCACGCCTATTTTCGCAACAACTCACATAACCAAAACAAAACAGATTGACCAAACAACACAACAGTCGTGATCGACTCTATGCTTCGACTTCTTTTTTGACATTCTATGGTCACGTCCTAAAGGCCGTTTCACACTCGAGCAAATTATTTGCACGAACACCCATTCACAGTTTCACACTGACACAAATAAAAACAAGCTCAAAACTCAGTCAGTTTTCATCAGTGAAACAATGGATAACATGAAAAACCAGTTGGGTAGCATTTGTCAAGAATCCCCAATACAAAATAGTAGTTGCAAATTAGTTAGAAAAAGTTTAATTTAAAATCATTACTATATTGCCAGAGTAGGCTAGTTGCGAGTGGTTTAATTACTTTTTGCAGTGGAAATTTAGTTATAGTTTAATTAATTTAGTTTTGTTAATTGCCCATCACTGCTAAATGCTAATCATCAGAAGTCAACGCCTGCCTGTGCTCTGTAAATAAGCCTGGAAGACGAATTCTACTCTATAACGCTTGCCTGCTGCAAACACTCATTCCACCTAATATAGAAAAATTTCTTCGTGGCAGTATTATTTTAACGATTATAGGCCTAATACTGCCCGTACTGTGGGTAATAAAACATGCCATAAAGCGCTTCGCTGGACGATATCTTTCCACTTAGAAATTACACATTACGCTGCAGCTTTCATGCCCAACTCTGATATTCACACGCGATCGGTCCACACAACATGACGACGCGTAATGTTGCGTCAGCCGGCATGACGTCACTGGAAAGGCTTATATACACATCGAAGATAAGTTGGCTGAAATAAAATACTTTCTCCAAATTCAACATTTTAGACTTGATGCTATTTGAACGGCGGCGCTATAGAGACTTAGAACATATACTACAGAACACCGTGCTAAATTCCTAATTGAGACTGGAGAAACGAGGTTGTTTTTTTAATTTTACTTTGGACCCTCACTAAGCTATTTATAGAAAGTTTGAACTGACGTCTATAGTGACGTCAAGTAAAAATCATGTACATATCAGCAACAACGACAGAAACTCGGATGTGGTGTAGAGATTTTTCACTGAATTGTTAGCTGCAGTTTATAATATCGATGGAGTGACATAGAAAAAAAGAACGAGTTGCAGCTGAAATATTTTCATGAACATGACGCAGTGTCATCCATGCAGTAGGCTTAGATAGCGCACGTTTGCGACCGGACGACGAAATGGTAGTCGGGTTTGCTAAAGATCCGATACGCCAAGATGACGAAGGGTCTGAACATGCGAACGATGACGGCGTGTCACCGCTAAAGAAAACATCTAGTGTACGTCGGGCGATCTTGACGCGACGCTTAACATCATACAGGTAGGGCCTAGCATAAATAAATTAATTATACGACCGTGTGTACTGTGTAGTGACAAGTTAACTTCCTGCTAGGCTGAATAAGAAGCCTAGATGTCGCTAGGATGGCTCACCGTACTGCGCCTGGCAATTTGCGAGGCACTGTCGCTGTTTGTTGAGGAAGGGGAGGGTCGGCAGTGGAGATATTACATAAAACTTTGGTAGATGTTTATATTTAACCATTCCGCTGTTTTGCCGTAATGCGCCATGAAAATTGTGGGGTTAGGGTATGCACCCCTATTTTGAGAGAACATGTCCTTAGGGGATCGGCGATTGTACGGTTGGATAGGGGGTTGGTCAGTTTCTATAGGCTGTCAATAGTAATGATCTAACTAAGGCGGTATGGCTGCAGTTCGCAATGTAAGTACGTGGAGGTACAGATACAGGCAGTGCCCCAGTTTGATGGGTGATCAAATATATTTGGTATAGTCTTGAAGGATCCGAATCGGAACCATGGGGTAGCTGTTTGGGTTCTCCTGAAGCCCTATTTACTTGAACATGCAGTTTTCCGATAAGAGGTACCATTTAGCTACAATACCTATGTTACAGACAACAGACAGATATAGCCTGTGACATAGGTTCGACCGTTAGCACTGTCGGCTAAAAAACTTGCCGGCGACACTTAATTGCACTAACCGGCGTCCGTTTGCTGCAGTACGTGTGTTTTCGTTTCTTCTCTTGATCTTTTTATCGATGTTATTTGTTACATTTCAGAATTTTATACCAGTGCGTAGCGTGCATTGGACGGTTCGTCACTCTTTAAAAGAATACTGTGCGGTGATATTCATACAGGGTGGGCCAAAAAACTGGCACCATTTTTATACGCCTCATAACTTCACCAAATAGGCCTGTTAGGCCTAACCGATTTCCAATATTCTTTCACTGTCAGAATTAAGGGAAAATTTGTAATAGCACTATTGCTTTAGATTCTACCACACCTGAAGTGTGTCGCTACACTACCTTGTGTCTTATAAAAACACCACGATACGGCGTTCTGTCTTCAAGGCCAAGACCTGCTTTATAAAACATTTTGCTTACTTGTACATTTTCTTCTGCCTGTGCGTGGTGACACCATCACTGACGTCATTGGCATTTGGTCAGTATTTTTGGAAAGTTTTTGTTTGTTTACAAAGAATTTTGTGACTATGAGAAAGCGGCAAACTGTCGCAGCGTTTCGCTGATCGCGCCGTTGTTCAGTGGCGTCGCCGGCTTGAGTGCGTCGTCCAGCAGCAAAGCGGACGTATTGAACATTTGATGTAAAAACAGCAAGATATGACAATTACTTTAGACAATAATTGAGACGTCAGTGATCATTTACGTTGTTTTCTGTTGTTGATTTCTTAAAACGTGTTGTTGTAGAAGTTGTCTTGTTTTCAATTGTTGTTTTTAAGACACATTTCAAAAGTAGTGTATCGACACACTTGAGGTGTGGTGGGATCGACAGTGACAGTGTTATTACAACTTTTCTCTTGATTCTAAGAGTGAAAGAATTTTGAAAATCAGTTAATATTTGTTGAAGTTATAAGGCGTACAAAAATGGTGCCGGTTTTTTGGCCCATCCTGTACAGTGTACATTTAACTTTATTGCAATGATATAGGGGCTTAATAATTATATAAAATCATGCTCAGTCTTTCGTGTCTGTCTATCGCGCGATCACGCGTGGTTTTTTCTGTCCAACGCAACGTACGCAACGCTCGCAAAAAGTAGCCTAAGTAGGCCTACGTAACAAACACTTGATGTAATGAACGCAAGAAAAGTAAATCTACGCAGCACTCAGCAAACGCAGTTGATTCGTCAACGGCAAAAAACAATGATAGAAGCGGTCGTTGCGTCAGCTACGTCAGTTGCGTAACTTGCGTTACGTCCGCTGCGTTGCGTACTTTGCGTGCTTTGCGTTGGATGAAAACTCCGCTTTAGCAGGACCGTAGAACTAGTCGGTAGTCGCCGTCTGTGTCTGTCTGGTAGACCAGACGACTCACAACTATCGGCAGCAAGCGTGACATTGGGCGCCCTTGCCAGACTGGGTGACGTCTCTGAACAGATCACGCAGATCTGTGAAGACTCGCATCTTGAAGAGCTGCTCACTGACGATGTCGGCAACCTCTCGGTGCCCTTTCAGCGCGTCAAGGTCACCGGAGAGGACATCACCGGGGTAAATGCCGCTGCTACTGCATGTATACTATATTCCGAGAAACCATAGATGTAAAAAAAACGTTTCAGAAAAATAATAATTGAATTCAACAAATTCTGGAAGACGGCAGGCAAACCCAGACAAGGCCTAGTTTTTGATAATCTGACGTCAGTTATGCCGAAAGTAGTAGGCCTATCGTAATCGTGTCAAAGAATGCGACGAGTACTACAGTATATGAACTGCACGAGGCTCTGGTACGTAAAGATAGCCTAATATGTTTTATCACACTTTTTAGGCTTATACTTAACTGAACAAGAAATCTGAGCTAATGTTTATGAGACGCGCGAGAGCTTATACGCAGGTAATCTTGGACTATCTTCGTCCATTTCGTCGCAGTTCACTCTTTTGCAGACAAAAATCGCCAAAAAAATCACTAAAACCCCTTATTTTTAGGGTTCAAGGTCAATCAAGGTCATCAATGTTGACAATCCTAAGAAACCCGTCGCCAGTGCTTGTTATGTTAACATGTTTGTGCCTATCTGCAACAATTTTCACGTTAGACAAGCCAGCAGCGGATAAATAACCACTTTTTAAGAGGGGAACGCCTATTTGACACCCGCGTGCGCAGGCCTCCTCGAACCTAGAGAGTCCGGACTTAAATTGCTAAAATCTAGGCCTACATTCAATGCTAAAAATTTTACATGCAGGTTGTCTTGGTCTATCTCCAGCCATTTTGGTGCAATTCACTTTGGGGGTTTAAGGTCATTCAAGGTCATCGATGTTGACTTTTCTAAGAAGCTATGCTGGCTCTCGTGCGTAAAAATGTTCGCTCCGCCGTGTTAGGATAACGCCATCAGAGCGAACAATTTTCACTTAAATATAAGGAGCCTGATAACGCGGTACATGGTGGGCCAAAAACCGGAGCTTTGATAACTTCGCGACGGAAAGGTGTGTTATATGTCAAAAGTTTCAGAATGTTGTAGAGATAAAGCGTCGCACTTGCAGAGCGGTGCATTTAAATTTTGATTGCCTTATTTGCATAAAACTTTTGGCCTATCGCCTCTGAAATTAAGCTGAATTTGATAGTAGGCCTACCCACGGATTGCAGTCAAGTTTCATTTATCGCACAGTTAAATGTCAAAATTTTGTAGCAGAAATAGTGCGTATATACAACGAATGAACTGGAATGAACTGAAATCTTAGTTCAGCTCAGTTGCGTCTTAAGAGTGTACTAAAGCGACGGAACTAAATTGGACTGAACTGGAGTGTTGCCAGGACCGTCTTTTGCCAGCGCGCGGGCCCCTTGGCACTAACTTACCCACAAGCTAGCCCCTAATACCACATGACGACTTGTGGTAACACTGTTGCCTACAACAAAGTGTAGGATAGGCCCACGGGGAGCGCTAGGAATCTGAAGCTGAGGGCAACGTGGGGGCAAAGGCCAGCGCACAGGGGGCAATATTTTTGTGCGGGTCAACTGTCGACCTTATTCAGTTGTGTGCATCAAAAAAACAGCGGGGTTCAGGAGAAGAGCCCCTATAGTCGGGAGGTCAAGGGGCAAAGCCCCCCTTGAAGCTGAAACACATAGTTATTGAATGTTCAGTGGAAACCGCAAATTTGCTTGCGTTTTTAATACTTGGAAACGCAAAACAAAAATCACAGATAGCCTATATACTGCGCTGTGCATGTTGTCCTGCAAAAAGTAATAAGTCGCATCTTGGCATGCCTATGGTTACCAAAAGGCACTTTATCACCGTCAACATTTCTCCTGAGGGGCAGCCGGGAAGCAAGGGTAAAGACACAAGGGGCTCCTCTTTCCCATGCTCCTCTTCTGGTGTCGCCCATGGATAGGCCTATAAGTTTGTTCTGTAGGTAATGCAGGTTTGCAGGCCTCTATGCTGTATCTTGTGTGTTTTTAGGCTTACTATTTGGCGAGCGACGCGAGCGAAAAAAAACTGGACCATTTCCCACTTCCTTCCTTAAAGAATTTTATAGACCTTTTAACTAAGTTTAAGTTGTGACTATAAATCATCCCTAAGGCGATGAAATTTGGTTAGATTGATCGATCGATCCATCGTCCATAACGGCAACCACCGCCATAGCGCGGGACCCCTTTGGGGCGCGGGGCCCTTGGCACAGTGCTAAGGTGCCACCCCTGTAAAGACGGCCTGAGTGTTGCGAGTTCAGGTTAGCTCGTTTTATTTTGCAGAGGCGGCGGAGCTTAAAACATATTGGGGGTCAGCTGTCTTTTTTCGTTTTCCTGTCCTCCCTTTTCCTCCGCTTCCCCTTTCCTTTCCCCTTCTTTTCCTTTTTTCTTTCCATTTTTTCCTTTTCGTTCCTTTTTGTTTCCTTAGAACTATTACCACTAAAATCCAGCTAGGGGGTCTGTGATCTTTCTCAGCGGGATTTGGGGCGGAGACCTAGCCGAAATCGAATTTGGAGCATTTTAGCCTTTGGAATTTGTTGCTTTTGTACGCGCCTTAAGTACCGTGGTCTGATAGTGAACGGCTGATGAATGATGACGGTCGCACGGTGGTGCCTGACAGATTCTGAGCAATGATCTGCAGGCTGCAGCCGAGCTGCTTATGACGACACTTACGCTGCGTGCCCAGTACATGGTCTGGTCGCTGCAGAAGTTCCCCCGTGTAGCCGCTCGCTGTCTGCGCATGCTCATTGACGAGGAGTTTATACCGGCGCTCATCGACGACGAAGTTCTCAACGAAATTCTGCGCGACAACTCAGCTCCGTCGCCAAGCGGTCTGTTGTATTCAACGTAAACATTTTAGAAACTTTTTTTGATAATTTTTTGTCGACGTAGCTTACAAAAATTTCTAATGTTTCAAAATGTATCACAACGTATTCGTAACTTGGCCTTTTCGTAAGTTCTAGAAAGTCGCAGCAGATCGAAAACGTCGGAAAATAAGGTTTCGAATATCTTGTGAAAATGTTAAGGGATAGTCTATTCTGAATTTGTAAATGCTTGAGTTTTGCAAACTTTCAAGACATATTTGCAAAGGTTTTCAAGAGAAGTTCAAATTAGGCCTGAAGCATGTTCAGATAGGCGTGGTTTTACTGGTTTCTCGTTCACTTTGCTCAGGGTTTTCCTTCCCCCACTGGTATCTTCTAACATACCATAGATTCCTGTAGTGTATATATATGGATGGTATACGTCTATGGATTAGAGTCTATGTTACAAACTGACGGGATCTCCTGACGCTTACAATTATCCGAGATTGACATCATTATACTGTAGGCTATGCTGTGAAAAAAAATGTTATTCTGTGGTAGTGTTCGGTGGTGCAGCGAGTTCAGGAAATGCCAGTACAACGAGTGGCCGGGGGGCGCCGGAAGTGCAGTGCTGCAAGATGGTCGACGGAGTGATGAGGTTATACAGGGACAAGCAGGCGATGGCCGACGACCGGCCCATGCCGTGGCCCTGTCCACCGCGAGACGAATTCATCCGTCACCGCAAAATCATACTTGACATGGTCTACAACGGACCGCTGTAAGTAACTAGGCCTAGCTACAATTAAGTAGTCGCTGTAATAGAACGTAAATATAGTCAGCAAACGATGTTAACGTTTATCAGGATGGTGTGCTTTGCTTTGTTTGAGCAAGGCTAACGCAAACGTGCAGACGACGCGTTTTTTGAATTTGTAGTCCTTTTATTTCGCGCACATTTGTTGCGTATAAAAATATAATTATCGTTATCGTTATCGTGATGCTACAGTAAGCTTACAGGCAAAGGAGATAAGCTTAGAGACGAAAAGTTATATATAAGAGTGTCTGAGTGTCGGCGGAAGGTGAAGGAAACTTTGGGGGCCTTTATCTTCCCCCTCCTTAGGAAATATTTTCTGTTAGCGTCCATGTGTCGTGCAGTAAGGTATTTTCAGGGAGCGATTCGATAATAAACGTATCTCAGGATCAAACCCAGGCTATAGGTTACAGTCTGCACACTAAGTCCACGATAAACGACGTGTGCAGCGTAAGCTTATTGGTTGCGCCTCAGAAATTTACGACCTAAAGACGCTATATTAAACTACTATTATGATTTTTTATACCCTTGCTAGTAAAGGGGGTTATTATTATTATTAGGCCTATTATTATTATGTCTGATATTTTGATCAGTGGGTCTTATGAAACCAGTAGTTAGAGTATGGGGACGGGGGGAACACAGTTCTCTCACCTCTTGTTTTTAGTCCAAAGCCTTCCCCATCTCATGTTTCAAAAAGACGCAGGGGAATGCTAAAGGGAACGCTATGGTAGTCGACTTCGGCGCCGATCTCTGGTCTGTGTGTCATCGGCATTAGGAAGACGTTCTGTTTTCACCGGCTGGCGTTCCTCAACTACAAGTTCAACACGCACAAGCTGCTCAATGAGCTGGACGAGATGGCGCGGCTGCAGAAAAACACGCACCGCGACTTTTACAACATTCGCAAGGTAGTACTGCGTGCGCTGTTCCTATAGGAATCGGGGTTCCAACGCCTCCAGCATGGACCTGACATGTTCTGGAAAAAGAGTTTGGTCTTTGAAAGATTTGGAAATTACAGGACAGTATTTTAAAATATGTTTGTAAGCGGCGTGAAAAAGCGATCCTCTTTCAGGTTGCACATAAGTAAGTAAATAAAAATGTATAATATTTAGTGTTTGAATTGGGAAAAATTAGCTGGGGGGTTGAACTTTTCGACTGTCGGAGCCGGACCAAAATTATGATGTAAATCCTATGTATATAGTATATAGCTGACCCCCCAGAACATAATTTAACAGTGTGTTAGGGGGGTTGAGAAAACAGTTGGGGGGTTGATCCTCAACCCCCCCGCAATTCAAACACTGCTATTACTGTGTGCTTTGCTACTAATTATGCGCGAAAGCAGCTACTGCTTTAGCGCGTCTTAGCCATCGCAATTCTGTCTGTCTGTCTGTCTGTCTGTCCGTCTGGCACACAGGTGGATCAGTCAAAAACGGTGCAAGCTAGGATCAACAAGTCTTTACCGTCGGCTGCCTGAAAGACTCTAATTTCAAGATCCGTAAAGCTTTTCCATAAATTCGAAAGGGCTCACCCCGAACGAAGGCGCTAAATGAGAGGGGTGGAAAAAAATTTGCGATTTTTAGTCAATAACTTGCTGTATCTCGGTAACGGTGCGAGATAGGGTCTAGGATACTATTAATAACTAATAGAAAGTCGTACACACTGGCTCTCGATTGCTAACGAACTCGATGACCTTGGATGACTATGAACGCCAAAATAAGGGTTTTTATGGATTTTTGGCCATTTTGGGCTGTGAGGCACATTTCAAGCATAAGCTCAAATTTCTTGTTTACTTCACCAGCAGCACTTCGATATTTTTGTATTTTTGCAGAACTAGTTAACATGTTTAAAATATAACAAGAAACTTGAGCTAATGCTCACGAGATGCGCGAAAGCCTATAGCAGTTCCTGTTCGCAAACTGTCAGTTTATTTCCAGCCATTTCGTCGCAGTTCATTCTTGGAGTGTGCACTGCAGCCGAAGATCGCAAAAATAAAAAATCCCTTATTTTGGAAGTCCAGGGTCTTTTAAAGTCATTGGTGTTAATACGACTAAATAGTTCGTCACTAGCTCTTGTTGTGATAGGCAGCATGCTCATGCCTATCTGCAACCGTTTTCACAAAAAAAACTGGTTAACAGCGGTAAAATAACGACTTTTACGGGGGTACCGTTTTTTGATGCCCTCGTGCGCAGGTTTCCTTGAACGTAGAAAATTGAGACTTGGACCGTTGAAATCTACGTTCAGTGCTGAAAATTTCATACGCAGCTTGTCCATCTCTGTCTCAATTGTTTTCGGCGCAATTCGCTCTTGAAATGTGTCTCGCAGCCTGAAATCGCCAAAAATCCATTAAAAACCCTTATTTTGGCGTTCAGGGTCATCCAAGGTCATTGAATTCGGTGTCAATCGAGAGCCAGTGTATAACTTCTTATTAATGATTAATAGTAATTTAGGCCCTATCTCGCACCGTTATTGAGATACAGCAACTTATTGGCTAAAATTGCAAATTTTCCCACCCCCTCTCATTTAGCGCCCTCGTTCGGGGTGACCCCCTCTGAATTTATGGAAAAGCTTTACGGTTCCTGAAACTAGAGTTTTTCAGCCTTCCAGGCAGCCGATGGTGAACATTTGGTGATCCTAGCTTGCAGTTGCACCGTTTTTGACTGACCCACTCGTGTGACAGACGGACAGACAGAATTGCGATGGTTCAGACGCGCTGAAAGCAGTAGCTGCTTTCGCGAGTAAAAATAAAGCGCCTGAAAAAATGAAACAAAAATGATATAAATGTTTGCAATTAAGTTATTTTTGGAAAACGTGCATAAAACAACACCCGATGGTTGTTGTGACGTCTTCAGGTGGACAATAACGTGCGAGCAGCTTTCTCTATGAAAGCGCAGAATCTGGTCCAATACGTTTACAGCGAAGCTCATAGTGAAAACGCCGATCGCAAAGTCGTCTTCAAAAGTTCTAGTGGCGCCCCGTTCACTTTGCTGCAGGTCGTTCTTTCTTTCTTTTTTTCCGTGATCTTTTTCTGTAAATACATGCAGTGCATATAAGTAAACATATATATTGAACGTCTTTCTAAACCGTGACGTGAAAAAAATATTTATTTCTTCGCTAACTGTGTAATCAATACTCCCGCTCTGAGAAGGAATTTATCATTCGTGTGAATATAAAATATAATTATTTAAATTCTTGGGATATTCTTTGGTCTTAGCAGTTTTTACTTAGGCCACGTTAAAAATTTGCAATTTGCAATTTCGACTTTCTAAATCCAGATATTATTGTTGCTTCATTAGTTTGATAGTAACACGTATATGTCTAGATCACTTGGGATGAATAACACTGTTCTGTTGGTGGGTAAGCATATCGGTACTTGTTGTATAAGCCGTGCATATCAACTCAGCCTAGCCGTCCCTCGTGGGTAGGCGCAACAAGTACCAGCGAGAGCTGGGACGTACAGGGTGCAGCAAAAAAGTAGACTCTTAAAGTTCTTTGCTGTTTTCTCAGCAACCGTTTGGAATTTTAATTTGAAATTTTACATATTTATTTACTTAAACCTTCTATATCTAACTGTCAAATAAAATTTGATTCTCTTGAAAAAAGACAAAATTATAGACTTTTTAACATGACCGCATACCGATTTTTCAGCATTCAAAAATGTTCTGGCTACAACACCAATTTAATAACATCGTTGAAACAACACAGTTGACTAATAATCAAATTGTTAGAACTCCACTGTCACTGTTAATGTTCGAAGTGTTCACTGTCAGCTTCAACACAACCCTTCAGTCGCTTTGAGAAGTCTTTCACAGCTTTGTCGATCGGTCTCTGTGGCAGGTTGCCCCAGATGACCTGAAGCGCTTGCTTGAGTTCGACGCGTGTTTTCGGCTTTGTTTTAAGCTTGCGATAAGCCTCGGGTTAAAGAAACAGACGTTATGCGGCTCATTCATTCATTTATATTCATTTACTTTGCTTATCTTGACGCTGTTTTGCTGACTTTTTCCTTTGGTTCGCAGGTGTTGAGCGAAATGGGAATTTCATCGGAGAAACTGAATATTGAAATGTTTGACGTTCAGGTATGGTTGACTGTTAAGCATATAGAATTGGAATATTGAAACCTACATTGTCTTTGATTGTGACTGTGTCCGAGGATACGCGTGCGCTAAAATGGAATACTCTAAAATATGTGTGTATCAAAAATAGATACATAGGCTTATTCCATTGTTCTTTACGTTCACTATAATGGAATGGGCCTGCGTTAAAAATAATATCGTCAGTATTGGAGAACGCTAAGGTCGAATGCTGTAGACGCCGAGAACGAGAGGTTCGTATGTGTCAAGTGGGATAAAAAATCTGGAGGGGGTATCCGCATTCCAAGGCAACTTAGGATCTGTCAGCTTTACCAGCAGGGGTCCATTTTGGAGCTCCGTCCAAAATAAATTTGGTGCATTTATCGCCTGAACGAACACTACTGGTGGAACGATAGCATAGTTGGCCAGCAGAAAAATGTTTTTTTTTCTCTGTTTTTCCCCTCTGATGTGATTTTCAGTGAGAGCATGGAGATTTTCATTTTGGCTGTCTTAAGTACACTACAGAACATGTCCAAATACTGGAAGCTGGTTCCCGTGATTCGCAGGCTTGATGTCCCCGGAATAAACCCAGCTGTTTAATGATATCGTTGAGGCACGTTCAGAGCGACGTAACTGAGCTGAACTGAACTGAACTAACATGACAAACTGACCATTGGTCATTGGTTGACGCGTACGTGAGCATAGTCACGTAAGCCGCCGATGCCGTTAGACGGTGCCTACTGTAATGCGTTACTGCTTGCCGATTAGTCAATTCGTCAAAAACTAAACCATGTCGGTTCAGTTCAGTTTAGTTACGTCGATCGCTCTGCGCGCGCCTTATGGTAAATTGTCGCGCAGCTGCCGAGACAGTCTGGAGACGATAGGCGGCGCAGCACGAGTCGGTCACGTGTGAGGAAATCACCCGGCGGCGTCAGCAGACCGAAGAAGAAGCCAGACAAACGACAACCTCAGCAGGACACTGCGCGGGCAACGCTTGGGCCACCGACTCCAACTTGTAATACTAATAATATCAATAAGAATATACGAGAAAACTGTGGCGGATTCAGCCCTCTCCCTTTTTGACTCGATGTACCTCATAACCAAGTAAAAATTTTGCACAAAAATGCATTATTTATGCTTAAAATTTAAAAAAATTGTTTATGGAGAGGCACAGCCCTCCCCAGGCTCTAGGGCCTACCCATTACCCTTCCGCCTCCTATTCCAAAATTTATTTCTGGATCCATCACTGCGAGAAAAGTGTCGTTCGCCCAAGTGACAACGTCTTTGCGGCCATCCACTGCACCGCGCGTAATGGTTTGAACTGAAATCTGGCTAGCCAGTTATAAAAACTTCTGCTCTGCGGAACTTTAACGCCATTTTTTTGTTTTTGAGTTTGTGTCCAATTTTCTGGGCAACGTTTCTGCTAAGAATTGGCAAAATCGGATGACATTTGATTAAGTTATCGCAAATATAAAAAGTGCGACGTTTTTTCTGAAACACGGTGTATTTTCAGAAATAATGAAAAATATTGTAAATCTAGATGAACTGGGGCCTAACTGAAGGAATTTGGAGTGACCAAACTTACAACGCTCTATATTGCCGACTTCGTTTAAACAACCAGTAGGCTATGTCCTGACCATTTTGATAAAATTCACACATATAAAATATTCCCATTCCCGCTAAGTCTACTTTAGGCCTATTCCCATTCTCGTCCAATTTCCATTATAAGCCATATTGTTATTTTCATTCCCGTGGGATTTGGGAATCCAATTCTCGTGGGATTTCACGCTCCGATGTACACCTCTGATTGGCAGTGCCCAGTGCAGTGTTGTACAAGAAAGCCCAGCTGTCGCTAGGAAAGAAGTGCTCCAGCCTATACAGTTCTTGTTGCAGTACTGATCTTCAAGGTCATCCAAGGTCAATTATTTTTGTGTTATTTGAAAACTAATACGACACTTCTTATTAGTGATTAATAGCAACCTAAGCTCTATCTTGGACCGTTTAGCCACAATGAATTCGTGACAGACGGACATACGGACGAGAACCATGCCAATAGCTCGACCGTTACTTAAGTACGGTTGGCTAAAAACTATGTGTATATGTACTGCGTATACAGACTGCCAGCCGGAACAGACGCAGCTAGTCAGCCACACGGCGCCGTTGTTGCCTCATCGCCGGCCTCACACGGTGTTACACGCGACATTGGGTGGCACTGAGGCGGACGAGCAGCAGCAGGTCTGGATGCTGCTGCCGCCGCCGGTGGTTCGTGGTGCTTGGGTGGCGTATCCAGTCAGACGCTGGGACGGAGCGTCCTTCGGTGACGTCAGCAGTCGACTAGGACGTCTGCGGGATATGCGTGAGTGATGCTCAGCGCTTGCTCTGTCGCTTTGCTATCAACTTTCAAACAATCAATCCAGGCACGTCTTCCCCCCTCCCCCGCCTATAAGTCCTCGGAGCAAGTTCCCCACTAACCAAGGTGATGCCGTAAGCATCGAGGGGGTGAGAATTGGAGAGGGTATACCTCTTCCCCAGCCGACTAGGGGATCTGGGAGAGCGTCGTGAGCTCTCCCAGCAAGATCCGGGGCGGAGCCCCATCCAAAAAAGAATTTGGTGCATTTTAGGCGTCACAGAACACTTCTGGTTGCACGATATCGCAATACAATAAATTATATTATCAGAAATGCAGAATTATTCAATTCCCCCTTCTAATTCCCTCCCCCAAAAAATTATTTTTTCTTGGAGCATTTGTTCCAGCGTTTATATTATGTAGACGTCCCTGAATCAACCAGTCAATTAATAGACACACATGGCCCACAGCAAAAATAACAAAAAACTGAAGTTATGTTCACATCAAAAAATTGCAAGAGCAGTAACTAGTGAGATACCGCAGCCCTGCGCCAACACTATGTTGTTCGCCAGGTGGCAGCCGTTTCAATGGCAGTTTCTCACCCTTATCTGCCAGTAGTGAAAAATCCGAAAATCCTGTCCTGGGTCCAGATTCCGGTCCAGAACACCGCCAAAATCTTGCGCGCTCAAAGCTGGCCCAATATTGTAAGCTTAAAGGTCGACCCTTCGTCATGGTTGTCGTCTGTCCGTCCGTCTCTCGTCCGTCTGTCAGCCCGTCTGTCACGGATGTACTGTGGCTAAACGGTGCAAGATAGGGCCTAGGTTGCTATTGATCACTAGCAGGAAGTCGCATTTTGGCTTTCAAATTACCTGCAAATCATCAACCTTGGCTTGACCTTGAAGGCTAGTGCGCGTTATTGTGGCTAAACGGTGCGAAATAAAGCCTAAGTTACTATTAATCACTAATGCCCTTTCAGATGACATAAAAATCATCGACCTTGGATGACCTTAAGGTCAGTGACATCCAGTACGGTCGGCCCCACCCTAGCGACAGCTAGGCTTCTTGTTGACGAACTGACAAGTGGGCAAGCAGTAATGCATTACCGTAGGCACCGTTTAACAGCGTCGTTGGCCTGCATTACTATTCTCGTGTACGCGTCAACCAATGACCACTGGCTTCACCCTGCTTGCTTATTGGACAGTTCATAAAAAAACTAAACCATGTCAGTTCAGTTCAGTTACGTCGCTCTGTAGGCGTCTTAACATGCGCGCGCGTGGCTTATTTGCGTGTACAGCGGCGAAGCCGGGTGAGGCGGTGAGACCGATCCGTCAGTGGCAGACCGAGGAGTATTTTCGTCAGACGGCGGCGGCGCGTCGCCGGGCTGCCAGTTCGCAGCGGCGTCACGGAGCAGCCGCGTGTGATCTGTCGATCCGCGGTGAAGGAATCGCCAGCCCAGATCCGCCGCCACTGAGCTACGCCTACGACCAGACGACAGCCGAGATGGACATCGACGTTGTCCACCAGACTTGCACTTTACTCAGTGCCGCTAGAACCGCGTCCCGAGCGTCCAAACACGCCGCCGCCGCTAATACTCCTCGCAGCGCCAGCACTTGCAGGCAACCGACTTTCTTTCGCTTAAGTTCAAAGGCTCGTCGGGGCAAACCAAACTAAACTGAACTGACACGGTTTGGTTTTCGACGAACTGACCAATGGGAGAGCAAGGCGAGCCTATTGGTCATTGGTTGACGCGTACGTGCGCGTAGTCACGCAGACATTGACGCCGTTGGATGGTGCCTACTGTAATGCATTGCTGCTTGCCCATTGTTCAGTTCGTCAACAACTAAACCATGTCGGTTCAATTCAGTTACGTCGCTTGGTACGCACCTTTAGAAATAACAAAGACTAATATTATTCTCGTTGTATATTCCGTCGTTTCGCAAATGTGATGTAAACGGGATTGAAAAACGGGACCAATTTGCAGTTTGATATCCTTGTAAGCAAATTCGTCCCGTGTTTTTTTGGTCTTATATTTTCTGGTAAGCTGTATGTATGTTTTGCCTCTTGAATTTGGTCCAGCTTTTTACAGACGAGTTGTAGTAGCAATAGAAGAAATGTTAATTTAAGTCGCAGATTGTTGTAGAAACATGGCTTATATAAGTTACCAATTTCTTGTCCTTGGTAAGCCACTACTGAAATAGAGCGTAGTCACACAAATATTGCCAATAACGACAAAATGACGAATTTATTAACAACAGCTAAAACAAAAAAAAACGTAACTGAAACGATAGACTAACCAAACTAAATCTCCAGCGAAAAAAATAACAGAAACAAAGATGAAACTTTTGAAAAAATATTTACTTCTATAATTGAAACTAGAACGAAAACTAAACAGTAAATCAGAACGAATATCATCGCACGGCTGTTTGTAGGCGCGTGAGTCCGGAGTGCCATGGCAGTAGACGGGCGAGTCCGTGGTCCGACTTTGATGCATTCCGCAAGGACGACACCGGACGCATGGTATCGACCATGACTCCCGTTGCTAAGATGACCGCCCCGATATCTCCGATCAAACAACATACTATGATAGACCACTACCGCTCCACAGCAGCAAAGCGGCAGCAGAAACCGTCCGAGGCAAACAGACCCAACAAAGACCAGGACATTGCAGTCGGCAAACAGCAGCAGCGCCCTTCGAGCAAACTGGACGAAAACAACTCTTCAAATAAGACAAGCAGGCCGCTGCTCGTGACAGAAACGTCCCCGACTATCGCAAAACAGACTCCCGTCTCATCTTTGGCCAAAACCACGCCCAAAGTTGGCGTCACGGGAGAATCGCGGCAGAGAAGCGGCGGCTCGGCTGAGAAGTTGAAAGATGACGGAGAAATCGCAGACAGCACGCGGCTTGCTGGCAGGCTTGATGTGAACAACTCTTCCAATAGGAAGACAAAAGTGACAAACGTCGCCGCTGTGTCCAAAACGCCCAAAGTTGCGGTCGCAGGAAAATCACAGCAGAGAACAGTTTTCTCTGAGAAGTCAAAAGATGATAAGGAAAGTGCAGACGGGGTGCGACTTACTCACAGACTTGATGAAAACAACTCTTCTAACAGGAAGGCAATAGTGACAACCATGACCGCTGTGTCCAAAGCGCCAAAAGTTGACGTCGCGGGAGCAAAGTCGCTGCAGAAAAGCATTCCCTGCGAGAAATTGAAGAAAGTTGCGGACAATTTCTCGCGGCTTGCTGGATGCAGATTCGGCGAAAACAACTCTTCGAATAAGGCAAAGCGCGCGAGCCGCGGATCTTTGGTGAGGGATCATCCCTGGGACCTCAGACGTGGCAGTAATTTGGACCGAAACAACTCGTCCAGTCGTCGGTCGCAGGACGATGATAAAGACGCTGATAATAGGTACGAGCACGATGAGGGGGAGACAGATCTGAACCTACCACCGACGCCAGCCGACATGGATCGCTCGCTCAGGTCGCTTAGCTACTCCACCTATCAACCGGAGGAAAAGCGACGCCGATCACCCAGCCTACAGGTAGGCAGACGGACATCCCCTACCTGGACGTCTGTCAGTGATGTAAAATTACTCTAGAAATTTACTGAAGTAAAAGTACAAGTAAACCATGAGAACGTAAATTAAGTAAAAAGTAAAAGCACCGAATAAAAAGTTACTTAATTGAAAGTGAAAAAGTACTGGGCAAAAAGTTCTTATATATAGGTAAAAAGTACAATTACTCTAACTTCAAACAACGCTTCTAAATATGGCCAATGTGTAGCCGTCTATACCACAGACGTTAATTCCCCTCGGACGTTTCTTTGCCCAGACATTTTTTTCCGCCCCGGGATGTAGAAACGTTCATGGGGACGTTGGGGGATATGACCTGGGAGAGAAATGTCACACACCCTTACAAGTAGGTTAGGCCTACTTTGTGCTTGTGCTTTCCTCATATTTCGACTCATGTTTGCTGCCACTACTCACTCATCTGTTCGAAAACTTAACACTGCTAATCACAGATGTAAAAAACGTTCCAGGAAAAATAAAAAAAACGTTGAAAAACGTAAAAACCGTGGCAAGAATAAAAAACGTTTAAAAACGTTGAATAAAAAACGTTGGCCATAATTTGTTTAACTTCTTGCCTAATGCCTAATGCTGTAGGTGCAGTATACCTGGAATTATAGTTCAGATAGAGAGAACTTCATTTAATTTCAATTCAACTGTACTATGGTCATAAAACCATAGCATTTAACTAACCAAATATACTAGTTGAAAAACTTTTTATTTAGTATATTTGGACTAACTAAATAAACTACATCACTATGACCTATATTAATTCGTTTCTGCTGTCTCAAAAGTGCTTCACGAAGCTTTTGGTGGGATTCTCAATGCACGTTTTTTAAAAAATAAAAAAAAACGTTGAGCAAAATAAAAACGTTAAAAACGTAAAAACGTGGCAAGAAAAAAACGTTAAAAAAACGTTTTTTTACATCTATGTTGCTGACAAACAATTATTCCAAGTTCCATCACTGCCACTGCCATTGCCCTCTGTCATATAGATATCTTTATTTCGCCTCAAGGGCAGCCACAAACACAATTAAAACTGTAACAAGACAAGCACACACACAAAGAGAAACAGATTTAAAAAAATAAAAGAACCATAAAATGCAACCAAACACACAGACACACACACACCTACACACAGTCCTATGCTAAAAAATAGAGTTCTGAACATGCATTAAAAGCAGACTAGAAAATCGACAATCACCCAATAACCGTTC